>ERZ1034920.1640-NODE-1640-length-13954-cov-18.226059_pt1 | contig 13954 bp, 12 predicted proteins | sample MGYA00520688_ERZ1034920 | MGnify/ENA primary metagenome ERZ1034920 (study PRJEB33766, sample SAMN09781785) | gut metagenome | biome: gut microbiome | host: Homo sapiens | place: Madagascar | study: EMG produced TPA metagenomics assembly of the PRJNA485056 data...
CATAACCGACAAAAGTGTAGTTTCCAATGCTCTCGCTAACCAATGCTTCTGATACAGCACGGCCTTTTCCATAATACTCAATACCGTCAATTTCGACATTTCTATATTTTTCATATACAGTCTGATACTCCCATGGCCATACAATTGCAGATTCGCTGGCTTGGATAGAAAAGTCCTTGTATCTGCCGTTGGTTCCCTCTGGTGTTACATTTTCCCGAAATAGCGATGGGAGGATTGCTGCCCCTACAATTACAATCACTGCAAAGCATGCTGCCAAGGAACCCCATTTTAACCAATGTTTCTTATTTTTCTTCTTGCACTTAGCTGCGTCGGTGACAAGATCGTCATCAATATGCCCGATGGCATTTGCGATTCTCGGTGTTTTCATATTTCAACGTCCTCCTTAATCAAGTAATCTTTTAGCTTGTTTCGGGTGTAGAACAACATATTTTTGACCTTACTCTCAGTAAAAGAATAGCGCTTTGCAATCTCCCTTATAGAATCGAAATAGAAATACTTGCGGATGAAAACATTCCTGACATATTCCTCCTGACTGCGAAGAAACTTACTGATCAGCTTACCTACATCCTCGTCGCTCACATCGGGAGCATATCGTTCATCCGGCAATACTGCCGCAAGCTCATCCAAGGATAAAATGATTTCCGCCGACCGTTTCTTTCGCTTCATAAACTCCAGTCGCTTCAAAGAGAGATTTCGTGCAATCTTGCAGATAAAGGACATGAAATTGTGCGGTCTTGTAGGCGGAATGGTGTTCCACACACTCACATAAGTATCATTAACGCATTCCTCAGAATCTTCGTGATTATTTAGAATGTTATAGGCAATACTGTGGCAGAGTTTTCCGTACTTTGTATCCGTCTCCTTGATCGCCTGTTCATCTCTATTAAAGTAGAGTTCTATGATTCTCAGATCATCCATGTTGTTCACCTCCCTAATTTGACCTAAAAGCGCTTTCACCTATTAAGTACGTTTTTTGAGGCGATGGTCTTAAAAAAATAACTCTTTTAGAATTATACCATAAATCTTTGATTTTTCGGTCATATACATAAAAACGGCGGCAAGGTTTTCCTCGCCGCCGCTCCGGCTTAACTGCAAATCAGTTCTGCATTTACAATCTCCACCGCTCTACTGCGAATATTATTCATCCTACCAACCCACTCCATTTGATTTTCTGTCTTTAGTTGCTCGGTTACGCCCTCACGCTCCGACATCTGTTTTATCAACCGAAGGAACATATCCTTTGCCTGTTTGTCTATCTCGGCAAGGTATTCGTTCAGCCTTCCGCTTGTGAGCAAATTGGTATATGTAAGCCTGTGATATTCTTTCAGATAGTGCAAATGCCGCTGTCCCCACAAACCGATAGGCTGTTCTTTTTCGGTTGGTAAGATAAGACAAGGAATATAATAATCTCCTTGCAGTTCATACCACAGACCATTTTTATCATCGTAAATATACTTGTCCATTGAAAATCCTCCGTTATAATATATTCGCACATACATCACAGTTCTCCGATTGCCACACTCTGTTATATCTTGTTATGAGATTTTCTTGCCCTTGCATTTGCCCTTATGAGCAATGAGGGAAAGAGTAAACTTGTGTGTAACCGTATAAAGAGATAAGGCGAACACATTGCGATAAATCCTTTGTTTTCAAGGCTTTTGGAGGATTTTATTAAAGCACTGTAACCTCTGTTGAAAGGTCATAATTTACTGATATTCAAATTCCGATTTTCCAATTTAACAAACTTGAATTTATATATGTCTTTGCAAATATACCATATCTATTAGCTGTACACCGCCCTCATAAATTGTATGGTCATAATTGTCAGTAAAAAAATTGGGAATCTTGTGAGAACGAACAAATCCACATTTTTCATAAAATGGTATCGTCAATGGACTGTCACCTGTTCCAACTTGCAAAACAGAATATTCATCTGCATATTTACTGGCAAGAAAATCAATTAGTGCTTTGCCATAGCCCTTTCCCTGGTTTTCCGGATCGACTGCGATATTCTTGATTTCAAGTATTCCGTTACCTTCATCGGTGACAACACATTCAGCTTTTACATCATTATCTTCAAGCACATACATAGTTCCTTTTTCAAGATAACGATCAACCATGCTCTCCTGTTCATCAGCTAATAACAATAATGATATAAACTGCTTTTTATTTTTGTTAGCTTCTCGAATTTTCATACAACTTGTTACTCCATCAATTGCCATCTAATTTAATTCATCAAACTTGAAGTTATCTATACTGCGATAGGTTTTAGTCCGTTTTTTCTTATGTTTTCTAATTCTTCTGCCATTAAACACTGCGACTCATAAAGACGCAGATATTCTTTGGATACGTCTGAGTCAAAGATCAAAACATCATCCGAATTTATCGTGACATCGACACCACTGCGATACAGTTTTCCAATTGGATGCACGGACATATCCGCAACCCTTCCAAGCAAAATATTACTTGTCGGTGTGATATTTAATCTGATTTTATTATCTGCCAGAAAGCGGATCACGGATTCATCATCGGCTGCCGCGATACTATGCTGCACCTCATCAAGTTCTAATTCTTCTACTGCTGTTCTTACGTCTTTCGCAGTCCCCCATTCTCCAACGTGTGCTTTTAACCTTAATCCTTCTTTTCTTGCCCGACGATAAATTCCTTTAAAATTTTCGATCGGTTGTGCTAATTCGTCACCATACAGATCAATCGAATAAAAATTTTTATTTCCCCAAAAGTGAGATAAACATTCTTCTAAATAATCGATAGGACAATGTCTTGATAATCCGATTTGAAGCCTTAATTCTATATCAAGAGCGATTTCCTTTTGCGCACTTGTAAAAGCATCAACCAGCTCATCAATATCATTATGAAAAAATTCATTTAACCCCCAGACATCCTCACCAATTTCAAGCACAGTTACTCCGTCTTCTTTGGCCTGTTGAAAGGTGGCTTTGATTAAAAGTTTTCTCATCTCGGTGCTGTCAAAATCCTGACCAATGTATTTTTGACTCCATTGATCCATTTCCCCCATCGATGACAAAGAATTCTTTAATGGCTCGATTTTTTTACCGGCTGCCTGATATAAGAAACTTCTGCTCCCACCAAGCACAAAATGATTGTGCAGGTCTGCCTTAGGATACTTTCTTAATTCTTCCAGATTTCTTTGCTTCAATGCATATGTAAAACGATTCATAATTCAATTCTCTCCTAGCTGTTTGATTTTCTCCACAAATTTCGATTGAGATTTTACCTGCTCCCAGTCAGATTTTAAATATAGATATGCCCTCTTCATACATTGTTTTATAAGGATCTCCAATCGCCGCGAAAGCATCTTTTTCACTTTTTCGTTCCCAATCCATATCTATATACCCATCGGTTTTTACATGTTGTTTTCCCGCAAGCACACAAAAATAGCTGCACACAACTTCATTTAAAATCAGATACTCCAGAAGTGTCCTGTCATCCACATATTTTTCAAATACAAGGGTGCCCCTCTCATAACAAAACACCCTTGTCCGGTATTCCATAATATCAATTTTAAGTTCCATATCAAATTTTGAATTGTCAATCATTCTTTTAAAACTTTCAATCTGATAACTTACCGGAATTTGCGCCTTATCAAGCAATTTATGCACATTATAAAATATTTCTTTCTGTTTCATACCTGTCCTCAATGCATTCTGCCGACATTTATTATCATGTTTAGTGACTAAACCTCGTTTTTCTAACATTCTATGCCAAACATAATATAAGCATAAATATTTCCCACTAATTTCAGTTGGAATAACATTTTTTCTTCTAATTATATCGTCAATGGTCTTATATCCATAATAATCCCACATAAATTCGGTATATTCATTTTTCATCACACACCGAGCCCATTTTTTCTTTATCGGATTATTTATAATAACAAGCATTTCCCTACTTCGTGCCGTATTAAAATTCGTGCAAAACAACTCTATCCCATTATCTGTTTGTAACACAACATTTCCCTTTGGAAATTCTTTTCCATGTATAAGATACTGTCCACCCAACGTATGATAAATTTTAATGAATACCACCTCTTACATATTATATATTACCATAATTTAATTTATATCATGTCATTTCATCAGCATTTTACAAAATGCTACTTTATCATATTTTATCCTACTTTTCAATATTAAGTGTGACTTAATGGTATATTATCCACAAGATAGGTGATTGAATGAAACCATTAAAAAATAAAGTAAGTATTACCCTTGATGAAGATATTGTTGAGCGAATAAAACAATTGGCAGAGGATGATGATAGGTCATTCAGTCAATATATAAATATGGTATTAAAGGAGCATTTGAATACACTTGAAAAAACTTCCGATAAATAGGAAAAGACACCACTACTGATGTCTTTGATATTCATATACAGAGGGGTGGGGTTCCGAACTAGGAATATTTTTAAAGATTTTAGACGTGGATGCCTTCAAAAAATTATATATTTTTTTGCCTATACTGGCAGCTGTAACATTATGTTACATTTTTCAATAACATAAATAAAAGCCCGAACAGCAGGTACTCATTCCTACCATTCGGACTCTTATCAATATTATTGAATTGTAATATTAATCTTCTACAATCTTTGATAATAATTTGTACAATTCCTGAACCTCATCGGCACTTAATGTAATTCCCTTTCCCATCTTCTCATGCTCTGGTGCCCAATCTCGTAAATCGTACTTTGGAGCAGCTCCATTCCATGATACAAGATTAAGCTCCTTAGTCCATCCTTTAGCACTTTCAGAAAGTGTACCAATATTTTCTTTGATTTCAAATTTGATATCTGCCATATTATTTCTCCTTTATATATTCTCTCTCATCTTCTGATATACCATATATATCAAAAATAACATCATCTAATTGATTTTTAATATCAGAAAAGTCCTCTTGATTATGTACTTTTTCAAGAATAGCATCCACTAATATAATACATTCCACCTGTTTTTTTTCATCAACCTCTTTAACAGGAATTGAATGTAACTCATATAATCCAATAGTCGGCATTCTATATTTATAACAATACCAGAAATTAATTAGTTTGGAATTCATTAAAGCCAATACATATTTTAGTGCAATTCTCTTTTTTAGAGTTTCCACTTTTGATACATTGGTTGTATCCAAAAAATAATTCTGCTCATTATCATAAGCCGCCAATAACTGCATAGAACTGTTAACTCTTTGCGTTACTATTTTTTCCTCCACTTCAAACAAATATTTTTCATGAGGTACGCAACCAACCTTTTCTCGCATTAGGTCTGGTCTATACCAGATATATTCTCCATTCCAATTTAAAGTATATGCTTTTATATTCTTTCCTCTAAATACTTTCTTACAATCTTCATTTTCTTTTTCGGTTTTAATGAAGCGTTTATCGTTACTAGTTTTTATTCCTCTTGTAAACTGTAACACTTCTCCCAGTGGGGTTGTACTTAGTTCAATTTTTTTAAATAATTCTTTATCCTTACCAGTAGATTCAGTATCTAAAATATACTGTTTTGTTGAATACACCTCACCAACTGGAATAGAATCAATTTCATGAAATTTATCATTCCTTATACTTATTGAATAATTATCAAGTTTTTTAGATTTTTCCATTTGAATAATGACTGGTCGAACAGTTGCATCAAATGTCCCTATTTCAAGATTAACAACTTGTTTAAGCCTATAGTTATCAAATATTAATTTTCTAAACTTTTCAAAACTATCAGTTGCTTTCCATGTCTGAGGAATAATAAAACATATCTGTCCAGCTTGATTTACAAGCTTATTGGCTAGTTCGACAAAATAGGCGTATAAATCAACCTTATTCTTTGTTATTACATAATGCTTCTGGAGATATTCCCTAATACCAGATTCAAGATTAACAATATTGACATAAGGTGGATTCCCTATAACAATATTAAAACCTTTATTATTTTTGAATACTTGTGGGAAATACAGTTGCCATAAAACAAATGGAGAGGATGGTTCTCTTAAACTCTCATAATATGCATCCACAAGCTCTGGTGACCCGCTAATCTGTTCAAGAATAATCTGATTATATATTTCTTGTATTTCTTTTTTTAATTCTGATTTTTCAGTATGTTCTTTTGTAAAGAAAAGCTTGTCTTGTAATGAAATTAGCTTTTCTATTAGAGAATCTACTCCACTTTGAAATACAGTAATTTGAGAATTAAGGGACACATTATTTAATAGAAAACTCTCTTTAATAAGCTTTACACCCTTAAATTCATCCACCAAACTATTTCCACATATAATATTGCAATCCAAATTCGGTAACGGTCTTGGCTTTGTATGTGCATCAAACTCGCCATTTCCTGCATCTTCCGTTATCTCATCATCAATAACTATTGATAACCATAGTCTCAGCTTTGCAATATCAACCGCACTCGGCTCTATGTCACAAGCAAAGATACAATTCTGTATTGTCTTCATCTTTAAATCATATGGCTTACGACCATATGCATAAAAAGATTTTTTATGAAAATTATTCATTCCGATAGCCATATATGCACTGAGTGTTTCTCTCGCCTTAACTATTTCATTGAGCATTCCTAACAAAAACGCACCTGAACCCACTGCTAAATCAACAACTTTGACATTTGCTAATACGTCATCTAATTCTTTCAATCTATTAACGTCAGTTTTAGGGTTATAAATTCTTGAAGAAATAAGCAATTCCTTATTTCCTTCACGTGCATCCTTTGTTGTGTCCTCATCCTTCATTAAATCACCATAGAGAATAAAATCTCTCACATCAGACTCTGGCAACCCAGTTTTGGTAATCAGATAGTTAATCAAAGTTTCCTGACACATGTAATGAACAATTTCTCTTGGTGTATAAAATGCTCCCTTCGACTTTCTATCCTTAACATCCAATAAGTTTTCAAATACTTTTCCGAGCATTTCAGGGTCAATAGCAACTTCACGCTCCATAGGTTCATCTTCATTCATTGTGAAATTGTACCTATCAAAGATGTCTAAAATACCGTCAGCATCTCTTTTTCCTTTTACATCCGCATTAGAAAAAAGACTATTTGGAATATTAAAGTTATTGTTCTCCCACTCATAATTATCAAGCTGCTCAAACAAACCTCCATTAAGAAAAGGAATTCTCCTATGCAGAGGCGCATAAAAGCCGTTTTCTCCACGATTCTTATTTAATCCTGTATAGAATAATGGTTCTAGATAATCATCAAAATAATTCTTTCCTGCATCCACACATCCATCAAACATTCTACGCATAAAATCTTTAGGTCCAGACCCCCACGGCTTACCTTTTACAATCCCAGCTAAAAATTCTTCATCTTCATCAGACAATGCCTGCAATTCAGAGAATACGATTCTATATGTACCATACGCCTGTGGAACATATACTTTAGGAACAATCTCTCTTGATTTCGTTCCTCTGGCAAAAAAAGCATTTTTATATTGTTTTTCCGTCATTACTGTTGGAAATGCTTCAACTCCGAGCCATCCCTTTTTCTGAATAAAGTACAAGAAAACAATTTGTCCCATCAATTTTTTTGCAAACTGCTCACTTGTAAAGTGCCTATAGTTTGCTTCATTCATAAAATCTTCATTAGATTCCAGATATTCCTTAAGCTCAATGTACTTTTCCTTATATAAATCGAAAAATTCATTAGTTACTTTTTCAACACTAAATGCCTCTTCTAAATCATCTACACTAGGATTGCAACTATCGTCCATAAAAATCGGAAATAATCTTTGCATTGCAGTGTTACATGGTTCATCAGTTCCTACTAAATATGAATATCTCTTTGTTGGTGTTAGTTTCTGAACCACTTTTCCTTTAGAAAACGTATAATCCATTCTAATATATGAAAAACGCCATCTTTCAGGAGACTCTGGGGTATAAAAAGCTACTAAAGCTGCTGTTGCATTTCCCCACTCCAATAACTTCTTTACAAAATTTCTTTGCATACTTCTTGCTCTTTCAACAGTATCCCCTCTATATAAAGCTACCGCAAGAATAAGAATCTTATCATTATCATCTGTAACATAGTTACCAACATGATAATAACCTTTAACAAAACGACTGAAATGCCCTGTTTTTTCATTAAATACATCTGGTGCAACAAGTTTTACATTCGGTATTAATTCTCTTATAAATCTGACATACTCTTCGATTGAGAATTTTTTTCTCAATACATCCTCAAAAGTATTTTTCTTTAAATTCATTCAGTAACTCCTTTCAAGTAACATGACAAGATTACTTCCTTCTTCTCACCATCAACTTTATTTTCCATACGTTTTCTACCTTCAAAGTATTTATCATCGAGCATTCCTTCGATTTTGTAATATGCCTCCACTCCATCATCAATGTTCTTGATTTCTTTTAAGATAGCTTTTGTATCATTTGCAGGTACATCGCCGTTTTCCCATACTTCAATCATTCTCTTAAGTTTTTCTTCCTGTTCATCAGTAAAGGTCTTGATCGTAGTAAGCAAAGCTCTCAAATAGCGAATCATCTTCTGGTCGTTGCCTGCAACAGCTGGTCTTGCATTTGTAATTACTTCTTCCTCAACCAAAGAATAATCAAAAGCCTCATTATTTGAATCATAATGACTAAAATAGTTTTTACCTACACTAACCTTTTCCTCATCAGGCTCACATTTGATATATTCAATAGCATCCATAAATGATATCTGCTTTGTTTCATCCGCTTCCGTTTTAAAGAAAGTTTTCAGATATCCTTTTCGGATAAATGACACTGTCGCCTCATCTCTTACAAGTGTGGAATTTCTGCCAGTTTTCGCTTTTTTAGGCAACTTCTTTATTTTTTCAAACAATGCGGTATCGTTATCACGTACCTGTCTGATAATAGCCAGATATGCAAGCTCTGGATTTGCACTATCTTCATCAGTATCCAAATCTATGTTTAAGTCATTAAATAACTTCTGTGAACTGACCTCTTCCTCTTCGGAAAGATATTTAAAATCTTCTCCCAAGGTATCATGGAATGCCTGAAGCTTTTCTATAATTCTATCCTTGAGTGGAAGATGCTTACTTGTCTCTGATGTTGGAAAGAAATTAAATACATATATCTGGTCAAACTCTGTTCCAACTCTATTTATACGACCGACACGCTGCATAATACGAGTAGGATTCCATGGCAAGTCATAATTGATAAGGGCATTTGCTCTATGTAGGTTGATACCTTCTGCCAATACATCTGTAGTAATCAATACATCAAATTGGTCATTATTTTTTTCTCTAAATTTAGGATTAAAGCTATCCTCAATAACCGCTTTTAATACCAGACTACTTGAACCCGTGTATGCTATTACCCTGCTTCCATATAAATCCGTTAGATTTTCAGCAAGATACTCCGCAGTTTCTTTTGACTCTGTAAAGATAATCTTCTTATTTCCAATAAGTTTTTTATTGTGTTGCAACTCATACATAAACTGGTCAAGTTTCGGGTCTGTCTGAATATTTTTCCACATATCACTTAGATATTTTAATTTCGTCAAATCCCACTTTAAATCCTTTTTGAATTTTTCATCAAATTCACTGGACTTAAAATGCATTACTGTCTCTGCTTCAACCAGTTCCATTATTTTATCATCATCACCGTTATCTAACAGGTCATACACATCAACTTTCTTACTTATGTACACTTCTCCTGCTTCATACATCTTGATAAATTTCTCATACGACTCTTGAAACCTGCTAAGTGTATTTTTAAATGCAAAGAAAGAGCTTTCCAATCTTTTTACCAAGATGGACTTCATGAATCCACCCATATTATGCTGAGCAGCTAATAAAGATGCATACTTCTTTGTATCTTTCAAATAAACCAACGGCTTATATCTGGAATACTTAAAGTTCTTGATTACTTCAACAGTCTCATTGAAGACAGTATTCGTATCCTCATCAAATACATATGCTATCGGTTCCGGTGTACCAAGTTTAGGAAATGTCAATCCCTGTTTCTTCAAGTCATCTGCATAATATTCCATGATTTCACTTCTTGTACGACGAATCATAATGTGACGGAGAATTTTATCTCTTATTTCCTCCGAATTAGCTCTTACCTGGTCAAGATACATCTGTGTACCTTTGGTAAATTTCTTTTCTTTGCTTCGCAATTCTCTAAAGAAATTTTCAAGATTCTTTACACCGATAATGTTGCTATTATGTTTCGGCTGGAAAAGATAAATCTGATTTTCAATATCGCTGGAATAATTATTTATAGGAGTTGCTGATATAAGAACAACTTTCTTTCCATAACATATTTTATGCAAATTACTAAAGCCCTCTGTTCCCTGATTTCTGAATCTATGTGCCTCATCAATAAATACATATTTGTATCTATCAACACCTTTCTCCAGAATGCTCTCCAGCTTACCAAGTGATTCCACCTCAGTAGCTACATCAAATTCAAGAAGAACGTCTTTCCAGTAGTCAACCAGAACTGGCGGGCAGATAACAAGCTTCCGTCCTTTCTTAAGACTCTTAGCCAACATTGCACATATATATGTTTTACCAAGACCGACTACATCTGATATAAAGACACCATTATATGTTTCAAGAATCTTCTTAGCCTGTACAACAGCATCTATCTGATACTGCAATTTCATATAACCGTCAGGAAGTAAATCATCCGCCAACAAATCCTTATCAGAATTAATTTCTTCCTTAAAAAACTCATACAATGTTTTCAGGTAAATTTCATATGGTGCAATATCATTCCTGAGCCATGTTTTCTTTTCTACAGCCTCAATATAATCTTTCGTAATCGGTACACTCTTAGCCCATAATTCCTCAAATTTTTCTAATGCAAACTGCACATCCCTGCTATCTTTAAGCTCTACATTGAATTCTAGATTATTCTGCAATCCTGCTTCGGAAAAATTACTTGAACCAGTAATAACGCTTCCATAAGAATCGGGTACTTTATCCATATCCTTACGCATGATATATACCTTTGCATGGATTGGAGCATCTACATACATTCGCATCTCCAATTTTCCATTCTTAAGCCATTCTATAAAAGTACGTACTCCCTGCTCTATTTCCGCTGTTGTCTCCGACTGAGCAAACTCGTTCTCAATCGAATCCGAAAACGCAACCTTAGCTTCCTTTGTCGTTGGAGCCTCATATGCTAGTTCGGCATTTGCTTTATCAATAATCTTTACAGTATATTTGTCTACATTTAGTCCAACCAGAATTCGTATTTTTTCTACAGATTCCATCGCTTCATACATCTTAAAGAATCCACTTGTTCTGAAATATCCGACTAGAACATCAAAGAACTGGGTATTACTCTTTAGTATCTTTCTGAATCTGCTATACAAATCACGTTCTGGCTCATTTGTAAAAAATGTCAAATCAGTATTTTGTGCCATAAGCAACTCCTTTGTAATATTAAATGAATAGGAATCATTATTTTGAAACCCCTTTGAATCTTGCATCGGCTGGTTTATTAGCATCTGCTGGTAATAACCACATCTTACCTTTTTTTATTGCTCCTTCAACACGACCTTCCGTGCATAAAACGCCAATCCTTCTTGAAGAAAGCCCCCAAATTTTTGACATTTCTGTTGTTGTTAAATATTCCATAATTCTTTACCTCATATAAAACCCACAATAAAAATCTATTATATATTATAGTCTGCTATCGGAATAATATCAATGGTATTTTCTTTTGAAAGCAAAAACGTGTCAACCACATCTAAAAATGTAATCAACACGCTTTACTTATTATCATCTACTTCTTCTGTATCATCTACCTGTTCTTGAGTTACCCCTATATATACCTTTTCAGGAAATTTAATTTTTGTAACCACCCAAAAAGCTATCATAGCAATAACCAAAACTATCAGAACAGCATTCACAACTTTTCTGTATGGACTTATTATTTTTTTACCCTTTGCATTATAATCAACCTTATCATTTATTTCTTTTAAGAAATCTATCAAATATGCTATCAAATTAAAAAGCACAATCCCGATTATAAGTGCAATCACAGATAGTTCTACTATATTTACTTTTGCAATATTATTTAAAACTGATGTACTAAATGTAAATGAACCCACAAAAGCTAAGACTATCGCAGCAAAAATGCCCAAAATAGTAATATACTCTTTTTCAATTCCCTTGACTTCTTTTTGCAAATCCATTTTTGCATCAACAATTCTTTGGGCAAAAATATTATTCATACTCTCTATTTGGTAATTAACTAATTGCGTATGGTCATATATTTTTACAATTATCTTTGCAACATCATCATCAATAGAATCATTACCTAATGCATAAATCATTAGGCTTTCGACATTTGTTAAAAAACTTTCTTTCTGTTGTGGTTCTAGATTAAACAAATAGTTACTTATCTCAGAATAAAGAATACGTGTAATCTTATCCTTTGCTTTGACATAATCCTCAATATGTTCAACAGTTCTTTCTGGTTTATACTTTGTTGCCTCCGAGGATAAAAATTTACATATACCTTTAATTCTATTTTTAGTAGCTTGAAATTTCTTAGATTTTTCTAAATTTAAGTTAACATTCGCAGAATTTTCTGTTTTAATTAAGTTATCTAAAGCATTAGAATCAGGCATCAAAAAATCCTTTTATAGAATCTATTGTTATTTCATTATTTTGTCCCTTTTTATATGCTGCTTTCCATGGTGTCTGAGCATGTGTAATAGAAACCAAATCTGTTGCCGAATAATCTGCGAACTTATCAACTACAGACTCTATTCTTTGTTTGTCGGGTTCTGAAATAACATTATCTTTATATTTTATAACTTTAGATTCCCATATATCTTCATCGTCAAAATCTATGATGTATGAAATTGACGGAATATCTCCACTTCCAAACTGCTTATATTCTCTATATGCTTCTGGAACTACAGGTCCAAAATCCCATGCTTCTATTTTTTCTTCAAAACATTGTTCTGAAGTACTAACAAGAAAGAAAGCCTGAATAAAATATAGTATTTTCTGTAATTTTAAATTAGAAATACCATACTCTTTTTCATTACTGTAATTGATTACATGTCTACTCACATCTAAAACTTTGTATATCATGCATTCATCCTCCTTTCTGTCTAAGCAATTATTTTACCACAACTTCTAAAAAAAATCCATATAAATTTATCGACTTATAACTCATCTATTAGGTCAAATTCATATTACCAATTTCATCGGCATCATATTAGCTACTTTTTTACATTGTTTGCCATATAATGTATCTCTAAATCTCCTACACCCCTAGTAAAATTAAGGCTTTATTTATCCAGACTATTTACTGTAGAGATTTTCCCAGCATATCTGTAATATGTACTCTTACTCATGCCAAGCTGTTTCATAAGTTCAAATGGACGGATTTCTCATGAACCCACTTTCTGATAATGTTCTGAAAACTCATCAAGTGACATTACCACTGGTCTGCCATAATCATCCCATTCACCACGAGCCTTTTTAGAATCTATACCTTCTCTCTGTCGTTTTTCTTTCTTCTCAATCTCCGCCTGAGCCATAGCTGCATATAGCTCTATAAGCATATTATTGATTGTTTCCATCAGCATACGAACCATAGCAGTATCCAACTTTGATAAATCCATAAGTGTAGTTGAAAGCTCAAGTATCTTTACACAGATGCCATTATCTCTGTAATACTGCAACTCCTTTAATGTCTCCTGCTTATTTCTACCAAGCCTGTCTACCTCAGTAATAATTAACTCGTCACCCGCTCTTAATACATCCTCTTTTAATACCTGATATCTTGGACGATTAAAATTCTTTCCTGTCTGCTGGTCAGTGAATATCTTTTCCAGCTCCAGATTGTTCTGCTCACAATAGGCTGTAATCTCCTTGATGCCTCTGTCTAAATGCTGTTCTCTTGTACTTGTTCTGTGATA
>ERZ1034920.1641-NODE-1641-length-13941-cov-6.256517_pt1 | contig 13941 bp, 13 predicted proteins | sample MGYA00520688_ERZ1034920 | MGnify/ENA primary metagenome ERZ1034920 (study PRJEB33766, sample SAMN09781785) | gut metagenome | biome: gut microbiome | host: Homo sapiens | place: Madagascar | study: EMG produced TPA metagenomics assembly of the PRJNA485056 data...
ATCTCTATTCTACTTATCGCAGAATCAGAAAAAATCAGGCGTCCCCTCGTCAGCTCCTTAAGATCATTCTCTATTCTTATATGGAGGGCATCTACTCTTCCAGACGTATGGAAAAAGCTTGTCGCTCCAACATCTATTTTATGTACCTCCTGGAAGGCATGCCTGCCCCGGATCACTCTACATTTGACCGTTTCATCCGCCTCCACTTTGCGCCATGCGCTAAAAGGATCCTTGCCTGCATGGGAGCTTGGCTGCTTTCCCTTGGTGAGATCAGCGGCAGACATCTCTTCGTGGATGGAACGAAAATAGAATCCTGTGCTGGGCGCTACACTTTTGTTTGGAAGAATGCTGTAACAAAGCATCTCCAAAAGCTCATGGACAAAGCCGTTGTTCTCGTTGCCGATTTAGAGGACCAATATGACCTGCATCTGGCACACAACAACACAGTGAGCATACGAGTCTTGAAGAAACTGCGCAAAAAGCTCTATGCGATCAAAGAGCAGCAGGACATTGTTTTTGTCCATGGCAGCGGCAAGCGCAAAACACCACTGCAACGCTCCATTGAAACATTGGAAAACATCCTATCAAAGTTCAAAGACTACACCAACAAGCTCCATATATGCGGCGAACGAGGCAGCTATGCCAAGACCGATCAGGATGCCACATTCATGCGCATGAAAGAAGATCATATGCGAAACGGACAGCTAAAGCCCGCCTGCAATGTCCAACATGGCGTGGATGCAGAATACATTGTATGGGTGGATGTGAACCAACGACCGACAGATGCCCGCACCTTGATCCCCTTTCTGGAAAGTGTAGAAAAACACCTGCCCTTCCAATACAAAGAGATCGTTGCAGATGCCGGGTATGAGAGCGAAGAAAATTATCGTTATCTGAAAGAGCATGACCAACTCGCCTACATAAAGCCTAACAACTATGAAATTGCCAAAACAAGAAAATACAAGAATGACATTGGACGTGCTGAGAACATGCGTTACGACAAAGACAACGACTGCTATTACTGTAGCCAGGGAAAGACACTCGTCCATCTATACGACAAGACAGAGAAAACCAGCAGTGGCTACCGGAGAAATGTCAGTGTCTACGAAAGCCATAACTGCAAAGACTGTCCAAGCAAAGCAGCATGCATCCGGCCGTGTGGAAGTAAGAAACCCATGGAAGAACGTAATAAACGCCTCTATGTATCCAAGCAGATGAAAGTGCTGAGGACAGAAAACGAAGCACGCATCACAGGAGAATATGGAAAACAGTTGAGGATGAACCGCAGCATACAGGCAGAAGGAAGCTTTGCCATGATAAAAGAAGATATGAACTTTCGCAGGTACCTGTATAGTGGAATAGAAAATGTCACAGCTCAAAGCATCCTGCTGGCCATAGCGTATAATGTGACGAAACTACATAACAAGATACAAAACGGCACCACTGGGAAGTATCTGTTTGAGCTGAAATAAGAAAAGGATACGAAAAAATCCAGACCCCTCTAGGATAATGAGAGAGGTCTGGATTTGTGTGCTTTAAAATAGGAAACCGCTTTGTGGTATGCGGTACTAGCGATATAGAGATAGAAAAAGGAACTGTCACATAAGCGAGATTTTGGCTTATTGCGACAGCCCCTTTTTTGATGGGGGCCGATCTTGCTGTAAATTATCGAAAAATCCGAATTTTATGTAATTGGTTATTGCTTGCTGATGGCGCAACCAGATATAATAAAAATAGTATTGGAAGAAACGCACGAAGGGAGGGCGTGTTATGGGGCTGGTGAATGAACGGTTGGTGGCGCTGTTGGCGGCTGAGGGATTGGTTTCAGCTGATGCGGGCTGGGTCGAACGGGATGTACTAGGTGATTGGCTGGCGGCTCAGGGTGTGGCGCTAGAAGCGGCACATCCGGTGTTGAGTGGTTATTTTGGAATGCCGTATCGTTTGCTGGATGGCCAGGAACGGTTGCTGCCGGTTTTGACGGAGCAGGAAAACTGGTCCGTGTATCAGCTTCAGACGGATGGTTGCTGTGTTTGCGTGCGACCACCGCAGGAATCCGAACGACGCACCTATGAAACAGCGATGGGAGAGACGCCGTTGTTTTTGACGGACGCGCTGCGGGTTCATTCGGCCCTGCTGCGCGGACCGACGACGGAGTTGGCCTCACAGTCGATGCAGCGACGGCATTCTTTGGAGGCGCTGCGGCGCAGTGAGTGGGGCCATGTGGATCATTTAATAGGGAAAATTATCGGTGATGCCATTGACGCGGAAGCGACGGACGTCCATTTTTTCAAGATGGGCGCTGCTTTCCGCGTCGTTTTTCGTATAGATGGATCTTTGCAGACGTATGCGGAGCTGCCTGCTGCTGCGGCGGGTGGTTTGATTAACAAGCTGAAGCTGCTGGCGGAGGTGGATATTGCTGAGCATCGCCTGCCGCAGGATGGACACATTTTGCTAAACGCTGGCGGTGCCGATTACAATCTGCGCCTGGGCACCCTGCCGCTGCTGGATGGCGAGAAGGTTGTCCTGCGCATTTTACCGGAGCACCAGCGGCGGTCGTCTTTGGCGGATCTGGGCTATTCGTCGGAACATGCGTCGCAGCTGCTGGCGACGCTGACGCAGAACAAGGGGCTGATTTTGATCACCGGCCCGACAAACAGTGGCAAGACCACGACGTTATATGCTTGCTTGAAACATCTCAGCGAAAACGGCCAGCTGGTGTACACCATTGAGGATCCGATCGAAGCGGTGCTGCCGGAGGTGCAGCAAATGCAGGTGAATGTACGCAGTGGCTTTGACTTTGCGGCTGGTTTGCGCGGCATTCTGCGCAGCGATCCCGATGTGATTGCGGTGGGGGAACTGCGCGATAAAGAGACGGTGGACATTGCAGCGCGAGCGGCATTGAGCGGGCAGCTGGTGATTGCGACGCTGCATACTTACAATGCCCAACAGGCCGTTGACCGTTTGCGCGATCTTGGTTTGAGCAATTTGCTTCTGAGCGCGGTGTTGACGGCGGTGGTCAATCAACGGTTGCTGGTACAGCCATGTGTGCAGTGCGGAGGCAGCGGCTGTAATGAGGCAGGTCGTGTGTGTGCTGCGTGTCTGGGCAGCGGCCGCGCTGGGCGCACGGGTGTGCAGGAAATCTGGTATTTGCAGGCTGAGGAGCGGGCGCGTATTGCCGACGGATGCAGCGGTCAGGTGCTGCGTCAAGATGCGCTGACGCAGGGCTTCATCAGTCTGGCCGAGGACGCACGCAGTAAAGGACTGGTGTGGAACGAAAGAGAGGGCTGAGCCATGGCGAGGTTTGTCTATCATTATATCGATGCTGGCGGCCGACGGCGATGGTCCTGGCAGAAAGCTGGCAACGCGGCGACGTGCAGTGCCCAGCTGGCTGAAGGGGGCATCTATCCAATTTTCATGCTGTGCCTGCAATGGCCGTCTATTTTTGCCCCGCGAGGGCTGCCTTCTCGCCAGCTGGCGTTATTTTTTCGGCAGCTGGCAATGGCTTTGAGCAGTGGCGTGCCGCTGCTGGAGGCGCTGCACCATATGGCGCGTGAACAATCGAGTGAGCGACAGCGCGCGTTTATTGTACGCCTGGAGACGCAGGTATTGTCTGGCAAGTCGTTTTCCCAAGCGCTGCAGCAGGAAAAAGGGCTGGACCCAATGCTGGCGCATTGGCTGGCTATTGGCGAAAAACAGGGACGTTTGGCGCAGATTTTAGGAGAAGTGCATCGCTATCTTGAAGAACGGGAACGTTTGAAAAAACGCATTCAGCAGCAGTTGATCTATCCCATGGTGGTGCTGCTGGCGGTATTGGTGATCGGCGCTTTATTGAGCCTGGTTGTGATGCCGATGCTGGCGCGGCAATTCATGGGTTTTGAAGCCAACATTCCTGCGCCCATGCGGTGTTTTCTGCTGCTGCATGATGTCTTCCAAGCTTATGGTGGTTGGCTGCTGCTGGCGCTGGCCTTGGCTGTAGGGCTGGTGCTTGTGGTCAGAAGCCGTCGGTTGCCGCAGGAACAGCGCGTTTTGAAGCGGCTGATACTGGCCTGGCCCTTTTTACGGTCGTTTTCGGTGCTGCGTGTGTATGTGCCGTTTGCGCGACTGTTCGGGCAAATGCTGCGTTCCGGTGTGCCAGTTGGCGAAGCGATGCAGTCCTTGCAGCAATGTTTTCGGCGCTCGTTGTTTGCAGAAGACATGGCGGCTGTTGCAGCGGCGATGACACATGGCGGTCATTTGTCGCAGGCCTTGGCGGACGCGTCTTTTGTGCCGGAGCTGGCACGGCAGATGCTGCTCAATGGCGAGCGTTATGGACGGTTGCCGGAGGCGCTGGCCGATTCGGCAGCTTATTATGAAACAATTTTGTTTGAAAAGCTGGGGTTGTGGATTCGCTTTGTGGAGCCGCTGGCGATTGTTTTACTGGGGCTGTTGGTGCTTTTCATGGCATTGGGCCTGTTTGTGCCGGTGTTGGAGTCTTATCAGTCGCTGCTGGTGCAATGAGGAGGTGGCGATTGTGCGTAAAAGAAACGGTTTTTCGCTGCTGGAGCTGGTGGTGGTGCTGGTCATCATTGGCATACTGGCCACGCTGGTGAGTGTGCGCATTTCCGGCACATTGACGGAGGCGCAGCAGACGCGCATCGACGCTGATCTGGCTATGTTGGTGACGGCTGGCGAGCAGTTTGCGCAGCGCCATCCTGAGGAGACCGCCGCGACGCAGAGTGAGCTGGTGGCGGCCGGAGTGCTGGCGCAGACGCTGGAAAGTCCGGTGCAGGGCTGTGCCTACAGCGTTCGCGTTGGAGAAGGTCGTGTGACAGCAGCGTTAAAGAAGGGCGATGAGGTGTATGAAAAAGGCGATTATCGCGCGGAGAAAACCTCGACGCGCCTTTACCTTGATTGAGCTGGTGGTGGTGCTGGCCATCATTGGCGTGCTGCTGATGGTGGTGGTGCCTCGAGTGGGGGCGATCTACGATCGGCAGCTGGTGGAGCAGCAGGCGCGTGTGTTGGAGCAAGAGCTTATTTGGCTGCGGAGCGAGGCCAGAAGCAGCGGTGAAAAGGCGACGTTCAAGCGCGAGAACAGCAGCAGCTACACGCTTTCGGCGGCTGGTAAAACTGAGCGGCGGGAGCTGGTCAGCGAACGCGTGACGTTGTCAGCGAGCGCTCTTGGCGGACAGATTATTTTTGAACCGCGCGGCACTGCCTTTGATAAATGCACCCTGACGCTGCGATGCGGCACGCAGACACGCACCGTGGTGGTGAGCAATTTGGGGCACATTCGTGTGGGGGTGACAGGATGAGACGACAACGTTCGGCGATGACGCTGGTAGAAATGGTAGTTTGCCTGGCGATCATTGCTCTCTGCCTTGTTGCTCTGGTGCGCGGGCTGGGCGGGCTCAGTCTGCTGGATGCACGCGACGCTCAGGATGCCGCGCTGGTGCCGGCGGTGGAGGCGCTGCTCCTTGAATTGGAAAGCGCGCCGCCAGCTGAGCAGTCGGGCATGCTGGATGGCGGCTGGCGCTATGAGACGCAGCTGAGCGAGGGGGCCTATGTTTTGACGGTGCGCCACGACACCTGGAACGAGGAGCACGTTTTTCTCATTCGGGAGGGGCCATCATGAAACCGCGCGGCGCTTTTACGCTCGTTGAGCTGCTCTGCGTGCTGGTGATTGTCGCGATTTTGCTGGGGGTGCTGTCAAACAGTCTGGCCAATAGCCTGACCTGGGCCCAGTCCGGTTATGAGGAAGAAGTGATTGGCGATCAGCTGGAGCAGGCGCTGGATGTTATGGCGTACGACGTGCGCAACGCGGTGGACATCGATGTGGACTATTTTGAACGGGCCGATTCCAGGCCGTTGTCGGACATTCGCACGTCCTTTGAGCTGCGACTGCTCGCTGTTGATGAAGGAGACGAGCGCGCCATGGGGCGCATCGTGTACAGCTTACGCCAGAGCAATGGCCTATATAATGAAGAAAATCCTCTGGAACGGCCGCGTCCGTCCTGCATTCTTTACCGTGCGCAGGAGGACAGCCTGCACCGTGGCAACAATCAGCCAGTAGCCATGTATCTGAGCACGTTGTCGCAGACGCCCAAGGGCATGCAGATTTATTACTACAACCGCGCGGCGGAACGCTGTTCGCTGGCGGAAGAAGTGGCCACAGTGGAAATCCGTCTGGCTGGTTGCACCAAGGATGGAACAAGTGTGACGCGCAGCTGCCTGATTCCGCTGACAACGAAATTTGAATGAAGGGAGAGGGGCCGTGTGATCGTTTGCGTATTTGAAGACAATGAGCAGTATGTGCTCGAAGCTCTGGAAGGGACACAGCGGCTGTGGCGCGAGTCGGTTGACCGTGCAGCACTGGAGCCATGGTTGAAACAGGCCTATGAAAGTGGACGTTTGCAACGGCAGCAGGTGATGTTTCTGGTATTGCCGGAGACACTTTTGGTGCGGCGGGTGTTGGCGCTGCCTGCGGTGAGCAAGGTGTATCAGCTGCGGGGCATGGCGGTCAATGCGCTTTTGCCGCTGTTAAACGAACGAGCGGCAGCGCTGCGGGTGGTGCCTGAAGCGGAGGGCTCTGGCTGCGTTGTTTGTGGCTGCAAGAAAAGCGTGCTGACGCAGCACCTGGCTGCCTTTGGCCGCTATCGCCGGAAGGTCAAGGTGGTTGGCGTGGCGGATTATCGGGTGGCGCAGCAGCCGGCGCTGGCGGACGGCTGTTACACCTTGCAGGAAGATATGTGGACCGCAGTGATTGCAGTGCAGAATGGGCGGATCGTCGACGGTCGTGCAGAATACGGCGGCAGCAGCTTTGGCCTCTGGCAGGAACTGGCGGAGGCCCATCGCGAGGAAGCGATTTTTTTGGCGCAGCCTCAGCCCCTGTCTGTGCAGCCGGAGGCCGTGCCAGAGGAAGCGGCGCTGCGGCAGGCGGCTTTGTCGAGCAATGCGTTGGAAGCGCCGACGTCGCTGACGAAGGATCGGGTGCTGGCAGCTTTGCTGGTGAGTTGCGTGCTTTTGCCGAGCCTGCTGCTTCTGGCCAGCATGCTGCGACCGGCGGAAACAGATGAGACACAGGCGGAAACGGCGGTCGCGGCTGTGGCGCGCAGCGATTATCATACCCTGCTGACCCAGGCCTACGCCGTTAAAAGCGAGCGCATCACCCTTCTGAATCACGAAGCCGGCGACAACACCCTCGCCATCAACGGGCGCTGCAGCGAAGCTTTGGATCTGGCCGATTACATGCGACAGCTGGCGGCGGCAGAACCGTCGCTGCATCCGCTGCTGCTGGACATGACGCGGAAAAGTGAGGACAAGGCGTACCACTATGAATTCACGGTGCAGATTTCGTTGGAAGGGAGCGGCGCATCATGAGCATTCGCAAAGGATACATCTATGCTCTCCTGCTGGCGATCGGTCTCTTGCTTTGGACGGAGGCTGTCGACCATTGGCAGGATAAGGCAACGGTGCCGACCATGGTCAGCGAGGATGCGGCGGTTGTGGAAATGCCGTGGACCAGCAGCGAGGCTCTCTATGCCTGCAGCATGAAGGCGCAGGAGCTGGGGCTGACGCTGGAAAGCATGCACACCGCCAAAGATGTGCTGCAGGGCAGCCTGGTGCTGAGCGGCCCGCGCGACACGCTGCAAACGTTTTACACCTGGCTGGAAACAGAAGGACGTTTTCGGGAAATCCTTTCGTTCCAGCTGCAGACAGAGGATGAAGCAGCCAGCCGACTTAGCGTCAGTGTACAGTTGTAATCATCGAAGGGAGGCCGACACCGTGAAACGACCGGGCAATGTTTTGATTTTGACCCTCATGGCCTGCGCTTTGTTGGCGCTGGTTCTTTTTGCAGGGGTTCAGGTGGCAGGGCTGCGCACCGCCACGCGCCAGAATCAAATTGCCGATCTGCAGCTGGAGCAACTGCATCGTACGGTCTTGGACGATGCCTTGGAAGCGTTGAACGCGTCCGGCGAATCAATAGCGCCAGGGCGCGTTTTGTTGTCGGACGAGCCGGTTTCGGGGCAGACACGGCAGCTCACGGTGCGCAGCGTGGAGGAACGGCTCATCACCGTGGAAAGCTGCAGCAGTTTGAGCGACGGCAGCCAGCGGCGGCATCAGGTACTGATTTTTGCGCTGCCGTTGGAAGCGCGTTTCACTTTTGCACAGCCGTCGCGCGCCCTTTATTATGATGCCGACCGTGGCGTGCCGGATCGCTGGCTGGAAAATCATGCGGGAGAGGATCTCGTTATTGTCTGCGCTCGACGGCCGGGGAATGTGTACAGCATAGGCAGCGGCGGACGCTCAGTGGCGCTGACGGGCAGTCTCTATGTGAGCCATCTGGAGAACGATGATTTTTCTACTACGCTGCGCACCTCGCTGGCCTGCGACGGCAATGCGGTTTTTGCAGGGGATGTGCATCTTCTCGGCGATTTGAGTTGCCAAACAGCCTGGATAGATGGTACACTGACGATTGGTGAGAGTGTGAGCCTGCGCGCTGAAACGGTGTATCTGGCGGAAGACGTGTCGGAAGAAACATTGGCTGGCATCAATGCCGCCACCATCTACATGCCGCATCCGCCAGAACCGGACGCCGCGGACGATGAGTCCGACGCAGACGTGTCGGATACCGGCCGACAGATTCTGCCGCTGCCGGACGAACCGCAGCCAACACCGGAGAAAACGGCGTATCTCATGCTCTGGCAGTTGGAATAAATAAAGGAGGTCACCAATCGATGCAATACGAAAAAAGATTGAAACGGTTTCAGGCGTGGCTCGCTGCGCAGGGAGATGCCTACGATGCCATGTTGATTTCGGATCGTTCCAATATTCGCTATCTCAGCGGTTTTACAGGAACCTTTGCCTATCTGGTCATCAGCAAAGACAAAGCGTTCATCTTGACAGATTCACGATACACCATGCAAGCGCGTCAACAGAGCGTGCATTTTTCCCTTGTCAAACTGGAACGATACACGCCGCCGATGAGCATTGCCGAATTGTGCAAGCAGCAGAACTGGGCGGTGCTGGCGTTTGAGCGCAATGACCTCTCTTTTGACTTTTACGATCGTTTAAAATCCTGCTTTGGCCGCGCCAACTTGATTCCGGTTGAAAAAGCCGTGGAACAGTTCCGTGCGGTGAAGGATGAGGAAGAAATTGAACTGATTCGTGCCGCGGAACACATCGGCGATGCCGCCTTTGCTCATGTGCTGGATATTCTCAAGCCAGGCATGACCGAACGCGAAGTGGCCTTTGAATTGGAGTTAGCCATGCGTCGCCAGGGCGCCAGCGGTCTCAGCTTTGACACCATCGTTGCTTCCGGTGTGCGTTCAGCGATGCCACACGGTGTGGCATCGGACAAAAAAATTGAAAATGGCGACTTGGTCGTTTTTGATTTTGGCTGCGTGTATCAAGGCTATTGCTCGGACATGACTCGCACCATTGGCGTTGGCAGCCTGAGCGACGCGCAGAAAGATCTCTATGCTCTCGTTTTGAAGGCACAGACGGCAGCATTGAAAATGGCCCGTGCCGACGTCGTTGGCGAAAAGATGCAGGATCTTGTTCAAGGCATTTTTGACAAGGCTGGATTTGGCAGTTATTTTGGTCACGGTCTTGGACACAGCGTGGGCCTAGATATTCATGAGGAACCACGTTTTTCGCGCAACGTTAAGGAGAAGATTCCAGCCGGTACCGTCATCAGTGTAGAGCCCGGGCTCTATGTGCCTGGTATTGGCGGCGTGCGCATTGAAGACTTAGTGGTATTGACGCCAGAGGGGTACGACAATCTCGCACAATCTCCGAAAGAGCTTATCATCGTTTGATTGCGCGGAAATGTTGATATTCTCGGCAACCTACTGTATAATAAATTAGACACGTTATTTTTTAGGAGGAGTTTAACGCATGATTTCATCCAATGATTTCAGACCAGGTGTTACCATCGAATACAATGGTGCACCATGTCAAGTACTTGAATTTCAGCATGTAAAACCAGGGAAAGGTGCTGCTTTCGTTCGCACAAAACTGAAAAACCTGAAGACCGGTGCTACCACCGAATTGACCTTCCGTGGCGGCGAAAAACTGCCAAAGGCTACCATTGATCGCGCTATGATGCAGTATCTGTATTTTGATGGCGAAAACTATGTCTTCATGGACAACAACACCTACGAACAGGTTAGCCTGACTGGCGACCAGTTGCAGGGCGGCGAAAAGTTCCTGAAGGAAAACATGGATTGCCAGATCAACAGCTACAATGGCGACATTCTTGGCGTTGAACTGCCAAACACTGTAGAATTGACTGTTACCGAAACCGAACCAGGGATCAAGGGCGATACCCAGTCTGGTGGTACCAAGCCAGCAACAATGGAAACTGGCGTCGTTGTTAACGTACCATTCTTCGTTAACACCGGTGATGTGCTTCGCATTGATACACGTACTGGTCAATACATCGAAAGAGCGTAACTGCTTATATAGAAGACCGAAAGGGGTTTCAAGAAAATGGATTTATCACAGCATGCAGCTTATCTGAGAGGTTTGGCAGAAGGCAAAGGGTTGACCGAAGACGCTGAAAAAGGCGATTTTGTCAAAGCTCTGCTGGCTTGCATCAACGATATGGCAGAAGAAATTGAGTCACTCGAAGAGTATGTGCATGAATTAACCGAATATGCAGAAGCCATTGACGAAGATCTCGGCGATGTCGAAGAATTTGTCTTTGACGAGTTTGACGATGACGATGATGTTGATTTTGACGATGATGACATTTTCGTAGAAACAGAATGCCCTGTTTGTGGTGAAACGGTTGGCTATTATCAGGGCAGCTATGATGAACCTGTAGAAGTCCTCTGTCCAAACTGTGACGCTGTTGTTGCAGTCATTGGAAAAGAAGACGAGTATGAAGAAGTGGAAGATGACGAGCTCGTCCTCGATGATGAACTGGACGAAGACTGATCGTATGACAGCAGGCCGATGGATGCATCAGCCTGACATCAGCTTTCATTCTTACTAATAAGATGCAGCCTTTGTCTGTTTGGCAAAGGCTTTTTTGCGTTGTAGCAGCAGAGATACAGCGTTGGCAAAGGAGGAAGAACATGCAAAAGACCAAACATGACATCGTCATTGAATACATCGAAAGCCTGGAAGTTGGCGAAAAGGTGTCTGTGCGCCAGTTGGCGCGTCAGATGAACATCAGCGAAGGTACGGTATACCGCGCCATCAAGGACGCAGAAAACCAGGGACTCGTTTCTTCCATTCCTAAAGTAGGAACGATCCGAATTGAACAGGAAAAGGAGCGTTCCATTGATTCGCTGACCTACCGGGAACTGGCCAATATTGTTGAAGGGCAGCTGCTGCATGGCGCAGATAAAAGCGATGTTGCCCCAAAGGCCTTTTTTGTGGCCAGCAGCGTGGCGCATTTGCGGGAAAAAAAGCCACTGCCGTCAACGATGATCATTGGGGAATACAGCAAAGAACTGATGGACTATGTCTACAGTCATAATTTGCCTGTGATGCTGACCGGCAACAGCGGCATTGCGGCGAAAAACCGTCTGGCATCGCTGTCGGAGAAAATTGTCGTGATTTCAACGCCATACGACATTTTTGATGCCATCATTGCCATCAATCAGGCCATTCTCGGCAGTGTGCAGCAGCGTGAACTGGTGACCATTGCGGACATTATGACTACCGATCCATATGTTTTGCAGCCGATTGATACCATCAGCGACTGGCAGGCGTTGAGTCTGCAGACCGGTCATCGTGAATTCCCGGTGGTTAATGCCGATGGCAAGTTGGAAGGGATGGTCACCGCTTACGACGTTACTGGTGAACCACAGTCGGCTTATGTGGAAGAAGTGATGACGCCAAATCCGGTGGTCGTTCACAGCGATACGCTGGTGAGCTACCTTGGGCGGTTGTTGGTGTTGGAGCAAGTGGAACTGGTGCCGGTTGTGGATGCCGATAATACCTTGATCGGTGTCGTCAGCCTCAAGGATTTCATCGAAGCGCAGCAAACCATTCAAAAACAGCCGCACCTTGGCGACACGTCCGACAACATCTGCATGAGTGGTTTTTCCTTGGTGGCACGCGAGCCGGATGTCATCCTTTCTGGCCGCATCATTCCTTATATGCTGGACGAATACGGCTCTTTGAGCCTTGGAACTTGCAACATTTTCAGCGCCAATGCGGCGGTCATTGCCCTGCGTGTCGTGAAAAATCTGCAAGGCCAGGCGTTCCAGGTGTCGACACGTTTCTTCCAGGACATCGGTGCCGACGAAGAAGTGTATCTGCTGCCGCTGCTTTCAGAATACAATGGTCATCATCATGCATCCGTTCGGATCGAAACCGTTGATGGCCGACTGGTCGCCAATAGTGAGGTCGATTTATTGATCCGTGAAAATTGATGGGGGTTGCTATGAAGCCGTTTGTTCATTTGCACAACCATACTGCCTATAGCTTATTGGACGGTGCCGGACGCATTTCCGACGAAGTGGCGCGTGCCGCCGAATTGGGAATGCCGGCACTGGCCATCACCGACCACGGTGTCATGTATGGGGCCGTGGAGTTTTATCGTGCTTGCAAAAAGGCGGGCATCAAGCCCATTATTGGCTGCGAAGTGTATGTTGCACCGCGTACCAGATTTGATAAGGAAAATAAGCGGGATGCATCCCCATATCATTTGATTCTTTTGGTGAAAAATGAGGTTGGCTATCGCAACCTTTGTAAGCTCGTGACGATGAGTTCTCTGGAAGGCTTCTACTATCATCCGCGTGTGGACCGCGAGATTCTCAGTCAGCACCACGAGGGGCTGATTGCAATGAGTGCCTGCTTGGGCGGCGAAGTGCCGCGCTGTCTCATGAACGATGACATGGAAGCGGCGCGTGAAGCAGCGACCTGGTATCAGAACCTGTTCGGTGAGGATTATTATTTCGAACTGCAGAATCATGGCATTCCGGAGCAGGTTAAGGTCAACGACGGTCTGCATGTATTGAGCCAAGAGTTGGGGATCAAGCTGGTTGCTACCAACGATAACCACTATGTTCGTGCCGAAGATGCAGACGTGCAGGACGTGATGCTCTGCATTCAGACAGCAACCACCATTGATGCCGAAGATCGCATGCGCTTCAGCGGGCGTGAATATTATTTCAAGAGCTATGAAGAAATGCTGCGCATGTTGCCTGATGATGCCGAAGCGTTGGATGAAACGGTGCGCGTTGCGGAAAAATGCAACTTTGACTTCACTCTCGACCATCATTTCATGCCGAACTTTGACACGCCGGAGGGCATGGACCATAAAGCGTATCTGCGCAGCCTTTGCGAAGAAGGGGTGCGCCGCCGTTATCCAGAGGCGGATGCCAGTGTCTATGAGCGCCTGGACTACGAGCTTGGCGTCATTGACAAAATGGGGTACAATACCTACTTTTTGATTGTCTGGGATTTTGTCAATTATGCCAAAAGTCATGGTATTTTCGTCGGGCCAGGGAGAGGCTCGGCGGCAGGCAGCATCGTCAGTTATTTGTTGGGGATCACCGATATTGATCCGTTGAAGTATCAGCTGCTCTTTGAACGTTTTCTCAATCCGGAACGCGTCAGCATGCCGGATATCGATATTGACTTCTGTTATGAACGCCGCGGTGAAGTGATTGATTATGTGGCACGCCGTTATGGCGCCGATCATGTGACGCAGATCATTACTTTCAACAGCATGCTGGCGAAGGGCGCGGTGCGTGATGTTGGGCGCGTCATGAATGTGCCGCTGTCGGTGGTTAACAAGGTTACGAAGCTGATTCCGAATGAGTTGGGCATTACGTTGGACAAGGCCATCAGTGCGTCGGACGAATTGCGAGAACTGATCGATAGCGATGAAAGCATCGCTCGTATGATTCAGATGGCGAAAAGCCTGGAAGGGCTGCCGCGCAACGCCGGTGTTCACGCTGCCGGCGTGGTCATCTCGGCTGAACCTGCCGACTATTATCT
>ERZ1034920.1646-NODE-1646-length-13918-cov-254.936305_pt1 | contig 13918 bp, 10 predicted proteins | sample MGYA00520688_ERZ1034920 | MGnify/ENA primary metagenome ERZ1034920 (study PRJEB33766, sample SAMN09781785) | gut metagenome | biome: gut microbiome | host: Homo sapiens | place: Madagascar | study: EMG produced TPA metagenomics assembly of the PRJNA485056 data...
CTACAACTTCTCCATTTTCATCTCCAAGACTTAAATCTGCAGAAGATGCATCATTGGAAGTATCAATGCCACTCTTGTGACTATCAAAATTTTTAGTCTTGATGTGGCCTCCTTCAAATTTAACTACAACTTCTCCATTTTCATCTCCAAGACTTAAATCTGCAGAAGATGCATCATTAGATGATTTTACATCTGATTCAAATCCGTAAGTATCATCATTTATATTGATAGAGTCTATCTTTTTCATATTTAAAAGTCTTTAACTATGATATGAGGATTTTCAATAATACTTTGTCCAGTGTTAGCCTTAAATTGATTACTGTAATACAGAGTCTTTGCGCCTTCTGGAACTGTGAAATACATCTCGTCTTGTCCATAAACAGGGTTAACTACAGATGGAGATACTTTTCCTTCTTCCAAAGATGACGAAGTGCTACCAACTGTAATAAATGACCATCCACCATTTTTAACTGTGGATTGTGCTGCATATATATATCCGCCTCTTAGATGAATAACTTTTCCAACATAGGCTGATATGTTTATTTCTGCTGATTCATACGTAGCCAAGTCAGATTGAACACCGGCACTACTCCAATATTTACCCTGCACTACTGAAGCTGTAGATAATAAATCTACGCTAGCAGCTTCTTTAAATAATGCAGTATAGGTTTTATCTGAATCTCCTACTACTATTGAACGATTAGCACTCTTATTGCCATCGTCCCACTTATCAAAATTAAATCCTTTATTAGCCTTTGCAGATATATCCACAGAAGTGCCTTTTTTATAACTTCCAGTACCACTACAAGTACCGCCTTCTATAGGATTTGCTAATACTTTTATAGAAACTAAATCTTCTATTGGTACAACTTTTGCGACTGCTACACTAGAAAAATCAGCTCCTTTGATAATTAAAAGTTTTCCCATGATTGTTTTTATTTTAAATATAAAGTTTTATTTTCAACATAACTTTTTACACTACTATCAAAATTCTTAGTTTTGATGTGTCCTTTTGCCAATAGCAAGAGCACATTTCCTTTATCATCAGCTATATTAAGGTCAGCAGAAGAATTATCTGTTTTTACATCAGCTTTTTTAGAAACTTCGGAACCTAAGTCTCCGAGTTTAGAATCCTGCTGCTCTGCAATATCCGCAAGACCAGCGAGAGCACCGCCTACCCTCTCGGCTGTGTTCTCGCCCACCTGCGTAGCGTTCTTTACCGATGCCGCCTGCTGTTTAATTTCGTCTATTGTTGCCATATATTAATCTCCTATTGCGTGAATGTGTGCCCTCGTTCCTCGCTGTGGCTTCACCTCTCCTTCCGGGGTGAATGCCTTGAGGTATTCGAGTGCATCGGATAAATATCTTTCTGCCATATCCATGATGTCGTTGTATTGCTTGTTGCTCAATACATCTTGAACATGGTCTGAATAATCATCTCTGTGGCGCATTCCACCTGCTCGGCTTATAATTGTGCCATCGGCACGAAAAAGTCTCGCATACGTGAAATAAGCGAGTGCCTTGCGTATTCCGCTTGTGTACTTCTGTACCTTGGTTTCGTCTTGGCTGCAATCGCCCTCCTTCTTGGTGGTGTATTCGCCACCGTCCAGGAAGACCGCAGGCTGGAAATCGGGCAATAACGAATCACCCCACTCTCCCTGCTCGGTCGCTGCCTTGAACCGTTCCCACCCGATGGCTGGTATGATGTTTGCATCTTCGCATTCCCGAATGTATGCGTTAACATCATCCTCATCTAGGTGCGTGCTGGTCGGTCGTGCCAGCTCTCGGAACTGGTCTACCGTGATAAGTTGTTTTCTTGTCTGTCCTCCCATAGGCTCAATCAATTAATCTATCGTGTTGTTCCCTGCCGCTTCGCTGCTGATATACTTCAACGGCTGCAGCTTGGGGTCTAGGTTCTGAATGGCAGGATCGTGCCAGCTCTTGAAAATCTTCTTGAAGGCTCGCTCGATGAAACGCTGCTCGGTCGTCACTTCGCCTGCATAGTACTCGTAGGCATCCTGCATCACTTGTCCGCTGAATCCCAGCTTGCCAATACGGATTGAGTAGAAGAGCTCTTGGTGGAACTGTGCGTAGATGCGCTCGATAACGCTGCTGTCGGTCACGGAAAACTCCTTGTCGAAGTTCTTCGTAGGGAAAGCAACAACCTTCGGTTCGTCTTCCTCGTTCTCAACCTCGACCGCAAGAATCTTCGCAGTGTTCTCGTCCCCCTGGAATTGTAAGAGGTCTTCATCTGAAATCATCTGTCCGCTCTCCACCTCTTCACCGTTCTCATCGAACTTTGGAACGCCCTTTTTGGTTACGAGCATGCAGGAGACGAGGAAGTTGTTTCTCACGTTTCGCATCTTCACGTTACTCAGTCCCTCATCGGTCGAAATCTCCGTGATGGCAGAATCGTAGCTGGCTGTCGGATAGATGAACTTTCCGTCTAGGCTCATCCACAGAACCTGCCCCTTGTAGCTGTCGATGCCGCCAGCGTTCTCAATCTGTTCAAGAACGATGTCGGGGTCGGGGTTGAAGACGTTGATGCGCTCAATGGTCTTCTCGTTCACCAACAACCGCTTTCCGTTCCTCGTTTTCTTCTGCTCCCAGTCGAGATGCAACAAGACGTGCGCCACGTTCCCCTTGTCGTCCGTCTCTTCCAGTCGGCAATTCTCAAATGGTACGTGGCTCACGCTCGACACCTGCCCGAGAACGTTATAATTGACGTGAAGGGCAAAGCCACCAAACCTCGCAAGGTCTCCAGATACGTTCCGCAATAAATCGTCTGCCGTGTCCCCTTGCTGGTTCATCGCTAACGCTGCGATAATATCGCTATCGAAGCCGTAGCCTTCAATGAATCGGGCGTAGCGGTTAAGGCAGAGCATTGCCGTTCCGCTGGCTTCCGTGATGCGTGCGAGGTTCTGCGGATATAGATTATCATATCCGTATGCCTGCATCTTGAATCGGCTGACGTAGCCAATATCAATTCTTCGCTTCGGCTTCTTAACTGTCTTTACGTTCATCTTGCTTGTGTCGTTTTACCTGTTGTTTTATTACTCTTCCTTGCCTGCTTTTTCGGCTTGGTCGAGGTCTTTCTTCTTGTCGCTGCCTGCTTTTTCGGCAGGATCTTTCCCGGTGGTATCATCTGCACCGCTGTCGCTGCCTGCTGGCGGCTGTTTGTTCTCGATAAGTTCCTCGCTGGGTATCTTCTGAAAGTAGCTCTCCATGTGTGGGTACTTCGTCAGATATTCGTGCGCTACCTTGTCGGTCAGGTTCTCATTAGTGAAAATCTTACCATGGTAGAAATCCGGGCAGGAAATAATAAAACCTGCCTTCATGGCGTAATTACATGTTTTTGGCATAGCCTTTTCTTTTTTGAGTTTTAGATATATTTCTATCAGAGCATCGTGGTAACACTGCTGGCAGGTTGTCGGAACGAAATGCTTGCGTGTTACCTCGAAATATAGAGATTCTATAACTGCCTTGTCGGTTGCATCAAAGGGGCTGTCAAAACGAGCCTTCAACTCCCCGACCTTGGCTGTTGCTTCCTCGTAGGTCATGGCTTAACCTCCTACGGCTGTTGTCAGACTGGCGTACTTGGCTGCCGTGGTCTCGCTGTCGGTGTCGAAGAAGAAATAAGCTGCCTTCGGTACGCTCTCCTCTTCCAGCGTGATAAGCCAGCCGCCCTCGGTGTCGTCTGAGTACTTGTCGTTCTCGCCTGCGCTTGCCTTCAGTGCCTGCGCATATCCGAATACCTGGTACTCTGCCTTTCCGTCCGCTCCCTTTGAAAGGTTGCGCAGGATGATAACGAACTTTCCGTTCGCCAATCCGTCAATGATATTTGCGCAAACATCGGGTGTATTCGCCAGAACAACGACTGCCACGGTGTTCTTCCAGCTGTTGCGGTACGTACCAACGGTAAGTTCTGTCTTGGTTCCAGTGAATGGCTTGCTGCCCTCCTGCCGGATAGCGTATGCCTTCTTGCCAGTCTTCAGCACCAATGTGTTGATTGTATTACCCACGACAACGGACTTGGTAAAGTCAATGTCGTCTCTGTTGATGATAAGTCCATCGCCCTCCAATCCCTTTGTTACCTGGTCTTCGCAAGGGATGATGATGTCCTGGGCGATAAGGCTCTCACAAGTTGTTGCCATATTAATTCGTTTTTAATTGTTATATCCCCAACACCGTTTTTGTGGGTGTTGAGGATTTGTAAACTTAATACTTGATGAAGATTTGGAGCGATTAGTAAGCTGCGTGGATCATATTCTCTTCGAGGAGAGCCGTGCCAATCTTACCAGTTGAGTAGATATAGTTTCTACGCTCCTTGTGGTCGAACCAAGCATCCAGCTCACTAATGAGCGAATCCTGCGGTGTGCCGACCATCAGCTGCTTAGGGTTACAGAAGACCATACGATGAGGAAGGTTGTACGCTGTTGCGCCTTTCTCATAGCCCTTAATCATTCTGTCCCAAATGCTGACACTGGCAATTTTAATGCCGTTGTAGGTCGATGTTTGGAAGCCATCGAAGACCTTCTCCCAAGGCATAATGTCGTGGTACGTCTTCTTGATGTCGTAAGTCAATGCGTCAGCCAGCGAGCGTGTCATAAGAAGCACAGCGTTCGGATCATCGATGATGCGTGAGTCCACGTTCATAAGCATATTGTCTACAAGGTCGGTTGCCACACCCTGCTTGCGGATTGCCGCAATCTGCTCCGCCATCGTGGTTTCCTTGTTGGCTGCAATCTCGGTGCGGTTCTTTGTGGCTGTAGCTGCGAAAATTTTCTTGAAGAGACCATCGCAAGTGGTAAAGTACTCATTCTTCAAGCCATCGGTCAGCTTGCCGCCCTCTGAAACAGTCTGCGCATCCTCAGCACCAAACCAGCCGAACCGCCAAACCATCTGCTTCATAGCACGCTCCAGTGCATCGGTGTAGATTACCATGAAGTCGGTGCTGGTGAGGTCTCCAATGTCTGTGCCGGTCTTCAAGCTGTACTCAGCGATTGAGCCTTTCAGCGAATCATAGCAAATCTTGATTGGTACTTGCCAGTCGCCAAGCTTCCAGCGTGCCAAGTTGTTGGCGATGCCCTTCTCGTCATACGTTGGGTCGCAACCGCTGCCTGCCTTGCCGACCATCTCCATCTCACCAATGGTGGCGATAGGGTCTCCGTCCTTGACCTTAGTGATGGTGACGAAATCCGCAATGTCCTCATCCTTGTAGAATGTCTCCTGAACGGCATCCTTGATGGTCTTCAGATTTTCGGGTTCGAGGACAAAGTTCTCGAACTGCTTTACATCAAAAGTATTACTCATAATTTATAACTATCTAATTTGTTTTTTACTTGATTTCTTACAACGTTTTAGTCCTTGCTTGGTCGCTTCTTGAAACGATAAGCCTTGACCTTCTCGCTGATAGTCTTTGCGTCCGCCTTAACGTCCGCCTGCTCTCCTGCGCCCTTGCCGCTTGGCTGTCGCTGTGCTGGCTGGTAGTGGCTGCTGAAGCCTGCCAGCACCTTCTCCGCACCGCCTGCCATCTTCACTGCATTCAAGATGCGCATATCTTCCTTGCTCTTCGCAAGTTTCTGTGCGCTTGCCAGCTGTGCCTTGGTGTCACTCAACTGCTGCTTGAGTGCTGCTACCTGCTGCTGCAACTTGGCTACGGTGTCGTTGTCGGTGCTTGATGCGCTGCCGCCCTCACCGCCTTCACCACCCTCATTGTCGGTGTCGTCTGCGGTCTTAATGTCGGTGATTACACCATCCTCGACAACGATTGTCTTGCCATCGGGCATTTCAAACGTTCCGTCCGGACTTGCCTTGTCGCCAACCTGCGGGTCTCCCTCCTCACGCTCTACGGTCAGTGTCTGTCCGTCCGCTGTGTTGAGTTCCATCGCCTTTGGCTCTACCTTGGCTTGTGGCTCTGCCACCGCCTGCTCTGCTTCCTCCAGTGACTTCACGCCCAACTTGGCGAGAATCTTGTCGAGGAGAGAAGCCTTTACTTCTGTTTTCTTCTCCATTGCTTTTGGATTTTGTTGTTTTGAATTAATGAATTGCTCTATGTTGCGCTCTGATGCGCTTGCGCTGATTGGTGCAACGGTGCTGCTGATAAGACCTAGGCGCAAAGCCTCGCTTGCGCTGATGAAGATGTCCTTATCCATCAAGGCTTGAATCTCTTCCCGGTCGCACCCGCACCGCTCTACGTATGCGTCCACCATCTTGTCCTGCCACATCTGCATTTCCTCGCCCTGGTTCTTCAAGTCCTTTGCGTTCAGCTGGTCTCCAAGACACCAGCCAGGAACCCACGGATTGTGCAGGAGAAAGGCTGCGTTCTCGTATGCCTTGCGGCTCTCCTTTGGTGCTGCCAGCATAATGATTGTTGCCATACTAGCAGCCTTGCCCTCAATGGTGCAGGTTATCTTCTTGCCGCTCTGTCGCAGTCGGTCGTAAATCGCCCAGCCTTCGACAACCGAGCCGCCATTGCAGAAGATACGCATATCGATGGTATCATCATTCTCCGGTATGCTTGCCGCAAAAACATCTATATCTTGAAAACACACGCAGTCACAACCAAGCCATTGATACCAGAACTTGTTGTCTTGGCTGTCGATGTCGTTGTATATTCTGAGTTTTGCCATTGATACGTTATTTTTAAGTTTTAAAACGCTGCAAAGATACGATAATTTTCAATATGTTTATCTCCTAAACAGTTAATTTTCCTAAACAAGACGAAAATTTGTGCTCTAAGCGGCTTTTACAGCCTTGGGCGTATAACTTTACCACCTTCGACCAAAAACCGCTCAGAACGCAAATCTTGATGAAATAACTCCACTTTAGAGCCTGCCGATATTCTCTATCGTCTGCACTCTCCGCTGGGTTCGATTTATCTCCTCAACGCTCACTACTGGCTGGGGAGCCATCTGATAACCTCTAGCGACCGCTGCCGCCAGCATATCCATGCCGATATTGCTGCCTCCGTTGTTTACTACGATAGGCACGCCACCGCCAAGCTGGTTGAATGCGGATAATATCGGGCTGAACATCGATGTCGCCTTGGCGGTCATTACACTCTCGCCATTGGAAAGCCTTGCCGGGATGCTGTCGCTCGTTCCAGTGCCCGAGCCTTGGACGTAGCCACCAGTGGAAAATCCCTTGACGAGTGCTTTTGCTCCTGCAAAGGCTGCTTTGATAAGTGCCATTAATGCTGCTGCACTCGCAACACCTCCCCACGACTTGCTTGCAATCTCCTTCGCTAGGATCTGTGCAAAGTATGCGTTAACTGCTATCTCGATTGCGTCAAGTATTGATGTCAGCATCGATTTGAGGAAGGAATGAAGCGATTTATCCTCGCTCTCGAAGAACTCGGACAGACCGTCTCCCATGGTCTGTATCATGTCGCTCATCATTTTCAGTTGCTCTTCCTGCAAAGCTGCCTTTTTCTTGTTCGCTTCCTCTTGCTCCTTGACTTCTGCATCGCTCAAATCCTTCTGTAGCTGCTCCTGCACGGCTGCATAGTCCTTGTAGGCTTGTATCTTGCTGTCTAGGAAAGCCTTGTATCTCTCCAGCTTGGCTGCATCGTCTTCCTCTCCAGTGCCACCGTTCATGATGTTCGCATCCTTGCGTGCCTTCTCTGCTTCCTCGAACTCTTGGTTGAGTTCGTCCACAATCTCCTTTGCTTGGTTCTTCAAGTCCGCTTTCGCCTTTATCATGATGTCGAGAAGTTTTGCCTGCATTTCCTGCGCCTTTTCCGCTCCGATTTGCCCTGCCGCCACGTATGCGTCAATGCTTCGTGCCACCATGTTCTTCTCCAGCTGTTCGAGGTCGTTGCTGTAGTCTCGCTCGTTGTCGTACATGCCTGCAAGGTATCGCTTCTTAGCGTCCATTACTTGCTCGTTGTACTGGTACTGGATAAGCGCAATCGATTCCTGCAATTCCTTTTCCTGCTTCTTTCTGCGCTCTGCCTCTGCCTTGGCTTCCGCTTCTTCCTTGGCTCTCTGTGCCTTGGTCTTGGTGGTGCTGCCCTTGGCTGCTGCTGGTGTCGTTCCCTTGTTTCCGCTCACTGGCTCGCTGCTGGTCGCTCCAACGTTCACGCTGGCTAGCTTTATGTGTTCGAGCCTTCCGTTCACGGTGTTCTCGAATCCGTCAACGAAGGAATTGCCTATCTCTATGCCAGCGTTCTTGATGTCGTGCCATGCTTCCTTGATAGTGCCGGAAATGTCGAATATTTCCTTGAATCCCTTCTGTGCCTTGGAGAGGTCGAAAGTAACGATACCTTCGAGAATATCAAGCATACCCTTGGCAGCAAAGCCCATCCTCTTGAATGCGTCTATTCCAAGATTGCATACGAGCTTGATTGCATTCCACATCAAGCGGTAACTTGTGCCGAGCGCATTGATTATCCCTCGAAGAAGAAGGCTCTCGTTGTACCAGTCGATAAAGTAGTTTATCGCCTTCACTACTCCCTTGATAACTGCCGTAAGCGATTTCTTCGCAATCGTGCTCAGCTGAGCCTTCATCTTCTCGAATCCACCCCCAGTGTAATCAAACAAAGAAGCCATTGCGTCCTGCAATTCCTTGGTTGCGTTCAATTCGTCTTCTTGTGCTTTTGCAATATCCCCGGACTTTGCCTTTACTTTGTCCATATCGAGTTCGATATCACCGAGCATTTCGATATAAGCAAGTCCGGCATCCTCTCCAGGGCCACCGAAGATGTTGGCAATTGCGCTACCTACAGCAGCACTTGACGGTGGGAGTTCCTTCAACTTATTAGCCACCTCTTGCATAACCTGGAATGTGGTCTTGCTTCCGTCCTGCAAGTCCTTTTGAACTTGCTTAGAAGAAATGCCTATTCCGTCAAGCGCAGCAGCCGTAGCGGTTGTCATTTCTCGCAGTCGTAGATTTCCTTCCTTGATGGTATCAACACCCTTGTCGCTGAAGATTCCTTCCTTGGTCGCTTGCGTTGATATTGCCACCATTTCTTCTGCATTCAGTCCGGCTTCCTTGAAGTATCTCGGATATTCTTTAATCGTGTCGAGGAATTCTCCGTTGGCGTTTGCACCGCTCACAAGTCCGTCCTGCATAATCTTCAAACTCTCAGAAACGGAAATGCCGAAAGCCTTGCTCATCGTATTAGCAGACTGCATCGTCTCCGTGAATTCCAAACCGAATGTATTGGATACCGCAAGAACCTCGTTGCGCACGGATTTCATCTCGTCCCCAGTCAATCCGGTGAACTGCTGCGTCAGTCGTGTGGCTTCCATCAATCCCTTGTTGTAGTCATAGAACCATTTGAAAGCCATTCCGACACCTGCAACACCTGCCATGGCGAGGAAATAAGGGTTGGTCAATAAGGAAAGAGCCGTATTTTTCAACGCACCAAACTTTACCCTTAGGTCTTCCACGGACTTTCCCATTTCCATGACCTTTCCGATTCCAGTATCATCAACAACATCAAAACCGAAAAACTCGGTGTTCTGTAGGTCGCCAGCCGCCTTCATCATGGAATCGTAATAGCTGCCGACACTGCGCTGAAATCTTCCAGTAGCCTCCTCAGCCTCTTTCAGCTCCTCTATCAAGTCTTGGATATGCTCCTGCATCTCCTGACCCTTGGAACTATCACGCTCGGCACGGCTCATCTCATCGTAAGCCTTGGTCGCATTTGAAAGCTGGGCACGCAACTGCTTCAAGCTGCCTTCCTGCTCGTTCTCTGTGCGTACGTTGTTCTGGATCTCCTTCTGCAAGGTACGCACGTTGTACTGGTACTCCTTGATGGTTGCGTTGATGGCTTCCGTCTGCAACTTCATCTCGTTGGTCGTGATGGTCTTGTCTTTTTCCTGCTGCTGCAAGTCCTTGATGGATTGCTTTAGCTGGTCTATCTTCTCCTTGTATCTGATGATGCCATAGATTGCATCCTCGTACTTGACCTTGATGTCAAGTATCTGCTGTTTGTCTTCACTTACCATAGTTTTTTGTCTTTTAGTTGTTCAACTCTATCATTGTAACCTCGCAGTATCCGCTGCTTGTGGTCTTGATTTCGAGAACAGCAAAATACGCTCCGTACTGCGCAAGGTACACTGGCTTCGTTTCGTCAAAGTCCAGGATCTCCAAATCGGAAAGGTTGAAACGCTCCACAATCTGGTGCGGGTTCGCCACCGTCTTTCTCAACTTTTCCAGCTTGCTGTCGAAGATACCTTGCAGGTCGATGTTGAAAGCCAATGCCGCATAGCCGGTATCGTCCTTTGTAAGATTCACGATTCGGTCTTTGCACGCCTTGTACTTGGTGGCTGTCTGTACCGTTATCTTGGTTCTGCCAAAGGTATGTTGCGTACTCTCCCACTCGTATATCGGTATGCGGTTTCCGTCCGTGGCTGCGAATGGCAGCGTGCAAACGTCCTGCGTATATTCCAGCGTCTTGTTGTCTATCTCCATATCCGCATCGTGCTTCTGATAGACGGTATCGTCTTCCTTCCACTTGTAGATGTTATGCTGGCAGTAGTCCTCTACGCTGAAATCGGTCTGTCTTGGATGGTTGCAGGCTTCGCTTGGGATGAGCTTCTTCGTCCAGTCCACCGCTTGCGCCTTGGCTTCCCATAGGCTCACGATGTCCGCAAACGTAAGTCTGCCATCGGTGAATCGCTGGCTTGGGAACGTTGATGTCAGAATACAGATACACTTTAGAAAATCCGTCACCTTGATGTCTGGCAGGTTTTTGCCGATAGGGAAATTTCCTCCGTATGGTACTTCATCGCTCTGACTGATGCTTGCAGAAATACGTCCGTTGTACCCACGCAGCCCTCGCAAGGTTCCCTTTCCGTAGTGTTTGAACTCGAAGGTCACGATGTCGCCCTCTTCAAGTTGAATCTCCCCTCGCCCTGCTGCAAGGTGTATGAACCGTCCGTTTACCTTGTCCGAGTCGTAGTCTGTAATATACCCTCTAGAAGAAGGATAATCTTCATCTATCTCCAAGCCTGCGATGTATGTCTTGGTGTACTCGCTTTCCTCCTGGTCGCTCGTATGCTTTGATACGACTTTGATTTCAACGTAGCAAGGATCATACTGATATACTCCGTTCCATTCGGTAGAGCCTTCGTAAGAGTTTCCGATATGCCCATTCGGGCGTGCATTCGATGCGTCCCACGACCAGTTCATCTGAACATCGAAAATCATCGTGCAGGCAATCTTAACTTTCAGCTGGCTGTATCTGGTCGCAAGTTCAAGTCCATCGAAGACCTCCGATAGGCTCGTTGGCTGGAATTCAAGAATGCCGAGGTTCGTTGTTGCGATGAAAGTACCCTCAAAGCTGCCTACTACCGTCTGTGCATCTGCCTTCCTTGTAATCAATGGGACAGCAAGCCCCTTGATGGTTTCTTTCGCCTGGCTGCTCCATCCGAATGCAACCCCGGTCTGTGCCGTGATAAGGTCTAGGATATATTGTGCCGTCACGCTTGGCTGGATTGCTCCCTTGTCGGCATAACCAAAAGAGCCACCTCCACCAAATGAACCGCCTCCGTCAAACGTGCCACCGCTCGAAGAAGTCTGTACTTCCCTGCTGCTGGCTTTCGCCCGGTTCTCCGTCTCGCTCTTAACTTGAATGGTCGTTCCGGTGCTGTATTCCTTGATTGCGTTGATGACAAGCCACTCTGCCGTGGCAGGTGCTTGAAGGTCTATATCGATTGGCTCACTATCGCTGGTGTACTTCACGCTGTATGGTGCGAATCTCGATGTCTTGTATTGTGTTCCGCCCGATACGTAGTAGTTGTTTCCCGAACCTTCGCCTGCTATCCAGTAGAGCATTCCGCTCTTTGATGGCTTAACGTAGATGAGCCTTCCAGCCTGCTTATACTTGGTTACGTTCACCGTGATTTCTGTTCCACCCTTGTCTGCTGGTATGTCTACCACTCCCCAGGCTTCCGTAAATCCAGTTGCAGGGTCGTAGCTTCCGTATTCCACCTGCCCTGCTGGTGCTTCGTCCATCAATGCAAATCGGACGCAGATTGTCGTCATAGCCGTTTTCGTGTCTCCACTGGCGCAAAGGATGCCTGCACCGATAGATTCTGATAAAATCGGGTCGGGTGATGGTATGGCCGGATTGGTTTCCGTCTCGATCGTTCCTGCATCCGCAGCAAGGCTCACGATGTTCTTGTTGGTGTCGAGTATTGCCCAGGTTCGATAGTCTCCCTTTCCCAACACTTTGCTGATGGTCGCTCTCATTCCAGCTTCGAAAGGTATGATTGCGCACAAGTAGGTTTCATCGGTCAACACCTCGCCCGACACGTACTTCCCGACCTCTGTTCCTGTTCTTATCTTACCGTTAACAAGTGAATATGTCGTGTTGCTGTTCCCTCCAACGTTGCGGTCATAGCCCTGCCAATCCTCGCTTGATGTCTTTACCGCTGCAGCGTCATAGGTTCCATAGAAAACTCCCTCGGAAATCGCCTTCTCGTAGGTGTAGGAGCTGTTGTTTCTGTTGAACCGCAGATACTTCGTGCAATTCAACTCGTTCAGCTTCAAATCGGACGATTGCAGCGTTGCAAGTGCCTGGAACAATCCCCAATAAATCGAGATTTCGATGGTTTCCTTTACGCTCAGGACGCTTGCCCTTCCGTTGCGGATAATCTCCAGTCCGTTACGGAAATAACGTGCTGTGTGGAAAATATAGGGGTATTTGCTGCTGGTGCTCGGTTTCCCTGCAAACTCCAGCACCGCCATATTGTGCGCTGTCTTTGGCAGGTTGATGGTGTATGTCGTGTTGGCGGTCATTTTCGTGATGTCACGGAAAAGATTGCTCTTGATGTCGAGCGTGATTGCCGTTTCCTCGCTCATATCCATCAAGATGCCATCGATGTAAAGTTGCTGGTCTGTCATAGTTGCTGAATCTGTGTATTGTTAATAACCAGGTTGCAGACGAAATCCTGCAACTCTGCCGTTGTCTTGGTGTACGTTCCTGCCTTGATTGTCACGCTCTGCCAGTTGTTGTCCCCGAGATACATATCAACAACCGGGCTGCTGGCCAGGTCTTGCAGGAAATCGAACGTCTCGCTGTCCACAAGCGGTGCGCAAAGCGGTATGGTGTCCTCCCTGCTGTAGCCCTGCCTTCTGCCGTTCGCTCCGAGGTAGCCGAATATCGTATCGTCATACTCTCCGAGGTTATTGCGCATGAAGCTGGTGTCGCTGCTTATCGCCCTGCTCTCATCGCCTTGCGTGAAGAGCCAGTATCGGTAAAAGCCGTGTCGGTCAACCCACCGAAGATAAATGCCCTTCTCCGTGTCGTTCCTTTCTATCCTTGCAAGGAGAGACTGCTTGCCACCGCTCGCCATCGCAAAGGTAAGGTCATAAACGTCCGTGAACGTTCCCAGCTCTATCTTGCCATCGTAGTCGTAGATGTTCCAGTACCTGGCCTTGCTTGGCAGAACGCTGGCACTGATGTCCACGATGCCAGCGATGCCCGGCTTAACTAACTTGTTTGGTGCTCCCTCGTAGCCGACAAGTATCTGGGAAGCCGCATTGAGATAAAGACCAAAGGAGAATGGGAAATGCGTGAACCATGTCAGCTTCTTGTGTCCGTTCCAAGTCTCGCCTGCCCTCATCGCCCCCCACACATAGAAGGTCGTGTAGCTGAATGTCGCGATGTCGCTCCCCTCGCTGTTCTTGACATTCACGGAAATATTGAACGCTGCCCCGAGGTTGCTCTGCTGAATCTCCTTGGTGTAGTCAAGGTTCCCGAAGCTGATGCCATCGAAGAGTGCCTGCACATATTCCCGGTAGTCCATGATGCAGTTATCTGCAAACGCTTCCACGCTGTACGTGTGCGCCCTGGTCTCCCTGCTGATGGTTGTCTCGATGCTCGCAACGCCCGAGCCGCTTACCTTGATGATGCAGGGAAGGAATGCGAAGCCTACAGCGTCCGCATACTTAATCGTGATGC
>ERZ1034920.1647-NODE-1647-length-13911-cov-5.561417_pt1 | contig 13911 bp, 12 predicted proteins | sample MGYA00520688_ERZ1034920 | MGnify/ENA primary metagenome ERZ1034920 (study PRJEB33766, sample SAMN09781785) | gut metagenome | biome: gut microbiome | host: Homo sapiens | place: Madagascar | study: EMG produced TPA metagenomics assembly of the PRJNA485056 data...
GCTTATGGGGCATTTCCTGGGGATGTGCAATGTGGTTTATCTACTGGGGGCCGTCAGGAATGGTGGCAGGTGAGGCCATTATTATAAGTATCACGGGTGGTTTTTTGTTCGGACTGCTCATGGCCTCTTTCCACTGGTGGCGCAGGAAAGTTAACCGGCTGCCATCATGGGATGACGTGTAAACCGTGCTGGCATGTTTTTACGGAGTGACGCTTTCATTAACCTGTACACGAACTTCTATTCCGGCATCATGACAGGCCTGCAGCCACTGCGCCACTTCCAGCGGATCGCCCTCCCGGCGTACCACTCTGCCTTCTTTATTCCATAACTGCAGACAGGTGCTGCCGTCGAGACGCACCACAAAATCCCCACGGCAGGCCTGATACGTTATGCCGTTCAGCTCCACCGCCAGATCAGTGGCAGAAGTGCCGCCTGCGGGCAGACCTGCTGCCGGGACCAGCGGCAGTACGACGACTTCTGCCGCACGCTGTTCTGCCCGGATGCGGTCCTGTTCTGCCAGCAGCAGAGGCTGTGCCACGGCCCGGCCGGCGTCCGTCAGCTCCACTGCCAGCTGCAGGTTCGGAGCGCGCAGGGTACGCAGCCAGCCGGCATTCTCCAGACGACGGCAGGAGGCGCGCAGGTTTGGCCCGTAGACCGGGGCTTCCCCGCTTCGCTCCAGCACCCGTTCTATGTCCCGCGTCAGCACGGGTCCTGGCCGTTTTTCATCAAGGGCAGCCAGCACAATCAGCACTCTCCGCTGCAGTGGCGACGGTCGGCGGCTCTGGGTCATTTCCAGTCATCCTCCGGCCAGATGAACTTTCTGAGGCGCTGATGGTCGGCGTCAATGATCTCCTGTCTCTTTATGGCATTCATTGAGGTATAGCCATTTATGGCCAGTTCATGCCAGAAGATCAGCACGGCTCCGGCTTTGGCTGACTCGCAGAGATAAGTTACGCCGTGGCTGTCCAGATTGCATTCCCGGATGCGTTTTTCCGCAAACCGGGTCAGTTGTTCATAGCTGAGTGAAAACGTCATTTCCTGATCCATCCTGCACGCTCCGTCTGATAATGTTCTGATAGGTAAAAATCATATCCTGCATGATTTGTGTGCTCTTGATTTCTGATAATATCAGATATTGTTTAATTTTTAATAATGAAAATCATATCTGATATGATTTTATGTGAATTGCTTAATTATCATATCATTTGCCCGTTTCCCGTCGTGCAGATCCGGTTTCCGGCTAAACCGGATTTTAGGATGACAAAGCCTGTATGAAGGGTATCGGGTGACATTTTCCAGAGAAAAAAAGGTTCCTACCGCTTATTATTCATAAAATTTCTTATGTAACACGCAGGATATCTATGTTTGGAAAACTTCTGAAAAGTGTCTCATGGCAGGTGAGAGCTGAACTCCGACGGAGCCTGAAGTCGAACCGGGATTACAAAAAACTTCGCTGGAACCCGGTGGAGAGAATACTTGTTTCCTGCTCCACCCATTACGTCCGGGCTATGCTGGTTCTATGGTCCGCAGCCTTCGGGGCTGTTGGCGTGGTCGAATATTTTCGCCCTGTATTGCTACCTTTCGCTGTGCAGCATTTTAAGGGCATTACCAAGCTTTCAGATTGGATGTCTAATTTACTGGGTAGCCAGTTGACTATAATCGGTATTGTATTTCCGCTGGTTGTGGGGCTTATAAGTGTTTTATTTCAAAAGAAATCAGCAAGGATCCATATTCAGTCCGCGTATCAACTTCATTCCGGATATATGTTTGCGGGCCTGAGTGGTCTTTCACTGGCTGCATTTGTCGTGCTGGGCGGTATGACGTTATCTATAGGTGACGGATATCTTAATACTTCTTTTGCCGTAACAGCTTTTGTGTGGATGCTTTTCAATATTATTCTGTCTATCTGGTTCTTCGTCTCCAGTCTGAATGTCCTGGATGAGAGCAAACGCGATCGACTAATGAATAAGTTTTTTTTATCTCAGATAGTGGATGACTACATTCAAAAAGCATATATTCAGGCGTGGCTGCGTTACCCGGGGGTTCATGTAGGTCAAAATTACCTCGGTAATATTAAAATTCTGCCTTACTCAATTTCTGAGAAAGACGATATGCTTCATGTTAAATCTAATATCAGTAAAGGTGATGTTGTTACTGATATTTATATAAGGCCTTTTTTATTCCTACTGAGAAGGCTAGAGGCGGTAGATGGGCAGGATGCGGAAATTATCATTCTGCCCTCCTTTGGTGTTCGTTCTGGTGAACTGACTTTATTGTCATCGAGAAATGTCAAGCCTGTTTCAGGATTGTGGCGGTGGTTATTGCGTCGTTGTATTGTAACAGGGCGCCCTGAGAACAAAAGGGATCTGGATGATATTACTTTTGATTTCTTTGGTGAGGCTTACGATGCGCTTAACGATAAAAATATTAGCGTCTTCAGAACAGGGATTGAACGATTAACAGATACCTATACCTCTATCAAAAGAAGTTACAATTACGAGGTCGATAAAAATTATCTGGATGAAGTAAAAGAATCAGGTTTTAGCCATACTTTCAGCGATTCATTCCATTATGAATTGAGAAAGTTTTTTCGTGAATCCGTAAAATCAACGGAATATTCAGGCGAATATTTCCGTGAATCGATGCTCATTCCATTGCGTGTGTACAGAAAAACACAGAGCACGTGTTTTACCGATTTCAGACAGTTTTTACTCTCGCTTTTCAGGGTGTGGCATGTGTTAAACGAGTGGAAAGCGGGACTGGGGGGCCCCCTCTCGGCCAGCCAGGAGCTGACTCACCAGGCCCTTATCCGCGGGTATATCGGACTGTGGGAAGGCTGGAGTATGACCACGATCACTGGCAAACCCGGGAGTGAAGATTCTACTGGCCGCCTGATGTATCATCTGCATAATACCGCCAGGCTTCTTATTCCGTCAGTGGTTGCCGATAATGCCTCTTCCGTGCGATATGCTCACGACGTTCTCTGCCTCTGGTTTAATCAGAGCCGGTTTACACGTTACTGGGAGGAAGAGTACCGCTGGCACAGTTTCTTCCTGACTCCGGATTATCTGTCCCTGAAGGAGACAGAACCGCAGTGGAATATGTTACTCAGGGGCAGCAAGTATAAAAAAGATGCCGCTTTGTCCATTATGTTTGCAAATGCTTTATCCGATTTGCGGTTGTTAATGGCAGGGTATCTTATTGCTCATTTTGAATCGCAAAAAAATATAGACTTAGCCGATCTTGTGAATCATCTCATTATGTCTGAATTATATGAAGATAGAGATACACATGACACGCTGACGCCTGCATTCAGACGTTCTGTCGATATCATTGACATGATACTGAGAATTGAGCACTGCAATCTGCATACGAATACAAGCTGGTACAGCGGGTTATCAGAAACCATTGAGGTTATGAACTCATATAATGAAAGGCCTTACATTCCCGGGCGTATGTATACAGGGGAATATGAAGATTTAGGGAGTCTCTACGGGTCGTTTGCCTTGCTGGCTATAAAGCTCGCAAGGCCTGCGGAGCAGGTTACACAGCGTGTTAATGAAGCCCTGGCTGGAGGGGTGTTTTCCTATTCCAGTAAAGACAGAATAATTTCTATTCTTAAACGACTGAAACGAGACCCTTCAGTTCCCTATGAAGGTTATATCATTTCAGAAGCGGATTATGCAACGAATGTGGTGTTCTTTAATGATGTTCTGGATAAATACATAGATGTATTCAGTCGTAGTAAAACGGCAGATATCGTTGCTGCTGAAGTAGACCAGGCTCGACTGAGAAACACTGATGCTCGTCTTACAAATGAACTTCCTGGGGCATTGTCTGAAGATGTTCTGCTTAAATACTTCACGTTTACTCAAAATTCAGAATGTGATCGCAACTGGCTGGCGATATATATTCCTGTTGGTGTTTCCAAAGAGTATGTTGCCAGAGAGCTTAATCAGACTGACTACGGAGATTTCCCTTCGGTATCAGATGTGAACAGAAATATTCTCCGCAGACTGCATTATGTACTGTGGCAGTCACAGGCTAAATTAACGATTGAGGTCAATAACCTCGAAACGCTGTTAATGGAAGTCGCGCAACGGTCCGCTGATCAGAATAACTACATTCTGGTGATCTATGGTTCCCGCTTCAGCGAGGAACTGAGGGAACTGGTCTATCAGCCGGAAAGGCATGACGCGTTTAGCATACATGTTGATGTATCGGCCAGGGGTAGCCGCTCTCTGCCCTTCAGGATCAATAACTGTCTTATTTACCTTGTCCTCAATTCCGAACAGGAGTTTTCGCTTATGGTCAGTGCTGAATCCTTTGGTGAACTCAGGCTGTTCAGGTATCCGGATGGAACCCTTTTCAATACCTTCTACCGCAGCAGCGACGATCCACTTGAAGGTGTGATGAAAACGCTCTGGGAAATAGAGATGGAAATCACTGATACTCCAGTGGCGCGGTTTGAACATCGCTGATCAAAATTACGGTGACCCCTGATGGGGTCGCTGTTTAATTGCATTAGAGTTATCAATTACTATAAATTTTGCTTCCTAAGCAATGATCTATTCACCGCAACAATCCGTCGCTTTTTGTGCCATTCATACAATAATCCCTCTTCTCTCTTCCTTAGATCCGAAAACTCATTATCCCGGATCTGCCGATCTTCATCTCCCGTTCACCGACTCTTTATCTGGGTTGCAGTAAACCTTTGTCCGGCGGGATAATGATTCTGACGTAGTCCGGTGAGTTTATAACGGCAAGTTTCATACAGAGAGTGGATGCATATGGTTGATTCAACAACAGTTAACGGAAGTCCAGATTCACAGTTACCTCAACGGAACTGGAATGCCCTGTTCCGTGGAGATTATGAACTGGGGGCTTACAATGCCTGCGTGGGAGACAACGGTTGTCCGGACCTTTATTACTACGCTGATGGTTTCGCTGACAGCGTATTCCTGCTCATTGATGCCCTTACCACGGAGCACAAAGCAATACTTGATACGCTTATTTATCCTATCTGTTTCAATCTGCGACACTCCGTGGAATTAACTATAAAGGGTCAGATAGAGGATCTCAGCCAGCTTGCGAAACTAAGAAAACAACCACTTGCGCCCGATACAGACATAGAAAAAGTGCTGAATCAGCACGATATTATGAATCTGTGGGCTTTTTTTTCAGGCCATGCAGTCGCGTTTGATCGGCGTTATAAGGAAAAGTTGTCAACGCTGGAACCTCTCATTCACTGTATTGGTGAAACTGATCCCACCGGTCAGACATTTCGCTACAGTTACAGTACGGAAGCCAAGAAACATCTGACAGATGTCAGTGTTATCAATGTATTAGTTCTGCGTGACCAATTTCGTGTCATTCGTGAGCAACTGGAAGAACTAGCCGGGTTGACTCAGTGGTTAGAGAGGGAATACTCCACTGGGGTTTTCACCAAAAATCTCAGTCGTAAAGATCTTCATGCTATCGCCGTTCAGTTGCCGCCACGTCATTCATGGTCTGATCCGGCTTCAGGCCTTGATGACATCATACAAACTATCAAATCTGAAAATGACATCGGCAGCAAGGAACTGACAGAGGCATTGAACAAGATTCAAGATTGCAGAGACCTAGCACGAATTATCGGTCTGCCTGTAACTATTCCGGGTTTGGCTATGAGTGATTTGCTAACTCTCAATGACTTCTGGAAAGTGGCATGGGATCGGGATGCTCTGGAGAATGAATTACGTAACGATATATCCGGAGTTACAGATATACCGGTAGTACCGGTGAACCTGGTCGAGAAGATGAAGCACGAAATTAAAATGATGAGAGATACCAAATCCTCATTTGCCAGTTTTATGCAGTGGGCAACTGCAGAGAGAGTCGCCGGACTACAGGCATTAATGGATGTCCGCAGTTTTCGTTTCAGTGAAGAACATGACCGTCGCTACGAATATTACAAAGAAGAGCTGACCGCCGCTTTTTCAGGCACTGCGCAGGCGATTGATGCTGAGTTAGCAGAGATCTGGTCTCAAAGTATTGGACGTCGTAATTATCCTTCGCGTGTGATAGACAGCCTCAAACTTGCCGGGTTTACGCACGAAAGCGCTGGTCTTGAGGAACACCTCTTTTCCTGATTAAAAAGCTTTCCAGATTAAAGAAGAAAGGCCGCCGCAGCGGCCCGGAGTTTACCGACTGGTGACAGGAATGGTTGAAGCGTAGGCCCTGAGAGGGGCATCAACGTTACTGACGAGCGCTTCCGCCACTTCCGTAAGGGTCTGGGTGGCCCCGATTCTGGCGTCCTCCACGGTGTAGCAGTGCAGGGAGCAGGATTCTTCCCGGAAACGGAATCCCATTGTCAGCAGATTCAACTGGCCAACATACGTTGAGCCGAACCCCGGGTCAGGCGTCAGAATGTGGCCATTGCAGTACGGCAGTTCAAACTGTTCGAACACACCGGCCGGCAGCGCCCGCGTGTTCTCGGTGCGCAGTGTCAGTAACACCTGACTCAGTCCCTGCTGCCCGCTCTCATCCTGAAACACTGCGACACGACTGTAAAGTCCCACGGCATGCACTTCGCTGAGCCCATCCGCTGACTCCAGTCCCAGCACGCCCCGCAGCTGGTTAATCTGAGAGTAATAATCCTGGCGGCGGTACCACGTGCCCCAGAAGCGGGCAATACTGGCCCAGAAGGCTTCAATGGTTTGCTCATCGCGACTGGCGACCTCACAGAACAGGGCGAAATAGAGCGCCGTTCCCCCGTAGAACTGCTGCCCTCTCGGCAATACCTGACTGGTGCGCATGCGGAGATACTGCGCATTACGAAGCAGAATACGGGTCAGGTCATCTTCCGTGTGGATGCCAAGCAGCTCGCGGTAGGCCGCTTCAAACTGCGGCGCCGGAGGGATACTGTTCCATGCCGGCAGAACCTGACTGCCGTTATACTGGGCTATATCCTGATCCAGGGAAGCGACAAGCGGGTTTTTGAGACAGAACACGTGGATAATGCTGCCCATACTGGCACTGACCATTTCACGCAGCAGCGCGGACTGGTTTATGTCCCGTGCTTTGGCCACCTCTTTCAGCGCCTGGCCCTGATCGGTCGGAATGCCCTTGAGCGAGACCGATACCGTTCCCTGAGAATCATTTTGTTCAGATGAAGTAAAAGTAACCATAATGAACCCCTCTTTGACGTTTAAAGCTAAAACAAGAATATTAATCCAATATGGAGTTTGAATTTCCATACTGGATTGGTATTACTTTCCTCCAAAAGTAATCCAATCGCAAGCTTTTTATTACTTTTTATCTTCTGCCTTCAGCAAGATCCGATTTCTGGTGTAACCGGAAGCAAGCGATTCCCCTTAAGACTCACGATATAATTCTTTCGGAGATGTCAAGCGTCCCCGGCAAAGACTCAATGATTACGGCGTTACATTGATGTGTTAATGTTCTGCTCACCACATAATAGATTCGCTGGTCCACGGTGAATCTACAGTACCAGTCCATCAAGGATGATAATTTCCATGACCGAACCATTAAACCTGCGGACCGACGTTGTCAGGCAGCACACAGTCCCCCGTTTTTTACTGAAGCACTTCAGCAAGCCGGTAAAGGGAAAACGCCAGCGTTTACACGCCTTTGATAAGGCTGCCGGGCGTGCTTATGCCACCACGCCGGATGACGCCACCGTCCGGAATACGTTCTACAACCTCGATAATCACCCTCAACGATTCAGTCTTGAACCGTTGTTGGGGATTTACGAACATGACGCGGCACCGGTCATTGCCGGCCTACTGGAGCATAAGGACATTCGCCGGCTGACTGAAGATGACCGCTACAAGCTGGCCGTGTTTGTTGCCGTGCAGCGCGCACGTACCTTCGGTGAGCTGGAACGTATCTCAGGCATGATTTCGGTGCTGACTGATAAGCTGGCGGCAATGGGCGCGACTGAGGAGCAGGCAGGAGAAACTCTGGGTTTATCGCCCGGGGGCGATACCAGAGACATTTTTCTGCGGCAGCTTGTCCAGCAGGTGTCGCATATTAAACACCTGCTAAGTAAGGACTGGTACCTCCTGGAAACCAGGCCAGAACATCCGTTCTATGTGTCAGACAATCCGGTGGTACTGGAGAACCGTAATGACTTCGGTGTGTACGGTAATATCGGCCTAGCCGTGCCCGGCATACAAATCTATCTGCCCCTGTCATCGACGCTGATGCTGGCCATGTATTGCCCTTCCATCCGTGAACAGAAAGTTCGTGAAAAGCAGCATCTCCTTCATCTTATTGCCAGAGCGCCGGATCTAATCCCGCGTCACATGCGCCCGTTTGAAATGCTCGAGCATGTCAACAGGCATACGGACTATCTTCTTATGCCACTTTCTGCAGAAAATGTGATGCATTATAACGCGCTGCAGGTGGAGTATGCGGAACAGTACGTGTTCTGCGGTGAAAACGATTTTTCTCTGGCTGAAAGAATGCTGGCTGCAGATGATCGTTACCGGACCGGGCCGCGGTTTACATTTTAGGGCAACTTCCGGTCAGCGCAGTGCCGCAAAATGCCGATGTCCGTTCCTGCGGGCCATCCCGGCAACGATGATTTTGCCGTGAAGCACCCACGCGAAAGCGGCAGCGGTCACAGGGACCACCGCCGGGAGGTGAGGATGAATATCTGTTGACATTCACCCTGGATTCAGGTAGGTTTGCTTCTCTTAGTTGCTTGGTGTAATTTTTCGGCGGATGGCTGCAACCATCTTACCGACACCCCAGAGAAGCGCACCTTTTACTGGCGTGGCCCACAGTGCCGAAACGGCAAATTTCGACACAATAAAGCCCTTAAACCAGGGCACTACAGCCCAGACTACCGCAGCAGCAAATCCCACGTAAACCATAAGAAGCATGACGCAGAGCCATGCGCTCCAGTATTGCTTCTGACCGATGTGCCCCCGGGTACTGACGGTAAGGTTTTTAGCGGTGGGGTAAATCGCTGCTACAAAAGCGATTTCAGTCTGGAACGGGAATGCGAACATTCCCACGATGTCGGACAAATTTTTCATAGTTCCCTCCTGGGTAATTAGTTGAAAAATCAAATGTATTTAGCTTGGTCATCTCAATAACCTCATGTTTAAGTCAAAAGGCATCCTGCGCCTCACGTGACGTGAACGCTGCTGATACCGTACGGAATATGATGCTTCCTGGTCCTGCTATGATGTGTTCATTTGCTTCCTCCTGGTTGGGTGAACTGATTTAATCTCGTCCTGCCTGATTCCTGAAAAATCCAAAAAAATCCACACCGGAATGACGGGTGTCAGTTCTGGAGAGAAATGTTTCTTTTCGGGGGAATAGCACGGGCGACAGGATGCTGTGGAATTATCTTATCGGCAATACAGCACTTTGTAAAGCTTATTAACACCAATTTTCTCACTATAACAAAATATTGCCAGCCCGCTTTTAACAAAAAGTGCTGTTTACCCCGTATCAGGTGAGCTTATTTTGTCCCGGGGAGGGGCAGCCAGGCAAATGCGTTTTTCAGGTTTTTGCCCCCTGCCCCCCTCAGAGCACCGCCACAAACAGATGCGTGGCGGTTCCCTGCCTGCGACCGGCAAGCGGCCCTTCCGCCGTTCCGGCTGACAGCCGGCATTTACGGCCGCTCCGGCTGAAGGCCGACTTGAGGGATTTGGATGCCTCCCGCAGCGCCTCCTCAAGCCCGGGGTTCAGGCAGAGCATCACCACCGTCCCTCCCGGGCGACGGGCAATCTCCGCGAAACTCTCCCCGCCGGTAACATAGCGGCTCTGCCGACCTTTCATAATGCCTCCTGTTGATGCAGTTGTGCCCGTACACCCGGGTCCGTTAAAGTAGTTCGTGCACCACCGCGTTGATCAGCGCCTCAGCGACGGCCGGCAGTGGGGTGGGATTCTGCTCTTCTGCCACGCCATTGCTGTAAAGGTGCAGCTCACAAATCCCGTCCACAAAACAGAAGGCCTTATCCCAGCTGTCGGGTGCGGTGCTGATCAGGGCGTCATAGCCCGGATCAGTGGTAAAGCGACGTCCGTCAAGCTCAGGGAACGGGATGTTCCAGGTCTGGGTAATGACACTTTCATCCAGAACCAGCAGTACCCGCCAGGCACCATGGCCGTAGTCATCCGGGCGGTAAATGCGCACGGTGATGTCATCCCTGGTCTGGCTGTATCCGCAGACGGCATGCTGTTTCTGCAGGGCACGGATGGTATCGATATCCCGGTAAAAACGGTGTCTGGCCTCGGGCAGCTGTGAGTAAAAAATGCTGGTCCAGGCCTGGTCGATGGTCGCCCTGTCCCGGCCAGCAAGCTCCGCGAACAGGGCGAAAGTCAGGGAGATCCCCCGGGGAATGGCAGACCAGCCTTTCAGCACCTGGACGGCACGTGTCCGCAGATAGGGGGTGTTGTTCAGCAACATACGGCGCAGTTCCTCTTCCGTCGAGATCCCCAGGAGGTTCTGGTACTCCCGGTTCCAGCGGGTGACAAAATGGCTCCCGTAACGCTGGGTCATGACTTGCGCGCCCAGCTCACTGGCCAGCACGTCATCGAGTGTGGCCACCAGGGGACTGCGGAGGGAAAACAGATCAATCACGTCGTGGAAGCTGGACTCCAGAAACTCCTTCAGAAATGTCGCCTTGGGCTTACCGGCAGAGATCGCCAGATCGGAGATCACCCGGTCAAGTTCAGCCGGAATATCCCGCAGCGTGTACGTTACGCTCTCTCCCCCTGCATTTACTGGATTGCGTTCCTTATCGCTCATCGCGTTCACCTTTTCTTCTTTGGGTGCATATTTATATTGAGTAGACTCTATCCCGGAAAGGTGATGCATTAACTACTGCGAAGCATACTTTTTTTAAAAACGTATACGATTGTGTATTTTTTGTTCATGTTTGTTTTTGCAGATCCGAAAACCCTGAGTTCCGGATCTGCTTCAGCCCCGCCGGCGCGCAGCGGCCCGGCAACACAAGATGTAGCGGTGTTCCCAGCTGACGATGACGCTAGATGTTGTGTCCCTCCCCTGCCCCGTGACCCGGCGCGCAGCAGCAGAAAACAGTGCTTCGCTTACTTCCTGACCGTGGTACACTTCCGGAAAATGCGGAATAACATAAAAGTCGGATCTGGCCGGAATGGCCATCCGGTAATTTAATTGAGTGGTTATGTGGCTGCTTATTATCAGCCTGGAAATGATGACGTCATGGGAAAATCATCCGTGTGACAGAAGCAGGGTTGTGCTGCGCGTCATCATTACTCTGCGTGACTATTGAACCGGATACTATTTTTGAGGCGAGGTATGGGTAAACCAACATTTAGATCATTTTACGATGTAGTCCGGGAGCTTGAGGATGTATATGGCCATAAAGAGCTATGGCTGTATTCAGGAGCGGCATACGCAACGCCAACAGAAATGATTAACGCCAGACATAACTGGAAATCGCCAAAAATCCTGAAACGTAACGGAAGAATGGTTGCAGAACGAATGGATAACTCGGACTCATGGCAACTGGTTGGTGACTACAAAAAACCGCTGTTCCAACATTGTGCTCCGCCCTGGCAATCCTGTCAGATAGATGACTATTTTAAAGGCTATTACATTATCGCCCCCTGAAGGTCAGAGGAGTAATTGATGGCGGGATTACATCATTGATGGCGAGGTTTAAATGGGAAGTATGAAAGAACTGCTGTTTGAAATGCAGGAGGAACGGCGTGACGAATGGATTGCGGAAAATTATCCGGATGCTGAGGAAGGAACTCCTGAATGGGATGCGGCAGCGCAGGAATACAGCTGGTTTCAGGACTGGATGGAAGAGGCGGCTGAGCAGCAATATTTTGAGGCTTCGCTTGCCAGTATTCCTGACCGCCTGCAGGATGCAAAGGCTGAACTGGATGAGTTAGAGAGCCTGATGCAGTTCAACCAACCCAGGATCGTAGAGCGGATGGCTTACGTTCATTGCGTGAGTGTACTGGACAGCTTTCTGATGTACAGCGCAAGAGCACTTCTTAGTCATCCCCCGCATTTACAGAAGTTCCTGCACGAGGCTGATTCGTTGGTTCCTAATAAGGAAGACAGAAGAAAATTACTTGCTTCCAAATGGGTCGAGCAGGAGCCGGATAAAGACACTCCTGAGAAGGTTTATACCTGGCGAGCTCAGTCTCTTGTAGCGAAGAAGACATTTCAGAGCCACAAAGTGATAGGTCGGTATTTTTCAAGGATGCTGACAACGCCACATGAGTGGCCATTGGAGGAGATTAAGGGTGTAATCAAGACCCGAAACGCACTGGTACACCGTAATGGAGTTACCGAATCTCTTGAACCCGTGTATATCAGTTCGGGGAGTGTGCAGAATGCTATCTGCACGGTACGAGCATTTATTACCGTGGCGGCTGAAACCCTTCTGCAGGAAGATGCACTATACAGGACGGATGATGGCATATTCTGAAATTACCGCAGCGACACCATCCATAAGCGTCTTCACTGAGGGATATGTCGATGACTTCGCTTCCCGCTAACTGTATACCAGTAAGCAACACATCATTACCTGTCGCCATAGACTACCCAGCAGCGCTGGCACTTCGCCAGATGGCTCTCGTTCAGGACGAACTCCCGAAATACCTGCTGGCGCCGGAAGTCAGCGCCCTGCTCCACTACGTGCCGGATCTTCACCGCAAGATGCTGCTGGCGACGCTCTGGAACACGGGCGCGCGAATTAACGAAGCGCTGGCGCTGACAAGGGGGGATTTTTCGCTTGCGCCTCCGTATCCGTTTGTGCAGCTTGCGACCCTGAAACAACGGACGGAAAAAGCCGCCAGGACGGCAGGAAGAATGCCCGCCGGTCAGCAGACTCACCGGCTGGTTCCGCTCTCCGACGCCTGGTTCGTCAGCCAGCTGCAGACGATGGTGGCCACACTGAAAATCCCCATGGAACGGCGTAATAAACGAACAGGCAGGACAGAGAAAGCGCGGATCTGGGAAGTGACGGACAGAAAGGTCAGGACCTGGATTGGGGAAGCGGTTGCTGCCGCTGATGGTGTGACGTTCTCTGTCCCGGTCACGCCACATACGTTCCGCCATTCCTATGCGATGCACATGCTGTATGCCGGTATACCGCTGAAGGTTCTGCAGAGTCTGATGGGGCATAAGTCCATCAGCTCAACGGAGGTCTACACGAAGGTGTTTGCACTGGATGTGGCTGCACGGCACCGGGTGCAGTTTTTGATGCCTGAGTCTGATGCTATTGCGATGCTGAAACAATTATCCTGAGAATAAATGCTCTTGCCTTGCTTCCATTACTGCTGCTGAATGGTTGGATGTCAGTAAAACGGAATAAAGCTTTTGAGGTCAGCTTGGATATCGAATTTATTGTACTATAAGGGCTTCCCCGAACAGTCAACGGTTATCGATTCGGCCCCTGTTGTCAACAACGGATGAAAAGTGATCCACTTATATCTCCACCAACGGCCCAATATTGATCCACCGTTTTACTCAGGATTAGCTTCTGCTATAACCCCGGCCTTTCGTTTCTGTCTGAGTCGATAGCTTTCTCCTTTGATTTGAACGACATGTGAGTGGTGTAAGATACGGTCTAGCATCGCTGAGGTCAGTGCTGCATCACTGGCGAACGTTTGATCCCACTGCCCGAACGGCAGATAGCCTATTTCATCAATGATGAGCAGGCGGGGGGCCATTACTCCACGCTGAAGCGTCGTTTTATAACGGCCCTGACGTTGTGCCGTAGATAACTGAAGTAACAGATCTGCTGCTGTTGTGAAGCGAACTTTGATACCTGCACGGACTGCTTCATAGCCCATCGCTATTGCCAGATGGGTTTTCCCCACACCTGATGGCCCCAGTAATACGATATTTTCATTACGTTCTATGAAGCTGAGTGAGCGTAACGACTGGAG
>ERZ1034920.1659-NODE-1659-length-13868-cov-8.142692_pt1 | contig 13868 bp, 9 predicted proteins | sample MGYA00520688_ERZ1034920 | MGnify/ENA primary metagenome ERZ1034920 (study PRJEB33766, sample SAMN09781785) | gut metagenome | biome: gut microbiome | host: Homo sapiens | place: Madagascar | study: EMG produced TPA metagenomics assembly of the PRJNA485056 data...
TGCCGCCGGCGTCACGCTCGACATCGCCGGCGTCGGCACCACCGGCTGCGGCGAGCTGTTGTTCAACCGCGCGCTGCACGCCGACTACCACACCGTCGAAACGGTGGCACACGCCCATGCCGCCACCCGCTACGAGCCCCACGCCAGCTTCATCCTCGACATCGGCGGCCAGGACATGAAAGCCATCTGGCTTTCCGACGGCATCATCGGCAACATCGTGGTAAACGAAGCATGCTCGAGCGGCTGCGGCTCGTTCCTTGAGAACTTCGCGCAAACGCTCGGCATCCCCACACCCGAAATCGCCGACGCGGCGTTTACCAGCGAACAACCCGCCGTGCTCGGCAGCCGTTGCACCGTGTTCATGAACTCGAGCATCGTCAGCGAGCAGAAAAACGGCCGCACACCTGCGGATATCATGGCAGGCCTATGCCGTTCGATCATCGCGAACGTGTTCACGAAGGTCGTGCGCGTTCCCAACCTCGACAGCCTCGGCGAGCATATCGTGGTGCAAGGCGGCACGTTCCGCAACGACGCGGTGCTCTGCGCCCTCGAGCAGCACATCGGCCGCCCCGTCACGAGAGCGCCCTACCCCGGGCTCATGGGAGCCATCGGCGTCGCGCTGCTTACGCGCGACCATATGGCAAAACAAGCATGCGAACAGGCAAAATGCGCAGAAGGCGAAGCCGGGTCCCGCACACCCGCTCCCGCCGGCGAGCCAAGCCCGGCCCCCACACCCAGCACCTTCATCGGCCTTGATGCGCTCGACACGTTCTCCTACCAGCAGCGTACGAACGTCACCTGCCCGTTCTGCGCCAACCGCTGCAACCGCACCGTCATCACCTTCGCGGACGGCTCCTCCTTCGTCACGGGCAACCGTTGCCCGCGTGGCGAGATCGTCGGCGACCCGAAAGACCCCGCCACGCGTTCGGCGCTCAAAACCGCCGACGAGCAGGCGAAAGCAGGCGAAAACCTCTTCGAAGCGCGCCAGGAGCTCCTCTTCCAAGACTGGCCCATCGAGCAAGTCGCGCCCGACCGCGGCGTCACCATCGGCATCCCGCGCGTTCTGGCGTTCTGGGACACCATGCCGTTTTGGAACGCGCTGCTGCGCTCGCTCGGGTTCGCCATCCGCCTTTCCCGTCCGTCCACGCGCGCCATATTCGAAGAAGGGCTGCCCCAGGTCGCATCCGACACCATCTGCTTCCCCGCGAAGCTGGTGCACGGCCACATCCACGAACTCGCACGCGCCGGCGTCGACCGCATCTTCATGCCCATCATCACCACCGTGCCCAGCGAGAGCACGGCATCCACCAGCATATCCATGTGCGCCGTGGTGAAGGGCTACCCCATGGTGGTGAAAAGCTCCGACAACCCCACCGAACACTGGGGCATCCCCTTCGACGACCCGCTGTTCCATTGGTACTCCACCGAGGACCGCGACCGCCAGCTCATGGATTACCTGGAAAGCACGTTCGGCATCCCCGCCGATCAGGCCCTACATGCCATCAGGCAGGCGGACAAAGCCCAGCGCGCGTTCAAAGCGCTGCTGACCGAGGCCGGCGCGCACGCCATCGAATCCGCTCGCAGCGCCGGGTCCTACGCCATCGTGCTTGCCAGCCGCCCCTACCACAACGACCCGCTCGTCAACCATGACCTGCCCAAAATGCTCTCCGACATGGGGCATTCCGTGCTCCCTCCCGACGCCGTCCCCGGCATCGCCGACGTCGACCTGTCGGCAAGCCGCATCGACATCGTGAACAACTTCCACCAGCGCATGCTCGCCAGCGCCGTCATCGCCGCCGACTCCCCCGCGCTCGAGTACGTGCAGCTCGTCAGCTTCGGCTGCGGCCACGACGCCTACCTTTCCGACGAGATCTGCCGCCTCATGAAGGAACGCTCGGGCAAGCAGCCGCTTATCCTCAAGCTCGACGAATCCGACGTCGCCGGACCGCTGCGCATCCGCGTGCGCTCGTTCATCGAAACCGTCGACGAGCGCCGCGCGCGCCAAGCCGCCATCGAGCACGCCGCCGGCAAAAACGCGACCGACGCCCCCAGGGGAAACGCATTCGCCCGCCCTTCGGCGCCCGCCGACGCCCACCCGCTGCCCGACCCCTACCCCGTCAAGTACGTCAAAGCCGACCGGCGCATCAAAACCATCCTCGTGCCTAACACCTCGCACGCGTTCTCCCTGCTCATGTCGGCGTCGTTCGCCCGCCAAGGAGCACAGGCGGTCTCTCTTGACATCGGTCGGGAACGAGCCATCGAGCTAGGAAAACGCTACGTCCATAACGACATCTGCTTTCCCGCGCAAATGACCATCGGCGAAGCCCTCGCCGCGCTCGACAGCGGAAAATGGGACCCGCGCACCGTCGCCATCGGCACCGGCAAATACATCGGCGACTGCCGCCTGACGCACTACGCGGCGCTTTTGCGCAAGGCGCTCGACGACGCCGGCTACGGCTACGTCCCCATCATCACCAATGACGGCACGGACGCTCACAACATGCACCCAGGCTTCAAGATGACGCTCGGCAGCGCCATCCGCGTCGCGTTCGGCCTGCCCATGATCGACGCGCTCGAGGACCTGCTGCGTAAAATGCGCCCCTACGAACTTGAGCCCGGCAGCGCCAACAAGGCATTCGACCAGGCCATCGAGTGCGTCATGATGGGCATACGGGAACACGGCGTGCGCGGCGCCATCAACGGCTTCAAGCAGGCCGTGGCCATCATGGGAACCGTTCGCTACGACCGCTCGAACCCGCGCCCGCAGGTGCTCATCGTGGGCGAATACCTGCTGAACTTCCATCCCGGGGCCAACCACGACATCGAGGACTATCTCGAGTCGAACGGCCTGGAGATCATCGAGGCGCGCATGACCGATGTCATCCGCAAAACCTACTTCTACCAAGATGCCCAGGCGCGCGAATTCCGCGTCTCGCAGCCCCTCGCCACCAAAGCGTTCAACCGCGTGGCGAATCGGCTGTTCGAAATCGCGCACGACACCTGCGACGGCATCGCGAAGGCTCATCCGCTCTACGAGCCCGCATGCCGCATGCCCGAGCTTGTTCGCGCATCCGACCCCATCATCCACCACACGTTCGACGCCGGCGAAGGTGTGCTCATCCCCGCTGAGATCCTGCACCACGCCGCGCGCGGCTGCCGCGCGTTCGTCATCTTGCAGCCGTTCGGCTGCCTGCCGAACCACGTGGTCGGGCGGGGCATCGTCAAGCAGCTCAAGGCGCGCTACCCCGACGCGAACATCCTGCCGCTCGACTACGACCCCGATGTCAGCTTCGCCAATATCGAGAACCGTTTGCAAATGCTCATCATGAACGCGAAGGCGCAACACCAGCCCAGGCAAAACGCCGAAAGCACCGGCACCAAGGACCAGGAGTAAGCCATGGCACGACCGAGGAAAAGCGAACGCGACACCGCCGATATACGCTTAGCAAACGCATTCTGGGCCCTGCTCGAGCATCATCGACTCGCCAACATCACCGTCGGCATGGTCACCGAGCAGGCCGAACTCAACCGCGGCACGTTCTACTACCATTTCAAAAGCATGGACGATCTTGTCGACCGCCCCATCGAAGACGAGGTCCTCGGCAATGGGTCCGTTTTACAGAACATGCTCAGCCTCGTTGCGGGATCGTCGACCGCCATCGGCTTCGAGGCGTTCACCAAGCACGACATGGAAAAGATCGTCCTGCTCATCAAACAAGGCGGCATAGACTCGTTCTCCATTAAGGTCAAGCGCCTCATGTTCGGCACTTGGAAGGCGATCCTATGCGACGAGGGCGAGGAGCTTTCCCAGAGCACGCGCATGATCATCGAATATAGCACCAGCGGCGTCATCGGCATCATCGCCTACGGCGCCCTTCACGAAAGCGGCGAAGCGCCTCCCGATTTCTTCCTCTCGTTCGCGAAAAACAACTCGGACTTCCTTGTGAGGCAGATCGGGATCGCCCAAGGCATTCCCCACGAAGCCGTGCTCGAGCGGGTCCGCGCCACGCTGCGCATCGCCGGCATGAACGACCGGTAGCCCAAACCCGCCCGAAAACGAACGTGCCCGACGCGTATCGAGCACGTCGGGCACGTTGACGTATAGGCAACCTCGAAGACCCTTCCCGAGCGCTTCGCACCCGGTCAAGGGCACATCGTCACCCGCGGAAACCCGCCAAGCACGGGTACATCGACATCGTCTGAAAACGGTTCGCCATCACATCGTTGCCGTAATGCGCGGCGAAGAGGCGCTGCACGGCATCGGCGGGCTCGGCCCCGGCCAAGCGGTTCATCCAACAATCGAACGCCGCGAACGTCACCGCCGTATCCACCAGGAAAAACGCCAGCAATCCCCAGGCCAACGGCGCACGCCATGCATTGGGGACCGTATCGGCCGCGCGCTGCATCACCGGCAACGCCAGCTTCACCCACGCTACGCCGGCAGCTCCCCATACAAGCGCGATGCCCAAACACGTATGCCCACCCAGATTGAACGGTTGCGAAGAATAATCCCAAGCCACAATGCCGAACGCGTTCTCCCAGAACCATCCGGCAAACCACTCGAACGCAGCCCCGACAACAGCCGCCACACCGAACAACACGCCGCCGCGCGCATCCGACAAGCGAGCGAGCGCCAACGTCATCAGAACACCGCCAACGCCGTAAATCGGGCTGAAAGGCCCCCACAAAAACCCGGCGCGGTTCTCCCATCGGCCATCAACGAAATAGCTGACCACCGTCTCACCGATCAGCCCTAGCACGCTGCATACCGCGAAAATCCACACCAGATGATACAGGTCCAGCTTGATCGCCTCGGATTTCGCAGTGTCGCATAAAGCCGCATCGTCGGCCGCCCTAAGCGAAGCGCCGGCGCCATCGGGGGTATTGACCGCAGCAGCCGTCCCCTGCATCAGCACGCGATTGCAATCGGCCGACCGCAATGAATCATAGCGAAGCATGTCAACCTCTTCCCCTTTCTTTCCCCAACTGGTCATTATGGCACACCTCGACAGGCCCACCCAAGGTGCAAACCACCGGTAAACAACCCGTCATCTTCGAAAGAGCCGCCGCTCACCGAGCCGCAATCTGCCGCCAAACCCGCCCCAAAACGCCCGGCTGCCGCCGCATCGTTGACTTCGCCCAAAAGCAAACCCACCATATAGCTAGATTTAGTTCGCAAACCGCAACCGCACATGCCGAAGGGGGCTTCATGCGCTACATCAACTGCCTGAACAACATCTCCGCCAAGGGAACCGACCTGCTCGGATCCGACTACCAGCTCACCGACGACATCGCGCAAGCTTCCGGCGTGCTCGTGCGCAGCGCCGCCATGCACGACATGGACCTTCCCGAAGGCCTGCTGGCCGTCGCCCGCGCCGGCGCGGGCGTGAACAACATCCCGCTTGACAAGTGCGCCGAAGCCGGCATCGTCGTGTTCAACACCCCTGGCGCCAACGCGAACGCCGTGAAGGAGCTCGTCCTGTGCGGCATGTTGCTGGCAAGCCGCGGCATCCTGCCCGGCGCCGCCTGGTGCCGCGAGCACGCCGATTCCCCCACCATCGGCAAGGACGCAGAGAAGGCGAAGAAGGCCTTCGCCGGCCAAGAGATTTCCGGCAAGACGCTCGGCGTCATCGGCCTGGGCGCCATCGGCGCACTGGTGGCCAACGCCGCCATCGACCTGGGCATGAACGTGCTTGGATACGACCCCTACGTCTCCGCCGAGGCCGCCTGGCGCCTGTCCCCCTCCGTCGAGCACGTCACCAACCTCGACGACGTCCTGCATCGCAGCGACTACGTCACCATCCACGTGCCCGCCATGGATTCCACGCGCGGCATGATCGGCGCACATGAGCTTGAGGTCGCCAAACCTGGCTGCGCCGTCATGAACTTCAGCCGCGACACCCTGGTCGACAATGCCGCCATGGCAGAGGCCCTCGAGGCCGGTCGCGTGGCCACCTACGTCACCGACTTCGCAACGCCCGAGGTCATGGCCATGCAAAACACCATCGTGCTGCCGCACCTCGGTGCCAGCACCGCCGAGGCCGAGGACAACTGCGCCATCATGGCAACGCTGCAGATGAAGGATTACCTGGAGAACGGCAACATCAAGAACTCGGTGAACTACCCCGCCTGCGACATGGGTCCCGCCCCCGCGCAGGGCGGTCGCGTCGCCGTGCTGCATGCCAACGTGCCCGACATGCTCAGCCAGATCACCGGCGTGTTCGGCGAAGTCGGAGCAAACATCGACAACCTCACGAACAAGGCCCGCGGCAACGCCGCCTACACCATGCTCGACCTCAACGCCCCCGCAACCGACGAGCTTGTCGCCAAGCTCACGGCCATCGAAGGCGTTCACCGCGTCCGCATCGTGAAGTAGCGAACGCAACATCCCCAGCATCTCGCAACAGGGACCGACTCACACGATGCAGAGTCGGTCCCTTTCTCTTCGCAGCGGGCCAAGCTGCCCTACGCTCCCGCACAAGCAACCCGCCGAAGCGCCCGAAGATGCCCCAGCTGCAGAACCCGGCTCAACCGCTTCCCCGCTGCAGCCTTTCTATTTAAAATCCCAGGTAAACCGTTATCTAGACAACTTATTTGCTGGCTTCTATCGTGCCACCGCCCACAACGGCGTCGCCATCGTAGAGCACCAGAGACTGCCCCGCCGCCGGACGAGCAACCGGTTCATCGAAGCGAACCACCAGCTGGTCGCCCTCCACAACCGCCTCGGCAGCCTGCGCTCGTTGGCGGTAATGGGTCTTCGCCGTAACGCGCATCGGCTTATCAAGCTCTGCCACCGAGATCAGGTTCACATCCCCGGCGCGCACCTCGCGCACGCCCAACTCGCTGCGCGGGCCTACCACCAGCACGTTCTTTCCGGCATCCTTGCCCACCACGTACAACGGCTCGGGCGCGGCAACGCCGATGCCCTTGCGCTGCCCAATCGTGTAGTGGACCAATCCAGCGTGCCGCCCAAGCACCTTGCCGCCAACGTCAACGATATCCCCAGGCTCAAACGCCGCAGGAACCGTCGGTTCCTTTCCGTTATCGCGCGCGGCATCTCCCCCGAACCCCATATACCGGGCAATGAACGATGCATAATCGCCATCAGGCACGAAGCAGATGTCCTGACTTTCCGCCTTATGCGCATTTCCGAACGAATGCTTCTCCGCCAGCTCTCTCACCTGCGGCTTCGTCAATTCTCCCAAGGGAAACAGCATATGCGCCAGGTCATCTTGCGTCAGATGGTACAGCACATAGCTCTGGTCTTTCGCCTCGTCCAATCCACGGCGAAGCTCGAACCGGCCCGTTCGCTCATTGAAGGCCCGGCGCGCATAATGGCCCGTCGCCACATAGTCGAAGCCAAGCTGCGCGCGACGGCGCTGCAGGGCGGCGAATTTCAGGTACCTGTTACAATCGATGCACGGGTTCGGCGTACGGCCGTGCAGATACGCGTCGCAGAATCGATCGATCACCTCGCAGCCGAACGTCCCTGTGAAGTTAAACGTGAAATGCTCGAGCCCCAACCCGAACGCTACTTGACGGGCGTCCTCCACATCGCTTTGGCTGCAGCAGGTGCTCTCGCCCACCACGCACGCGCCCCCGGCGCCGGCAACCTCGTTGTCGAACAGCTTCATGGTGACGCCCGTGGCATCATAGCCCGCATCGCGAAGCAGCAGCGCCGCAACGGAACTGTCGACCCCGCCGCTCATCGCAACCAGCACACGCTCTCGCTTTTCACCATCCACCTGGGATTACTCCTTCAAACAACCTACCATCACGAAGCCCCATGCCGCACCATGGCCGAAACATCCGTCGCTCTCATCAGCGAAGCCGCTCACAAGCACACCCAGCTTCCACCCAATACAACCCCGAACGCCCCCGCTCCAACCAACAAGCTTAGATATAATCCGCGAACTTGACCGCAGGCCACACGGCGTTCGGATCGCATTCCTCGCGATCGATGCGCAAGCAATCATGGCAGCGCCCTTCACGGCAGCGCATCTTCCGCGCCTCGTCGATCAAGGCTCGAAACAGCGGCGCCATATGACCGCCGTCCTCCACGAAGTACTCGGGATGCCACTGCACGCCCATAAGGAAGCGGCAGTCCTTCGCCTCCACGCCCTCCACCAGGCCATCGGGTCCGTAGGCAGCAGCCGCCAAATTGGGGGACAGCGCGCGAACGCCCTGATGATGCATGGAATTCACCGCCGCGGAATCGCAACCCAGAATCTCGCCGAGCTTGCTCGAGCGCATGATCGAGACCGTATGGGTAGGATGCCTATACTCCTTGGTCTGCCAATGGTTCACGCGCGCGCCCGATTGCGTTTGCACGCCCTCTGCCGGCACGGGGACATCATCGGCGGCGCACATGCCGTCGAACTGTTCTTCCAGGTCCAAGTACAGCGTACCCCCGAAGAACACGTTGATCATCTGCATGCCGCGGCAGATGCCCAGAAGCGGATAATCGAACTGGTACGCATAGCTGAGCAGCAGATACTCCACTTCCTCGCGCTCGGGCGTCAGCTCGGATAGCTTGCCATAGGTGATATCGCCGCCGTAGCGTACGGGGCTGATATCCTGGCCGCCCGACAGCACGAACCCATCGATGCGCGGCAGCAGCGACTCGTACACGCTAACATCGCTCGTGAACGGGACGATCAGCGGCGCCCCTCCCGCAGCGACGACGGCCTGCGCATAATGGTTGTTCATACGAAGAATGCCCTCGTTCGGGTCGTACGTCGGCACGATGCCGATGACCGGCCGCGATGCACCCATCGCTTTCGCGGCAATATCTTCAATGCTAACGGGGCGCTGCACGCTTTTCATAACGCCCCCTACAAAGTGCCGAAGATGCGATCACCCGCATCGCCCAAGCCAGGAAGGATATACGCCTGATCGTTCAGCCCATCGTCCAGCGAGCACGTCCAAATGCGAACATCGGGATCTTCCTGCAAAACGGCGCGAACCCCTTCAGGAGCAGCCACCAGCACCAGGAATCGGATATCGCGAACGCCCTGCTCTCGCAGATAATGGATAGCGGAAAGCGCACTGCCGCCCGTCGCCAACATAGGGTCGATCAAAAACACCGTCCTGTCGGCAATGCCCTTCGGCATCTTCGCGTAATACTCGCGCGGTTGATGCGTCTGCTCATCGCGCTCCATGCCAAGCACCCCCACCGCAGCAGAAGGTATGGCGGTAAGAACGCCATCGAGCATTCCCATGCCCGCGCGAAGGATGGGCACTACAGCAAGCTTCTCGCCCGCAATCCGCTTTCCCACCATGCGCTGCAAAGGAGTATCCACCTCAACGGGCTCCGTCAGCAAATCGCACGAGGCCTCATACACTTCCAGCATGGCCACTTCGTGCACCAGCTGGCGGAACTGGGAGGGAGTCGTTGACGCATCGCGCATGATCGACATCTTATGCGCGATAAGGGGATGCTCGAGCACATTCAGGCGCTCATCGGCTAATCGCATCTCTTCCATCCCAAGGCTCCTCTCGAACTCCAGCGATCTTTGACTGCATATCATACGCTAAAGCCCGACCCCCAAGCACCGTCAACCGACGTTCGGCCATCAAACTATAACAATTTTTTTCCATTCGGAAACAAGTTGCAACAATTTTGCGGTTAGCTATCTGTATCAATCAGAAAACGCCAGGCGAGAAGCTAATTTTACCGCAACTTTGCGTCAACTTCGATTGCGCAACAACCACCAACGCGTAACCGAATCAAGCCCTTTTGCCCGTTTTCATAACAAAACAATGTGGACAGCCAAGTGTTTCTTGTTATAGACTGTGCAAGTAACAAGCGTGGATACCTATGCGCCAACATAGCTCCCGCTTGCATCGACAACAGAAAAAAGAACCCCCTAGCGCCAACTAGGGGGTTGCCTAAGTGATCAAGTATCGACCACTCACTCACAGGTGATATTTTACCACTTAGAACATGCGCTCACAAGGCGTTCTTGTTTTTGCACTCTTTTTTTCATTGTCGAAAACGGAATACATTCGACTAGAAAGCGACCGCGTTTCCGCAGGTCGCGAAGGGTGCAGTATGCCTCAACCACCAGTAGGTGCGGCGGTTTCCCACGTGCAAGGAAGCGAGTGGGAGATTTTCCACACGCTTATCACGCACGACGACCGCAACAGCTACTACGTGGTGTCGTCGGACGCCAGCGGGTCCTGGGAGGACACCGCCATGAAAAGCGAATCCCTGCCAGCCATGGGCTTCAACGCGAAGTCCGCCTACTACATGACCCACAACGGGTTCACTTCGGCATGCCGAAAATCAGAGCAGGTCAGGCAACTGAATGCGCTGTTCTTCGACCTCGATTGTCATGATCAGAGCCTTCAGGAAACTCGCGCTATCGTGAACCAAACGCTCAGCACGCTCCAACAGGCCGTTGGGGAAGGCATTCTCCCTCAACCCACTATGACCATCGACTCCGGTCGAGGCGTGCAGCTGTTTTACGTCCTCGCACGGTCCATTCCGTATCGAGTCGGTTCAAACGGCCTGGTCAACACTAAATCCGTAAAGCTATTCGAAAACGTGCAGAAGCGCATGGCTTCGTTGCTCGATTCCGTCGTTTCCTCCATTCAGGGCATTTCGGTCGATCGCGCAACGTTCGATGTTTCGCGCGTTTCCCGCATCCCCGGAACTTACAACGCAAAAGCAAGGCGATTCGCCAAGCTGTGCGATTATTCCTTCGATGCGCTCTATAGCTTGTCGAAGCTTTTCGAACTCGCACCGGCACACGCCGAACAACCCAACTGCAAACCCAATCTCAAACGTGCTTTCAAGAAGACCTCTTCTGTCATCAACTATCAGCCTCTTCTGAAAAGCCGGCTTGCCAAGATCATCGAGCTCCAAAAGCTCCGCAACTTCGATTGCGAAGGAAACCGCGAGCTCATGTCGTTCGTGTTCTACAACACGGCTGTTCAGGTGTATCCGCACGAGATTGCAAAGCAGAAGCTGAGCTCCTTTAACAGCAACTTCATGAACCCGCTTAACGCAAGCGAGCTTAACGGAATTATCAAGTCGGTCGACTCCGTAACCAACATGCGTGGGGAACAGGGCTATTACCTCATCGGCGCTAACCGCCTTCGTGAACTTCTCGCGATGACATTGGAAGAGGAGGTGGCTATCAACTTCTTCGAGTCGAAACGATCGGTCCTGCGAAAAGAAGCAAAACGCATCACCAAAGAGAAAAGGAACCAAAGAAACGCCCGTATCATCGCCTTGTTTCGCCAAGGTTCGCATACCTACGCCTCAATAGCGAAACAAGTTATGTGCTCAGTTAGAACAGTGGCTACAGTTATCAGCTCTTATAAGCAAAACCAACGTCAACATACTGTGGTGAGCATAAGTCGTTATAACAAGAAAGTACTGGATGCATGCAATTTTTTGTCACACGAGTTTAAGGAGTGTTTGTTATCCCAATCTCCTAAGTTCTTTGTTACTCCTAGCTATTCCTTTTTGACAGAAACCCTCCCTGCAAGTGTTTTTGTCACTTTGGCTTGGGAGGGTTTCTTCTTCGCTATTCAGCGATTCATCTACAACCAGCGGCTAGTCCAGTGATTTTTCAATCGAGCGTACCAAGGCTTTGATTTCCCCCAACAGTTTGAAATCTGCTTCGCCTTCTGCGTTCTCAGCGTGTCGCAGCGCGTTCCTCGCAGTTTTCAGGTAACCGTTCACATCTTTTGGTACTTTAGGGTCTCGTACGACCTTCTCATGTGCTTTGGTTTGCGTTGCTGTAACCAAAGCTTCGATCGGTTGTTCTTGTTTGGAAGCTTTTGCTGCTTCGATGAGTGTAGAAATCTCATCAGCAGTCAATTCCTCTTTGCGCACCGCATTGATGACGCTCTCTTGCTGTACGCTTGAAAGTTTCGACAATGCCTCTGCTTGGGATTGCGTGATGTTTCCTGCGTCAAGAAGATCATTGCCCTCTTTCGACAGGTTTCTTGCTATGTTCAGCAACACCTGTGCAGTTCGTTCGGATACCCCGAAGTGTTCTGCGAGGTACGTTTTCGTGTTCACGCCCTTCAACGACGGATCGTCTTTGCGCCATTCCACTAGTTTGTCCGCCAGCACCCTAAAACCTTGTGCACGTTCCGACGGTTTGATGTTTCGCTGGCCGATATTGCTCGAGTGCATGATGAAATTGGCTTGTTCGTCGGAAACGGCGCCAAGCTTATGGCACCTGCCAGGAACCATGCGCCATGCGTCGCCGTATTTCTCTGCGAGCAGCTTGCATGCGCGCCAACGGCGCTCGCCATCGATGATTTGGATGCCGTCTTCGGTCTCACGCAGAATCAGCGGTTCGACTTCCTTGCTGTTCCAGATCAGGCCAGCAAGGTTGTTCACATCCTCGTCGGTGATGGTGTAGCTGTTGTTGGGATTCGGCTTAAGGTTGTCGATGTCGAACCAGTCAAAACCCATCTCGGCCAGCAGCGTATTTCGACGATTGCTGTTTGCCATCTTGTCGGTGATGGCGCCTTCCTGGTTGTCCCTGGCCTCGAACGCCGCAAGGCGCATTTGCTCATCGGTGAGCTTCTCGTAACGCGGCGTCACGTTGGCGATTGCTCCTCCGTTATTCTTGAGTGCGGCTTGTAGCTTGTTCCTAGGCATTCATTTCCTCGATTTCCTGGGCCAACAGTCGATACGAAATCGCGGGCTTGCTGTTGGGGTCGTATTTGATCAAGGGCTCCATCGCTAAGCTTGCTTCGGGAACCACGGTGCTCTTCTCGATTTTCGTATTGAAGTACTCTGCATTCGGAATGGCTTCCTTCATCATCTGGCAGCCATATTTGTATGCAGAGGTATTTCGCTCGATCATTGTCTGCAGAATCTTCCAGTGCTGCGGCAGGCGACGGCGCTCTCTTGCTGTACGGTTGATCGTATCGATCGTTTGCGAAAGACCTGCGATTGCATAGCCATCCACCTTGATCGGGATGATGATATGCGAAGCGTTGTTTCCGGCTTCAAGCGCGACGATAGCGTTCGTGGTCGTCATATCCAGACGCGGTCCGCAGTCGATGATGATGTAATCGAACTTACGCTCGCCGCTCCTGGCGGTTTCGTCGATGAGGTCCTCAATGGCGTACAGCAGGCGGGTGTCGACGCCGCCTGCGATTTCTGCTTTCAGGCGGGTGTCCGCGTCAGCGAATCGGAAGTTCGAGGGCACGCAAAACACGTTTTCGTAATCGGTTGTGCGCATAACCTCGCTCAGCGACATACGCGGAGAGCTTGGTGTTGCCTGATACAGAACGTCGGCGATGCAGGCTTCCTCAGAGCGGGGATCGTAGACGCCCAGGCTCTGGCTGACATTGCCCTGGCCGTCCATGTCGATAACCAGAACCTTGTAGCCCAGCTCTGAAAGGCAAACCGCAAGGCAGGTGCTCGTGGTTGTCTTTGCGACGCCGCCCTTGTAGCTCATGATGGAGATGATTGTCGGCTTGTCGGCGGATTGGGTTAGCTGGCCGTTCAGCAAAAGGTCAGCGAGTTGCGACTTGTTCAGTCCGCGGCGTTCCGCTTCCTTCTCTAGTTCTTCTACGGTTTCCCTTCCCAACGACAGGGATTGCTGCTGCTTTTCCCCGCCGCGCACCTTCGCCCTACTGGCCATTTGCGCTCCTGTCTAAGATATAACACGAACATATGTACGATACGATTTGAGGACTGTGCAGGAACTGCACACCAACAATTTTACTTGCATTTCAAGCTACTTTCAAGCATTTCTAACATATATTGCAGTGAATCTCACAATTATTTGTTATATCGATTCCTGTTCAGTGATGTCGGTGCGATCTCGTTCGATTCATAATCATAGGCTTGGTTTTCTTACTGTGCAGGTTCTGCACAGTAAGAAAAC
>ERZ1034920.1663-NODE-1663-length-13852-cov-6.530985_pt1 | contig 13852 bp, 10 predicted proteins | sample MGYA00520688_ERZ1034920 | MGnify/ENA primary metagenome ERZ1034920 (study PRJEB33766, sample SAMN09781785) | gut metagenome | biome: gut microbiome | host: Homo sapiens | place: Madagascar | study: EMG produced TPA metagenomics assembly of the PRJNA485056 data...
ATGAAAATCCTCTGCTGCAAATCGTGCCTCCGGGTGAAGAACAAGATTAAAATTCGCCTCAGACATTTTCTTATATTCTTCAAAATCTTCACATCTCGAAATCTCATGAATCGTTTTCACACCTGCCTCTTGAAGCAGTGTATATAATTCACAGTCATCTACGAGTGGTGAAAAGTATCCGAGCAGATTTACTACATTTCCTTTTTTATGTCCTGGTTCAAGAAGTGAATACAGAGACTGTCTCACATGAACCATTGGTGGCTTTCGTCCCTCTCGTGTCAATGCATACATATAACATGGACGCACCGGAAGTCCGGCTTTTTCTTCCGCTTTTCTACAGACACGTTCCATATCTGTTCCAAGAAGGGCATCCACACAGGTAATACAGATCATCACAACGGATGGTTTCTTCTCAAGACTTTCACAGATTGATGCAACTGCTTTCGGGATCTTCTTTAGATGACGCCCTGTCACAATATCAGTCTCATCCATGCAAAGGTAAAAAAAACGGTTATTATATTCTTTCATTGAACTGATCATGGACGTATTTCTTCCACAGCACCCCGGTGCCACGATCAGCATGATCGATCCCGGCACTGCAAGTCCTGCTCTTTTCACTCCGAACCCTTCTGCCCCCGGAGAGTTAAAGGCAAGCGTAGCCGGCGAACTATAGATTAAATGTTCCCCTGACTGAAACTGTTTCGGAAGATTATCCTTTCCTCTTTGTTCCAGTTCTTCCGCTGTACAAAAATATGCTTTCTTCATATATTTTCCCTCGACTTATATTTTATCTCACACGTTCTGTTTCATCCTCTAATAGCTTTTCTGCCAGTTCAAAGAATCTCTTACTGATCTCAGAATCTGCGTCGCCTTCGATCACAGTCTTTCCCTGATCTTCCCAGCGTATAATCTCATCACTTCTTGGAATCTCACCAACAATAGGAATCTTTTTTTCTTCTGCAAATGCCTGTACCTTCTCCGTTTCATTTTCCACATTTCTATGATTCAGGATCAATCCAAAGATTCTTGCATAACTGCGATCTTCAAAATTGCGCACTGCGCTGGAAATATTGTTAGCCGCATACAATGCCATCTTTTCTCCAGATGTAACAATCACAACCTTCTCTGCATATCCTTCCCGGATTGGTGCTGCGAATCCGCCACAGACAACATCCCCAAGTACATCATACAGAACAACATCCGGTTTGTATGTCTCAAACAACCGCAAGTCTTCTAATAACTGAAATGTCGCTATGATCCCGCGTCCTGCACATCCTAGTCCCGGTGTCGGTCCGCCTGTCTCGATACAGAGCACACCACCGAATCCTTCCTTTGCGATCTGATCTAATTCTTCCGGCTCCTCATCCTCTTCTCTCATATAATTCATTACCGGACGCAATGGCTCGCCGCCTAACAGATTAATCGTTGAATCTGCTTTCGGATCACATCCGATTTGGATTACGCGCTTCCCCATAGCGGCAAATGCTGCTGCCAGATTCGATGTGATCGTGGACTTTCCAATCCCACCTTTTCCGTAAATTGCTACCTTTAACATATTTCTGATCCTCCCATTTTATTTTCCGGGTATAAAAGAAAGACTCTTCTCCACAACGGAAAAAGAGTCTGTTAAAACCACAAAATATTTTTTTGTCTAAACGCTTCTTTACAACTATTCCCGCTCGGTATCTCTTACTTCCTTGCCGTCAGAGTCTATATTCTATTCAAAATCCATGTCTTTATTGCTATGAGACATCTCTCTGCTGCATTCAGATTGAAACGTATTCTTTCCGTTTGGAACAGTTGTAAATCTCTTGCAAAACCATTAGTTAAATTATAACTTATCACTAATAGAATGGCAATGAATTTCTGGTTGTTTCAGCGTTTTTTATTTCACAATATTGTTATTGTTTTATCCAACAAATTTACTCCAATATCCCTGCACAAAGATAAATAATACGATCAATGGCAGAATATAGGATACATAGAATCTTGCCCAACCCGGGAACTTGATTCCACTTCCTGCATTCGCTTCTTTCTGGAACTTATCCCAGCCCCAACCATAGCGGCTTGTACAGAACAGAAGATAGATCAGGCTTCCGATCGGAAGCAGGTTATTACTTACAATAAAGTCCTCAAGGTCCTGAATACTGCTTCCTGCTCCCAGAGGCATGAAGCCGCTCCATATGTTGAATCCAAAAATACATGGAAGGGAAAGTACAATAATCGCGATCAGATTTCCCACAACCGCCTTTGTTCTTGAACAATTCGTTAAATCCATCACAAATGCGATCAGATTTTCAAACACGGCAATGATCGTAGAGCATGCTGCGAAAAACATACAAAGGAAGAAAATTGTTCCCCAGATTCTCCCTGCACTCATTGCATTGAAAATGTTCGGAAGTGTGATAAAGATCAGACTCGGACCACTGTCCGGCTGGACATTAAATGCAAAGCAGGCCGGAAAGATAATAAATCCAGCGATCAATGCAACTAATGTATCCAGAACTGTTACGCAGACTGCTTCTCCTGTCAGAGTTCTTTCTTTTCCGATATAACTTCCAAAGATCGCAATCGCACCGATTCCAAGACTTAATGTAAAGAATGCCTGTCCCATCGCTGCGAAAATAACTTCTTTCAATCCTGCTTCTGCTGCTTTCTTAAAATCAGGAAGAAGATAGAATTCCAGTCCTTTCTCTGCTCCCGGCAATGTCACGGAACGCACTGCAAGAATGATCATCAACACGAAAAGGAGAATCATCATTTTCTTTGTGATCTGCTCCACACCTTTCTGAAGTCCCATACAGACGATTCCAAAGCACAGCACAACAACAAGGATCATACAGATTGTCATTGTAACAGGCTGTCCAAGAAGTGATGTAAATACTCCGGTCACACCATCCGCATCAAGTCCTTTAAACTCTCCGATTGCCATCTTTCCTGTATATAGAAGAAGCCATCCGCCGATTGTTGTATAGAACATCATTAAAAGATAGTTTCCACCGATTCCAAACCATTTATACCAGTGCCACTTTGTTCCCAGTGGTTCCAGACGGTCAAAGGATAGTGCAATACTTGCCTGACTTCCACGACCCACTGCGAATTCCATTACCATGATTGGCAATCCCAACAGAACAAGAAACAGCAGATAGATCAGAACAAATGCTGCTCCTCCATACTTTCCTGTAATATACGGAAAACGCCAAACATTTCCCAAGCCAATGGCACATCCCGCTGAGATCAGGATAAATCCCAGACGTGAGCCAAATTTCTCTCGTTTCATTTCTTAGTTGTCCTCTCTTCCTTCTTTAGTGTCATAAAATGCTGTAACTGAACTTACAACCATTCGATAAGCCATCTCTGCTGCATATTCCGGTGTTTCCTTTTCGCCTGTTTCCAACCATGTTTTCACAAAACCGAGACAACCGTTCAGGCAATAAGAATAAAAATATTTCATTTCACCTGTTTTCTCCGGTACAAGAGCTGCAAGTGACTCCCGGCTCTTTTCCTCTAAAAGCTGCTCTAACTTATGTACAAAACCAATATCCCCATGTGGTCCTACAAGCGCACTTGCAATCTGACGATTTTCATCAAGCACATGAAATAAATCCTGAATAAAATAGTAAACGGTATCTTTTCCCGGATCAATTGGATGTTCACGGATTGCGCGCTGCATCTCTTCCATCATTTCATTTTCAACTTCTGCAAGCAGCCCCGGTATATCAGAATAATGCAGATAAAAGGTAGAACGATTGATATCCACCGCATCTACCAATTCTTTTACCGTAATCTCTCTGATACTCTTCTCCCTCATCAATTGAGCGAGGCCTGTTTTAAGCTGACTTTTTGTCTTTCTGACTCTGCGATCTGTCTTCTTCTGCATCTTCTCTTCCCCCCTTTATAACTTACAGTACTACTGACCAATAACTCTCTACTCTGTTTCTATGACTTAAATGAGTGATTTTGTTACTGTTCACTCCCGTGTGAACAGTAACATGATTTTCTCCACCTGCTAGACATTTTCCAATCTTTCGTCTATTATTAGACATATCCAGTGTTGATTAATGGTTGTAAATTAGTTTCTACATTAATATAATACTTTTTGACATGAAAATCAACATTGTATCTATTACTAGAAATATTTTTAAGAAAAGGAGTTTTATCCATGAGAAACGCATTTCGGATTTTTCGCCGCGATATGAAACGCTTGCTCCGTAATCCGGCAGCAATACTTGTTTTGATCGGAGTATCTATTCTCCCATCACTCTACGCATGGTTTAATATTGCAGCAAATATCGATCCTTATGCCAATACTTCCGGCATCAAGGTAGCAGTAGCAAATCTGGACACCGATGCCACACATGATGATCTGACGATCAATGCCGGCAGCCAGATCATTGACCAACTAAAGGAAAACGACCAATTAGGATGGACATTTGTTTCCAAAGATGCTGCTATTGAAGGAGTGAAATCCGGTGAATATTATGCAGCAATCATTATTCCGCAAGATTTTAGCGAATCCCTGCTAAGTGTCCTGTCCGGAAAGATCGAAACTCCGGAACTTGAATACTATATCAACGAAAAACTCAATGCAATTGCGCCAAAGATCACCAGTTCAGGTGCAAGCACGATCCAGACACAGGTTAATAACACCTTTTCCTCTGTTGCATCTGAGACAATTGCCGAGATTTTAAAGGATTCTGTATTCAACATTTCCGACTCTGTTGATTCAACAAATGCAGAGATTAATGATCTGCTTACAAAAGCAAATAATAATATCAAAGAATACGAACAGCTTCTAGAAAAATTCAGTAAAGACTCATCCAATACCTCAAAGCTGATAGAGAATGCAAAAGAAGCATCTACATCTTTAGGAGATGTAGCAACATCCGGAGCAAATGCATTGTCCAGTGCTGACTCTGTCATGAATACGACACGTTCTTCTGCCGGAGATTTTTCTTCCGCACTTTCTAAGTCCCTCTCTGACGGAGAACTTTTACTTGGTCAGGCAAGCAGCTCAGCATCCACAGGACTGACAGAACTTGCTACCGCAGCTGGAAAGATCAACACTTCTGTCAGTGATGCGCTTGGTTATGCAAACTCAGTCAATGAACTGAATGCAGATATTCTTAAAAAAATGCAGGAACTTGCCAATAAGTTTCCGGGAACGATCGGAGATCAGATCAATGCACAGATTTCTGCCCTGCAAACTCAGAACCAGTCAAATCAGGAATTGATCAATAGTCTTCAGACTGGAAATAATGGAATCAAAGATGCGATTGATACAACAACTGCAACACAGGAACAGCTTACTTCTCTGACAAAAGAAAGTATCAATAACTTACATACTTTCCGTTCTACATTTGACCAGAATATTCTTCCACTGCTTGGACAGACACTGGATACATTTTCCACATTGACCGGTCAGGTAGAAGGACTGCTAAACGGAGTACCGGCTACTTCTAAGCAGATCAATGATATGCTCGACCAGTTAGAGAGTGGATTGTCAAATACAACTGCCCTCCTTGACAGTACGAAGGAATCTTTAAGTGCCGTAAGCGACAAACTAAGTACAATTCAGACGGATCTGAATGCACTGACAGGCTCTGCTACATACCAAAAACTGCTCTCTCTTGAAGGCATTGATGCAGAATCTATCTCATCATTTATGTCCTCTCCTGTGGAGATTAAAACGGAGACTTATTATGCCGTAGATAATTACGGTTCTTCTATGACACCGTTCTACTCTAATCTTGCAATCTGGGTCGGCGGTATCGTACTGATCGCAATCTTTAAGATGGAAGTGGACAAAGACGAATCCATGCGCGGTTACGGACAGACAACATTATACTTTGGACGCTGGCTCTTATACATGGCAGTTGGTCTTGTTCAGGGATTTATCGTCTGCCTTGGTGATACACTCCTTCCAGGAGTCCAATGCAATCATCCGGCACAATTCATCCTGACAGGAATGGTTTGCTCTTTCGTCTATGTAAATATTATTTATGCACTGTCACTCACATTTAAGCATATTGGTAAAGCGCTCTGTGTTATTCTCGTAATTCTGCAGATTCCTGGTTCTTCCGGAACCTACCCGATTGAGATGACACCAGCCTTTTTCCAGAAACTGCATCCACTCCTTCCATTTACATATGGTGTGAATGCTATGCGTGAAGCAATTGCCGGTTTCTACGGTTCTAACTTCCGCAACGATCTTCTGATCCTGCTCCTGTGCTACGTGCCGATCTCTCTGCTTATTGGACTTGGACTGCGCCCGGCTCTTTCCGGACTGAACCATCTGTTCGACAAGAAACTGGCAGAGACAGAATTTATGATGTGCGAACCTCACGAAGCAGAACTTAGCAGAAGTACACAGCTCTCCATGCTCTTACAGGCATCTCTTTCCATCGAAGACCTTCGCCTTGTAACAGCTGAACGGGCACAGAAATTTGAAAACAATTACCGTAAGATGATTCGCATCGGCTTCCTTGCCATTGCGATCATCCCTCTGATCTTCCTGATCCTGATGTTCAGTCTCGAATCAAAGATTGTATTCCTGACTTTATGGATCATTTCCATCATTGCGATTTCAGTATGGTTGATCGTTGTAGAATACATTCATACAAAATTAGAAGAACAGAAAAAGCTTGCCGGTATGTCTTACGAAGAAATGCTTGAAAACTTCCGTGGAAAGGAGGCGGAATAATTTGAAAAATATTTTTTTAATCCTAAAAAATGATCTGATGAAGATCCAGAAAAATGTCATCGCAATGATCGTTATTATGGGAATCACTGTAATTCCGACTCTTTATGCATGGTTTAACATTTCCGCAAGCTGGGATCCTTACGGAAATACAGGTGCGCTGAAACTTGCAGTTGCAAGTGATGATAAAGGGTATGAAAGTGATCTTATTGCCGTAAAGATCAACATGGGAGAGCAGATCCTCTCTTCTCTGCATAAAAATTCTCAGTTCAACTGGGTTTTTACTGATTCAAAAGATGCTCAAAAAGGTGTAAAATCCGGAGAATATTATGCTGCGATCGTAATCCCTGAAGACTTTAGCCAGAAAATGATGAGTGTCTTCTCTTCTGAAGCTGAGCATCCGGATCTGACTTATTATGAAAATGAAAAAGAAAATGCGATTGCTCCGATCATTACCGGAAAAGGCGCAACGGCTGTCCAAAAACAAATTAATCAGACATTCATTGAGACAATTGCCCAGACCGCACTTGATGCATTTCAGACGGTAGATTCAATCGCAAAGAAGACAGGTGATGATTCTCTGATCAACAATATGAGTAGTAATTTGAATCAGATGGGATCTGATCTCGGGACTGTTGCTGCAACTGTTCAGTCCTTCTCAGACATGACAAACTCTGCAGTTACAATGCTGAACACAACAACAGAATTTCTTCAGGAAACCGGTTCCGGCACAAAAACCAGCCTGAATTCTTTGAAGAATTCTGATTCCGGCATCGATTCATTAACTGCTGCCCTATCCGGAACTACAAGCACGATTTCTGACGCATTAGCAAAGAATGCAAGCTTCTACACCGCTGTCTCTGATACTATTGACAAGGCTTTAAGTTCCTACAACTCAGATGCACAGGCGGCAGCAAATGCATTGTCTTCCGTAAGTAGCCGCGTACAAAATGTCATTGACGGGTATAATCAGCTTTCTGCTGCATTATCTGCTATTGCAGACGCCTCCTCAGATTATCCTGAGATTCAGAATGCAATCAATGGAATCAATCAGCAGATTCAGCTGGCAATTGAACGACAGACTGCACTCCGTGATAAAATTAACGGTGCTGCAACTTCGATCACTACAGCAACTGCAAATGCCACTACATTAAAGAGTGAACTTGATAGTCTGATCAGCGAAGCAACCTCTTCTGTCAAAGCAGTCGAGACAACTTACGAACAAAATGTAAAAGGAAATCTTGATAATCTTTCCAATTCATTGAGTTCTACAACAGGTTCTGTTTCCTCTATGCTTGGAAGCCTTGACAGTAGCATTGAAAATATTGCTAACGTTACCGGTTCTGCTTCAAGTGGACTTACAGGACTTCAGACAGCACTTGCTAATTCTGCTGCTCTGTTAAAAGAATCTTCTGAAAAGCTGACAGCTGTAGCTACAAAAATTTCCACCGATGATTCAGAAGGTATGGCTGCCGTAACAAACCTGTTATCCGAAGACTCCGAAACGATTTCATCTTTTCTCTCCTCTCCAGTCAAACTGGATGAGAAAAAGATTTATCCAATTGAAAATTACGGGTCCGCAATGACTCCATTCTACTCCACTCTTGCGATCTGGGTAGGTGCTGTTGTTATGGCTGCCATGCTAAAAGTCACTGTAGCTGATTCTACAAAGAAGAAACTATTCCATCCGAAAGAATATCAGCTCTATATCGGACGTATCCTACTTCTGATCATTATCGGTTTCATGCAAAGTGCACTCATCTGTCTTGGAGATCTTTTCTTCCTTGGTATTCAGTGTAAGCATCCGGTAATGTTTGTACTAACAGGTATGTTCACAAGCTTTGTCTATGTGAATCTGATCTATGCACTGACTGTCTCCTTTGGAGATATCGGTAAAGCAATTGCCGTTGTCCTGATGGTAATGCAGGTTGCAGGAAGTGGTGGAACATTCCCGATCCAGTGTGCACCGAAGTTTTTCCAGGTTGTTTATCCACTTCTGCCGTTCACACACAGCATGAATGTGATGCGTGAATGTATTGCAGGGTTCTACGGAACAACCTATGCAGCAGAAATTGGAAAACTGGCAATCTACCTCGTTCCTTCACTGTTGCTTGGACTACTTCTTAGAAAACCGATCATCAAGATGAATGAGGCATTTACGGAGAAGCTTGAAAGTACACATCTGATCTAAGATATAAAAAATAAAAACTCAAATAAATAAGGACGCAAGGAAGTGCGAAGCTTGTTACAGACATCAGCTCTCTCTACCTTGCGTCCTTTATTCTAGTCAGAAGTTTCAGTAAAAACTTCTTAAAAATATATCGTTCTCCTTAAATATCGAAGTATGGTTTTCTGTAAATATACTGACCGTCACCACGATTTCCTTTGAATTCGTTGTTTTCGGCAATAATATTTCCTCTCTGCATTACAAGGTCGATCTTTCCATTCAATGGTGTTCCTTCGTAGGAAGTGTAATCAACTGCTCCGTGCATCATCTCATGTGTCAGAGTCTGTTTTGCATCTGCATCAATAATCACAAGGTCTCCATCTGCTCCCGGTTCAATAATTCCCTTCTTAGGATACATTCCGTACACCTTTGCCGGATTTGTACAGGCAACTTCTACCAGCTTGTTGATGCTGATTTTGTTTTTCATTACACCTTCTGAGAAAAGAAGAATCATTCTTTCTTCAACTCCCGGAGCTCCATTCGGACATTTTCTGAAATCATCCTTGCCGTCCTGTTTCTCTTTTGCATAATTGAATGGACAATGATCTGTCGCAACGATCTGAATCTCTCCTGCCTCTAATCCTTTCCACAGCGCATCAAGATCCTGCTGTGTACGAAGCGGTGGAGACATAATATATTTCAATCCATCCGGATCTTTATATCTGTCTTCTGTAAGTGTCAGATACTGTGTACATGTCTCAACAAAAATGTTTTTTTGTCCGTTTCTTCTTGCTTCTTCAACTGCTTCAAGACTTTCCTTACAAGAAAGATGTACAATATACACCGGTGCATCACCTGCAAGCTTCGCAAGATAAAGGACTCTTCTTACAGCCTCTGCTTCTGCAAGATTTGGCCTGCTCTTTGCATGATAGATCGGCGCAGTCTTTCCGGCATCACCATATTCTTTCTTCAGATGCTCTACCACATAATGATTCTCGCAATGGAATGCTGTGATTCCATGCAGTTCTTTCATCTTCTTAAGAACTTCTAAAATACCATCATCATCAATCTTATAGCCATAAGTCATATAAACCTTTGTGCTCTGGACTCCGTCATCCATCATTGTCTCAAGTTCATTTAAAATAGACTCGTCTACATGCTGAACTACTCCATGGAATCCATAATCGATAACAGCTTTATCGTCTGCCAGTCCATGATATACATCCAGTTGATGATGTAGTGGGCATCCTGCCGGTCCGAATCCCATATGGTCTACGATTGTTGTAGTTCCGCCGCATGCGGCTGCAACAGTACCTGTATAAAAATCATCTACTGCTCTCGCGATTCCGACATCAATATCCATATGCGTATGAACATCAATACCTCCCGGGAGAACATATTTTCCTTTTGCATCGATCACCTTATCTGCATCCCCAAATTTCGCTTCCAGGTTCTTTCCGATACATTCGATCACACCATCCTCAATCAGGACATCTGCTTCATAAGTGTCCTCCGGTGATACGATCATTCCATTTTTTACAAGTGTTTTCATGATACTTCCTTCCACTCCTCTCTTAGTTTCAGTTATACTTCTACCGCAGTCTATGCTTTCCATAGCTGCGGTGATTTTTGTGCCTGATGAGTGCTGTTTCTAATCTCTGTCTTATGCTCAAACAGATAGGATACCAAATATAATCCTGAGATAGATCCCAGCAACACTCCAAGCATTCCACATACATTATAAATCAAATCGTACGCACTTGCCAGTGCCATTCCACGGTTGAGCAAATAAAGAGAGCATTAACTTCTTTCGCAAAGTCATTTTATCTTTCTCCCTCCATACTTTTCTCCATGTCATTCCACTTGTGTTATCATCTTTGCAACATATTCCATTTTTTCACAATCAACAAATGAATAATTCATAACATAAATATTTTCATACTTTTTCTTCTTCTCACTTGAATGATAATAGGATGACAATGCAGCCAGCTTAATTCCTTTGCTCTTCATTTTATCCAGAAATTCTTCTTCACTCAGGTTTGTATCTACTTTCATTAAAAAATGTACTCCTGCATCTTCTTCCAGAATCTTTATTTTAGTTTTCAATACTCCCTGTAAAAATGCTTCCAGGATCCGGTCTCTCTTCTGCTGATAATAATTACGCAGCCGGTTAATATGTTTCTCAAATGCCCCTGAATTCATAAACTGCGCTAACGTATATTGTTCAAAATTTGATACCGTACAGGAATAAAAAGAAAGTTCTCTGTAAAATCGTTCTGCCAATTCATCCGGCAGCACCATATAACTGATTCGCACTGTTGAACACAAAGTCTTGGAAAATGTATTCATATAAATCACTTTTCCCGATACATCAATGCTCTGAAGTGATGGAATTGGCTTACCATTCAATCTAAGTTCACTGTCATATTCATCTTCTATAATATATCTATCTTTCGTTTTTGTCACCCAGCCAAGTAACTCATAACGTTTACTGATTGGCATTACTCTTCCGGTTGGATAATGATGCGATGGAGAACAATGTATCACATTGATTTCTTTTTCTTCCAGTTCTTCTACCTTCGGTCCGTCCTCTTCTATTTCTATATACTCATAACAAGCTCCCATACTGCGATAAATTTTTGCGATTTTATGATATCCCGGATTTTCAACTGAATATTTCAATTCCTTTCCCAAAAGCTGAATCAAAAGACTGGACAAATATTCTGTTCCAGCACCAATAATGATCTGTTCCGGCCGCACCGTCATGTTTCGGAATGCTTTCAGATAATCCGCAATGCTTTGTCTTAATTCCATTACTCCGCCACACGGTGGATTAAGCATCAATTCAGTCTGATAGTCATTCATTACTGCCCGCATCGTCTTTGTCCAAATAGAAAATGGAAATGCACTCTGTTCCGTCTGATTACTCGTAAAATCTGCGATATAAGCATTCTTTCCACCGGTAAGGTTTAACTTATTGCTGTAAATCCTATTTTCTGATAAACCACTCTCGCTTTTCATTCTGTCATCCCGCAGGTCTGCTACATAAAATCCACTCTTTGGAACGGAATAAATATATCCCTCTGCTGCAAGCTGACCATAGGCATTCTCGACAGTGATCACACTTATGGCCAGATTTTTTGCAAGTGCACGCTTTGATGGAAGTTTTTCTCCACTCTTAATTTTCCCTTGAATAATGTCATTCTTGATACATTTATACAAATATTCATAGAGCGTATCTGACCCTATATTTTCAAAATTATACGTCAACATATTTACTTTTTTCTCCATTCTGACCTTTTTGAATATATCAAAACTGAGTATTTTTATATAGTCACTTTGTCATTATACTATTACCTATCGAATTAGTAAAGAAAAGGGGATTTAAAAATGAGTACAAATAATGAACGTTATGAATTGAATAAAAATCTGGCACAGATGTTAAAATGTGGAGTGATCATGGATGTTACAACTCCGGAACAGGCAAAGATTGCAGAAGCTGCCGGTGCATGTGCTGTTATGGCGCTGGAAAGAATTCCGGCTGACATCCGCGCTGCTGGTGGAGTTTCCCGTATGAGTGACCCGAAGATGATCAAAGGAATCCAGGAAGCTGTTTCAATCCCTGTTATGGCCAAATGCAGAATCGGACATTTTGCAGAAGCTCAGGTACTTCAGGCAATTGAAATCGACTATATTGATGAAAGCGAAGTCCTTTCACCTGCAGATGATGTCTACCATATTAACAAAAGAGAGTTTGGTGTTCCATTTGTCTGCGGTGCAAAAGATCTTGGCGAAGCACTTAGACGTATCAATGAAGGAGCTTCTATGATCCGTACAAAAGGTGAACCGGGAACCGGTGATATTGTTCAGGCAGTTCGCCATATGCGCAAAATGAACAGTGAAATTTCCAAACTAGTAAGTATGCGTGAAGATGAACTTTTCGAGGCAGCCAAACAGTTGCAGGTTCCTTATGATCTTGTCCTTTATGTACATGAAAACGGAAAACTTCCTGTTGTAAACTTTGCTGCCGGCGGTGTTGCAACTCCTGCTGATGCTGCTCTTATGATGCAGTTAGGCGCCGAGGGGGTCTTTGTAGGTTCCGGTATCTTCAAATCCGGAAATCCAGCGAAGCGTGCTGCCGCTATCGTACAGGCCGTTACAAACTATACAGATGCAAAACTGATCGCTGAACTTTCATCTGACCTTGGTGAAGCTATGGTCGGCATCAACGAACAGGAAATTAAACTTCTCATGGCAGAAAGAGGAAAATAAAATGACAATCGCAGTACTTGCCCTTCAAGGAGCATTCATAGAACACGAACAAATGCTTCAAAAGCTTGGAGTTCATACCATTGAACTCCGACAGGCTTCTGATCTGCAAAAAGATTTTGATGGGATTATCCTTCCCGGCGGTGAAAGCACCGTTCAGGGAAAACTCTTACACGATCTTAACATGTTCGAACCTTTAAAAGAGAAGATTGAATCCGGTATTCCCGTTCTGGCTACTTGTGCCGGAATGATTCTCCTGGCTTCTGACATTGCTGAACAAGACGAAACCTATTTTGAAACCATTCCTATGACAGTCAAGCGAAACGCCTATGGTCGCCAGCTTGGAAGCTTCCATACGAATGCTGAAGCAGCCGGTATCGGTGAAATTCCTATGACTTTCATCCGTGCCCCTTTTGTAGAATCCGTTCATGCTGACGCTTCCGGAAACACACCTGAGATCCTCAGTATTGTAGAGGATCGTATTGTCGGAGTGAAATATAAGAATCAGATTGCATTTGCATTTCATCCGGAATTAGATCAGGACACAAGAATACATCAAGCATTTCTAAGGATGATCAAATAGTTATCTTGGAAGATTTGACAAAGTAAACTTGAAATAGAATAAACTTAATAAAAGAAACCGACAGGGACTGTCGCTTTGATATGCTCCCTTCTAGGTAGACAAGTGAAATAATAAAAACTTGTCTACCTAGAAG
>ERZ1034920.1665-NODE-1665-length-13848-cov-27.596969_pt1 | contig 13848 bp, 5 predicted proteins | sample MGYA00520688_ERZ1034920 | MGnify/ENA primary metagenome ERZ1034920 (study PRJEB33766, sample SAMN09781785) | gut metagenome | biome: gut microbiome | host: Homo sapiens | place: Madagascar | study: EMG produced TPA metagenomics assembly of the PRJNA485056 data...
TATCTAAATATTATAAATAATAAAACAAAATCTGGAAGGGAGTTATTCCCTTCCAGAATATTTTTATGATAAGAATCTTGTATCACTAAATTTAGAGAATATATGCTTCGCAGCAGCTTTATTAGCTGCATTTTTAATACCGCCCCAGAAATAATCGCCCCAATCATTAAATGTATTTCCAATGATTTGTAGAGCAAGTTTAACTTGTCTAGTGGGTTCAAATTCATTTAGATCAACACCAGCCATTGTAGCCAGATAATCCATCTGAGCAGTATTAGTTAGCAGACCCATACGTTTAGAAATTTGCATAGATCCATATAGATCTTTTAGACTAACCGTAACATCTGCCACAGTAGGCATACCCATAGAATTCCAGTTACCAGATCCACCCTTATTAATAGATAGACCAGTAATTATGCCCATATCACAACTAAAGATAGATTTATAAGTAGCCCTTACAATAAAAGGAGATTCATAAGAGTTAGAACTATTACCGATCTGTCTAGGAGCTGCCATAGATACTAAGAGAATAATAGGCATGTATATATTAAGAAAAATACTAACAGGATCAGGATCAGGAGATCTTAGTTTGATATTAATATCATAAGATCTATCATATTCAGATTCGGACCAAATCTCAGGAAACACAATCTTACCACCAGTAATAATTGTAGTAAGTTCACCAGAAATTCTACTAATCATACTCTTTCCAGCAAAAGCTTCACTTAATCCACCAATAGCATCAGTAACTGCTTGAGATACATCAGTTGTAGCTTGCTGAATATTTCCAGCTAGACCACCAAAATCTTTAGATCCCATTATGAATTGAATTTCTCTAGCATTCTGAGAATATTGATTAACAGTTTGGGACAATGCAGATTCTGTAGTACTGTTAGAAAAACTTTCACTAATAGAATTTTCTGCATCTAGAAAGAATGGTACAGTAACTTGAGAACCAAAGAATTTAGAAAATCCACTGTTTAGAAATTTTTCAATATTCATCTTTCCTAGTCTCATATTTCCACTACCACCAGGAATAGGAATTTCAACTTGATCGATTCCCATATATAATGCAAGCGCTCTTAGAGAAGCGTTTGCATATTTTTTATACTCAGGAAAATTCGATTCAAAAGAATAATATCTACCATCATCTAGTTCAGTTTCATCTTGATCTAGATCAAGCATACCTGCTAATTTAGCAGCAGTAGTTTGTCTAATACCCTTGTATTTATTATTTCCATAGTCAGCCATAAACTTAGGTTCACCAGGGGATAGAAATAGAATAGGCATAATAGAAAAAATCTTACTATTATACTTTCTTCCAATGTGAGTATCGACTCCATTCTCATAAATAGTAGGATCTACATCAGCAGAAAATTGATAAGGTAAACCAAATATACCAGAAATATTTGTAGCAAGATTTTTAAATCCAGGTTGAGATAGACCATGTTGAATATCACTAATAAACTTAGTTGTATTAGCTTCTTGATTAGCAGCATCATCACTACTAGTATCTGATACAGCACTATCATCATATTCAAGAGTTGTTCCACCATATGCTGCAATAACTGCCATAATTGTTTCTCCTTTCTTATTAGAAAATATTAATAAGGAGTTGGGCCGTGAGACCCAACTCCATTATTTTAATTACGGTGTAGATGCAAGAGCTTCAACTTTTGCTTTCATATTTCTGAGTTGGTCCATAATATTATTTTGAATATCTTGTGCAGAATTATTAATATCTCCAATACTAGATGCAGCACTACCAGCAGAAGATGCTAATTGTGCAATAGATCCCATATTGTTAATAATACCATTCAAAATACTTGCAATAGCAGGTAGAGAACTGTTATTATTAGTATTTTGAGTAATCTGTTCTAGATATTTAATAATAATATCAAGTTTTTCAACATCAGACAAACTAGAAGTATTAACTGTAGTTGCTACAGTATCAATATCAGAAGCAGAGCCTCTAGACAAAGCTTTCTTTCTAACTACAGCAGGAGTAGAAGAATGGTTAGGATTAGTGAAATCATGAGTAATAGGAATCTTAGTATTCTTAGTAGAAGAACCACTTCCAGATCTACGTGCAGTCACAGCGATAGCTTCTTGATCAAGACGATCAAGTGCACTACCAGTACCATGTAGAGCACTATATACCTCTTCAGCACCCTTCTTACGGGCAGGATACCAAGTCTTATTAGTCTTAGCTTTTTCCATACCCAGGCTAGGCATTTCATAATTTCCAAGTGCTGCAGCCGCTGCATCAGCAGGTGTCTTTGCGCTCATCAAATTGTTATATGCCTTAGTATACTTACCAGAATTCTTCAATTCATCATAAGCAAAATCAACCTGAGTATTTAGATCACCAACAGAAGTTCCCTTACTCTTAGCAAAAGCAAGCAAATTATGCTTACGGTTACCACTATTAGGATTATTATTAGCACCAGTCCATTGGGCCAATCCATATCCAACAGCATCATTAGGAGAATCGGGCCACTTATTGTTAGAGTCTACATAATTAGTGTATTCTTTATCGCTACCATACTTCTTTTCGAATTTATTCTCAAGATTCATAGGATTGAAGTTAGACTCATTTTTCCAACAGCCCATAAGACCAGAAATACCAGTCTCACTCATTCCTTTACTCTTAAGACGTTTCCAGATAGCTTTAGCATTATCACTTGCATTTCCAGCATTAGGAGTAGCTACAGAATTATGGGAAGCATAGTATTCTTGAACAGCAGGGTTATAAACAAATCCAAGGAATCTATACTTTGATCCACTTCCCCAGTTTCCATCATTACCTTTTTTACGGGATTTGTATTTAAACTTAAAAACACTAAATCCAGATTCAGAGTCCATAATTTCATCACTGGAAATAACCTTTTCAACAACAGCAACATGGCCAGCTTTACCGACAGTACTAGCCCAAACCATTATTGCACCTGCCTGAGGAGTAGAACCTGTTTGTAGACCAAATTTAGAAGCAAGAGCATACATTTTTCCAGCATCTGCATGGAAGTCTCTATACTTCATGGTCTTTTCACCCTTCATAATACTATAGATATGGTTAAAACGGCCACATGCCCAACCAACACAGTTAGAAAGAACCGTGCAAGTACGATCCATCGGTTTACCTTCGATACAACTACTTTGGCCACCATGACTTTTAGTATTATAATAAGAGATATAAGGATCATTTGCCTTAGGCATTTCAGTACAGATCGGGAAAGGAGAATCTCCTGTATATACATAACCGCCACCAGAAGAGCTAGTATCTCCATAGCTATATCCAGAAGAATCACCACTAGTATTAGAAGAGTTGTTAAAACCATTAAAGATTGTATTAACGATGGTACCAAATGTTCCACCAACTTTATTTGCTATTGCATTGAATCCTGCACTGATACCGGTATTAATAATAGTAGATACATCCATACCACTATTGCTAGTAGTAGAAGCTGTAGAACTATCAACATCAGAATCTCCACCTGCAACAACTCCAAGTTTAGTCTTCTGAAGAATACTCTTCTTATAGAGAGCAGTTCCCTTTAGTTCAGGATCGTCAACAATAACATTTCCATTCTTATCCTTACCTCTTGCTACAATGTAGTGAGGATTAGGTCCAAACGGACTATTGGTTTTAGACTTGTTTCCATCATCTTCACCAAGAAGAATAGTAGGTTTACCAGAAGAAATAGCAGAATTAATGTCAGTCCGATTATCAGTATATCTAGTATCAATTCCATTTCTTCCAAGGATATCTCCAAAGTAAGATGCATTAGTACCACGTTCAGATTTAGTGCTACCTGCAACATATCCCATCTTCTCAGCATATTTAGCAGTATCTGTAATATCAGTATTCTTGCCAAAAGCTTTCAAGACGGTAGATGCAACAGCAGGTCCACATCCATCTTGATCAATAGTACTATTACCAAATTTAGTAAAGTTACCCTTTTGTGTGGTATGGATATCAGAACCAGATCCATTAAAGAAACTAAAGATACCTTTCTTTTTCTTCTTAGAAGATTCGATTTTAGCCTTAGCGAGTTTAGCTTGATATGCCTTCTGAGAAGCACCAGATCCAGAGCCATACTTTGCACCAGATGCTTCTTTGTTCAGATCAATATTAGATTTACTTGCAGATAGATTATCTTTTGTATCATCCTTACTAGTATCTTTATTCTTTTTTGTGAAGAAATTCTTGATATTAGTTACAGTTTTTCCAACAAAAGACTTAAACTTATCCTGAGTAGTACTCTTTCCAAGTACGTTATAAACATACTCTTCTACGTTATAAGTATGACCAGTTTCCTGGTTATAAGCTTCAACTGTTGCTTTAGCATCAGCTCTCTTATCAGCAAGAGTACGTGTCAGCCCCTTAAGGAAACGAGATATAACATTGAATACAATGTTAAAGATAGTAGTAGAACTAATGATACCTCCAATACCAGGGATAGCGTAATTGATACCATTGACAGTAGCAGCTACGCATCTTTCAGCAATAGTAGGCTTTTCAATAATTCCAAGGATACTCATAGCACGAGCATCTTCAAAACCATCTTCAACAGCTAGAGCAATCTGTCCTATATAAATAGCACCAGCAATCTTACTAAGAACACCAGTTACCTTAGATCCAGCCTTACCAATTGCTTGTGCAATCTGTTCAGCACAATCATCAATCCAACTAGTATCCTTACCTAGTTTCTTAGCTACGAAATTAAGTACAGCACGAACAGCACCCTTGCATTTATTTGCAACCTTGGCCATTATTCCAGCGCTCTTACTAACACCAACAGCAGCATCAGGATCAATAACTTTAGTAGCAGCTTTATGTGTGAGTTTATCAACACCCTTTTTAAATACATCTCCTACTTTAGATGCACCCTTAAAAGGAGCAGCTATTACTTTACCGACAGTAGTTTTACCAATAGCCGTTGCTACTTTACCAATACCAGGAATTTTACTAATAGATGTTCCTAATTTCGCACCGGATAGAACAGGATTATTGCCAAAACTTAGTAGAGCATTTGTAGCAATTCTCTTCTTATATCTATCAGAGAAGAAAGAAGATACATGATCATCTTGCTCATATGTAGTCATCTTCTTACCAGTAGCATTGATTTCAAAACGATCTACACCAAGTTTTGCTCGCTTCAGAATTTTTCCTATTCCCTTGACTTCCTTTTGGCGTTCAGCAACATCCATTCCTTTACGCATTCCAGAATCTGCATCTGTTCCGGCAGCTTGCCCACCAAGATAGCTTAATCCTATAATGGTTGCAGCAGATCCTAAAATCGTAGGAAGATGAGCTATTATTGTTTTACCGAAAGTTCCTCCTAGGAAAGAAGATATACCGCCAAAGATTTTACTGAATAATCCAGAAGCTTTATCCTTAACAAAATCGAGTATAGAAGATTTTTTCTCTCCATCTTCATCTGTTTTGCCAATACCGAAAATATCTTTGAATTTATCAAAGAAATTTCCTCCGACAAACATGCCAAAGAATTTGTCCTTTAACTCAGAAGCTTTTCTCTTAGCTTTAATAGCAGCATTGGTAGCAGCATCTGCAAGATTAGCAATCCATTCACCCTTAGTATTCTTTGTATACTGAATAGGATTACCTTCGTCGTCAAGAACTGTCTTTGTATTGCCATCTCCACTACTAGCATTATCTCCTGTTGATTCTCCACCTTCCTGAATAGGAGCAGAAGAATCGCCTGTTACCTTCTTAGTGGGATCTTTAGCTCTATTATTACGAATAATTTCTCTGACTTTTCCTACTTCGATTCCTAGCTTCAATGCAATACGCCAATCATTAACACCAGTATTATGAAGGCGCATAACCTCTTTAATAGTGTCTGTTGTAATGATAGTAGTATTATTACTATCATTTTCTTTAGATTTACTATTTTCTCCAGTTACTTTTTCTGCTAACTTTTCATATTCTTTCTTAACTTCTTCTGCTTTCTTCTCCATTTCAGTAGAAGGCTTAGAAGAAGTAGTATCCTCTTTATTTTCAGGAGGAACTACTCCTGCAGGAGTAGTAGAAGTTTCTTTAGCAGCATCAGCTATAGCAGCTTCTGTTGCAGTAGCAGGTTTTTGTTCTTTGTTTTCTGCTTCTTCAGGTTGCTTTTCTCCAGTAAGAGATTCAAGAATGCCAGAAATCTTATCAGAAATAGTATCTAGAATAGTATTACGTTCAATATCGAGTTTATCTACAGCCTCAACGGTTGCTTCACCAGGTGTAACATTAGCCTTATTATTCAGAGCTTCTCTAGCAGCATTTTCCTTTTTATGAATACCAGCAGCATCCATACGAAGTTGCATACGAGTACGACGTAGCTCTTTCTTACTCATCTTGCTAATATCAAGACCACTTTCATTAAAGAATGTTTTCTTCTTTTCACCATAATCTTTGATATCAGCATCTATTTCATTTAGTCTTTTAACCTCTGCAGTGATTTTATCTTTCATCGATGTTTTAGTTGCTTCATCGAGGTTAGAATTTTCAATCTCTGCAATAACGTCGCTATAGTCATTATTATTTTTCTTATGAAAATTCATAAGTTTAGTAATAGACTTAGCTAGTTTCTGGTCAGGACCATTACCACCATGAGGAAGAGTTCCTACTAGAGTATCTCTTAGATTTTGACGAATCTGATGTTTTTCCTGTTTTAGAACTGTAGGACCATTAAGAGCAGCATTAGCTGTCTTAATCATCTTATCACGTTCTTCTCCACTGTATTTAAGTTCCCAATCTGTCAATGCAGATTTTCTAACTTTCTTTCTTCCAGTAAAGAATTTATATCCAGAATTCTTTTCAATATCATCTCTCTCTTCTGCAGATAGAGAAGAATATCCCTTATTGATATTATGTCTCTTTAAAGCATCGCCTGCAGCTCCCATAAGTTTAAAAGGAGCAGTGATAATAGCTTTGCCAACACCTAAAGCTTTTTTAGCAATCCATTTACCAGCTGTAGCTACAGGAGCAAATAGAGCATCAAATTTTTCACCAATAGTACGTTTTACAACATCCTTGGCACTGTCTACAATAGACATCATAATGCTCTTAGATTTACCCTTGACCCAATCAGTAAGAGGATCAAACAGTCTCTTTATAGGACTAAAGAAATTCTTTTTTGCAAAGTTCTTAATTTTTTCGATACCATTTTCGGTAAATTCTGCTAGAGGATCTATAACACGAGTCTGAATAGAACCAAGGATACCACCATGTCTTTCTCCGTTCAGACCTTCTTTACCGAACATTGCAGACTTAAAGGTTTCAGTATCTTTAACAAGTTCAATACCTGCACCAAGTACAAATCCACCCATGACACCACCAGGAGCAAGTCCAATGGTTCCGAGAATTGCACCAAGTGCACCAGCTTTACCCATGTCAGGAACCTTTTTCGTGATAAATTCCTTGGCTCCTTTAGGAAGAATTCCCTTCTTAATCAGATTCTCATGCTCATCATATTTTCCAAATAGAGCTTCTGATAGAGCTGTTGAATTGTTAACAATAACAGCACCAGATCCTAGAACAAGACCACCAAGAAGTCCTAATCCAGATCCAGTTAATGCTGCACCTGCAAGCGCACCAAGACTACCAGCCGCTGCTACCTTAGGAAGATCTACCTTAGCAGCTCTAACAATTTCATTTCCTGTTTTCTTTAGATCTTTGTAGATATCATCTCCACCAAGGAAATAATCCATGGCTTCTTTGAGTTTATCCTTGCCATAATCAACGCCAGATTTAACAGCTTGACCAACAGGAGAATTGAGGAATTCACTAGAATAATGAGCAGCTTTTTCTTCTGCCCATTTAGCATGTCCGGAAAGTATTTCTCCCCAATCATTGATCTTTTCTTTTACTTTATTATTTTTTCTTGCATCACTGATATATTCAACAATCTCAGGAGATACACCAACACTATCAGCAATATGCTGAACAGATCTTCCCCATCTAAGTAAAGTGTTAATTTGCTTAGCTTGCTCTTCTGTAATATCATTAGGTTTCTTTTCTTCTTCTTTAGGTTTATCTTCAACAGTTCCACCTTCGGCAAAGCTACCAAAGAAGGTACCACTATTTCCGCCAGCTTTTCTCCAAGCTTTATAATTTCTATGTTCAATAGCCTTGCGTTGCTCATCAGTTAAAGCACCATGATACATAGGATTATACTTAGCAGGAATAATCAATTCGCCTTCAGAAACAGAAACCATTCCAGATTTTCTGACCTGACCACCTTTATAAGATCCTTCAGGTTTTGTATTATTAGGAATAGGAGGAGCTACTTTATTAGGATCCCATGCAGGAAGTTGAAACTTAGTGGATGCTATAGGAACGTCTACATATTCCTGTTTACCATCTTTATTAGTTTTTAAAACTCTTGCCTTAAATTCATGCTCTTTAAAAGGCTTTTCTTCTTTTGGTTTACCAATATTAAAATGCTCTTTAATATATTTTAAAGTACCGTCTACTTGTCGATCAGCATACTGTGCAGTACCTCTTACAAAGCTAGCAAGAATATCCTTATTGGCTTTAATATATTTTTCACCAAAATTGGTTTCTTGAAACTTCTTCCAAAGTTCATCCGCTTTTTTAGCAAATCTCTCAGGAAAATCATAAATAGCATCACTAATGCGAGAAGGAAGATTAAGCATATATCCAAAGAATCCGCCATCTTCATCTACTTGCTCTTTAAGTCTAGTGCCAAGATCACCAAACATAAAGTTTTCCATTAGATCATTAATCTGGTCAATAATGAAAGATCCAACGGTAGATTCTTCTTTAGCTTTATTTTTTCTAAATAATAGTCCACCACGGCTCTCTGCCTTAGGCTTTTCATATTGCTTAGTTTCAGGATTATAAACATCTCTGCCTTCAGAATCTAGAACAGTAAAACCTCTCTCCGTAACTTCAGAAGAAGTTACGGGTTTATTTTTGACTGTTCTGCCAGCATATATACCAATATTGTCAGGAGCATTGTATTGATTCATATCGAATCCATACACAGATCTAGAAATATTATTTATACCAGATGGATCATTAGCATCGACATGTACATAGTGCATGTCTTTTTCTAATCCTGGATTAGTCCAAACACTTCTAGTTCTAATTTTTCTACGGAATTTATTAGCATATTTTCTAGATAGTGCTGCATGAGAAGACTTTCTCTTCTTAAGTGTAGGTCCAGCATAGGCAGCAGCATCGTCTTGATCATCTGTATCCTGTTCTCCAATAGGAGTATCAGGTTCATTTCCTGTATCAAAAGGAATTATCTTACCATCGTCACCGATTTGATTCGGAGGAATAGGAACATTTTTACCACCGATGATATTCTTTCTTACTGTATCCAAATCAAATCTCATAGCAGACTGGAAGTCTACCATCATTCTGATATTCTTATAGAAATCCTGAAGATAGAAGAATACATTATTTCCAAGATTATCTTTTACATTAAAGATATTATTCTTATCAGAGTTTAGATTGTTAGTATACTTGTGAGTATTAGCAAGACCAGATCCATTTGCAATATTGCTAAATGTACTATCAGATTCACTAATCTGATCAACAAATTTAGCATTTGCAAGCTGTCCCTGATACACACCATTATACAACTTTCCAACACCAGATTTTTTCTTAAAAATCAATCTATCAAGAGCTACAACGCTCTTATAATTCATCGGATACTTAGATTGATCTCCAGAATTACTAATCCAACCTTGAGCAACACAGAATTTTACAATATCTCCAGACTTATGAAATCTACCAGGCTCTATTCCCTTAAGAGTTAAGAAAGACATTAGTTTATCATAATCTTTACTCAAAGATCTAACAGCTCTACTGTTTTCGGTATAACTAATATGGCCAGGAGTATTTTTATGAAGTTCATTATCTTCAGAAATGAAATCATTGATCAACTCCCTCTTCATGCCTCTACTAGCATTACCAATAACTTCTTCTCTCTTCTTCTTAAAATCATTAACAGATCTACTAGCAGTAACAAATCTACCAGTTTCATAATTAAAGATTTTAGCTTCTTTGCCAGAAAGAAGTGCTTCAATGTTAGCCAGATAAGTAGGAATAACTTCTCTCAAAGCTTTACTATCTTTACCTGTCCAATCTACTCGTCCCTTATTGTAATTACCAAAGTCCATCTTAGGCTTAGTTTTAGGAGTAATGTCCAAAAACTTAGCAATTGTAGCGAAGAATCCATCACCCTTTGCATATTCATGCATACGGCCAGCAATCTTCATCATGCCATCTCTAAGAATAGAAACAGTTCTATCAAGTGCTTTACCAGTAGGACCATTCTGAATCTTAGAAGTAAGAGACATAGTAAGAGCAGTAGCAATAGGAGATGCTAGACCACCACCCTTGATCAGCATATTGATCATATCAGGGCTTAGAACAGCTGCTAGAGAGTCTAGATCATATTCTTCCATAAATTTCTGAGTAGCAAACTTACCCCATTCACCAAGGTCAGGAAGATCTCCTCCCATAACTTTTTCCCAAGGAGTTTGCTTTCTAGATCTAGCAGATTCAGTAGATTTAGGAGAAAATCTATCAGTAAGCAAATTCTTAATATCTTCTAGATATTTAGTTTGCTTAGCCATTTCTTCACTAGTCTGTTTGAAGAAAGTATCAGCATTTAGTGCCAAACTATTAACAGGCTTAACAATATCAGTATGCAGATTAAGAATAGAAGAATTAATGACAGACAGAGAATTATTCATCATACCGAATAGTCTCTGATTATTAAGCATCATATTTCTACTATTCTTAGTAGCATTACCAGCAATTTTTCCAGCAACTGCTTCAGAAGTAATTAACTGATGATACGACAATTGATTTCCTAGACCATGAATGGCTCCAGTAATCTCAGAAGACTCACTACTCTCACTAGAAGATTCTTCTTTATTATCGTCATCAAAGTCAAAATCTTCATCATCAAAATCGAAGCCTGTCATACCCATTGATTCTGCAAAAGCACCAATGGCAGCATCTTCTCTTTCTGCATTGTAGAACTTACCAGTCTTAAGGTCATCGAGAATATTTTTCTTGACATCTTTCAAAGAGTCAAGGTTCTCTTCACCGACCATTTTACCAAGTTCATTTCTAACAGTACCTTTGAAATCTTTTACTGCATAATACATGTCTTTTGCAGCGGATACGTTATCAGAAATGTAATTGGTTAATGTAGGATTGACACCTTTGGCAGTCTCAGTAGCAACATACTTAATGGATTTCAATACATTCTTGGCATATGTATTGGGATCCACAAAGCCAAATCGATTAGCCATATCTTACTCCTCCTTACATTAAAAGTATTATTCTAAAGTTCGATTTATACAAAAGAAGCGGGGAAGACTATTACAGCCTTCCCCAATTCTTTATTTATTTTAACCACTCAGGGCAAGGATTCAATGCCTTGATACCACCATGAGCGGGAATGAACGTATTCAGACGTTCACCATTTTCAGACTTAATGGGAATTTCAGTAGTACGGTCTTCAATGTTCTTCCACATTAGTTCAATGTTAGAAGTCTTTCGACCACCAAGAGGAAGTTTTCTACCAGTCTGAAGATAAGTTCCAGTAAACTCCTTAGACATATTTACCATAGCAGCGGCATCTGCACGGGTAAACTCATAAGCATTAACTAGTTCTGTTGCTTCCTTTACAGGAATATGAGTGGTAGCAGCTACTACATTGCTAACCACTTTACGAAGTTCACGAGAAGGATAGTATTCATCGATCTTACCACCCTTAGCATAAACATCAACAGAATAGTTTGTGTCATTCATCATTGCTTGCATGACAGTGATCTCATCTTTCTTAGAAGAAGAACATTGAGTAACACCATCTCTGACTTCTTTGATAATCTCATATGCACTTGTCATAATCGGTCATCTCTCTTTCTTTTTAATTTTATAGAATTCTTCTTATACTCCAAGATTCAAGACTCGAACTTGATAAATGTCCAATACAATCTTAGTTAGGGAGATATGAGTTTGCTAGTGGATCGTAGTCCACAAATAATCCTCAGAAACCCATATCAGAAAACCACATCTTAATTTCGGAAATATAGAAGGATGCTTTAACTATACTCCTAGAAGGTCAACTGTCTTTTTCTCATACCTACAGCTCATCTGGATCGATGGTTTCCTACACGAAATCAAAGTCCTTAAATTTCGGCAATGTGCTAGATGATTTACACAGAACCTACTATTGTTCTTTATAGTGTGGCCAACTTATAACTCACGGGTGAAGTATTGCATATACTAAACGCGCAAGTAGCCTTCCTTAGAACAATCAAGAGTATCTAATACATATCAATATTCGGCAAACTGCATACCATTGCTGATATGGAGTTTATATGTACCAAATATTATATTATCCCCGCCTCGGTAGATACTTTCAAGACTTGACACGCTTTCCCGGTGCCCTTTATGTGGGGCATATAGTAGATCACTATAACTAATAGCCTAAAAAGTTGATCAGACTATCTAGGAAATTAATTAAAGTTTTTATAGCGATACGCGTATCTATTCAATTACGAATCCCAAATTAGGAATCCAATAATTGTCACTACGGTCCCACAGATCCATCTATATGCGTATAAGCGTTAGGATAAAGGTAGTAGACTTTATCCCTGCAGAATCTTACTGCACCATCATTAGATATGATCTAATGAATTGAACCTCGCTTTGTAAACCTAAGAAGAAAGAAAAACTCAGGTTTACACTTCTTTTGATCTTCCCGTCCCCAGATACACAAAAGAAGAAATAGGAATTAAATACAAGCCGAATATTTAATTCCTAATGGTGGGCCATGTAGGACTCGAACCTACGACCATCCGGTTATGAGCCAGAAGCTCTGACCAACTAAGCTAATAGCCCTTATGAGTAGAATTAGGGGAGATAATTCTACATGGTGCAGGAAAAGGGACTTGAACCCTCACTCCGAAGAACTAGATCCTAAGTCTAGTGTGTCTGCCATTCCACCATTCCTGCAAATATAAAAGAGCTAATAACTTAATTAGACTGATTCGAGTCCGTACTATTATGTATGTCTTGTAAAGTTTGATCATCTAAAAATGTAATAGCATTTACATTTTTAATCTTACCTTTAGAAGAAATAAAGTTATTAATTTCTTCAGGTGTAGATGAACAAAGAATTTTATAAAAATCAGATTTATCCATAATATTCCTCCTACAATATTTTGTAATATATTGTTTAGGAGGAATTAAAGTTTAAATATACAATATTTCGACAGGATAAGCAACTTTTACTGATTCAATACTTGTATATTTTTTATTGATACTATTATATATAGCGTTCATTACGTTTCCAGAATATAAGTAGATTTTCCTAGTATTTATATATGCATAGCCATATTGAATAAAAATAAATATATTTCCAATATGATCGTCATCTTTAACTTTTCCAGGAAATACAGATACAACATATAAATCGTCAATACCAAAAGATCCATCATTATAAGACATAATAGATTTATGCTTTATAGAAGCGTCAGATTAATTTATTTTATATATAAAATATTGTAGCTGGAATTTTATTAATTATTTTAAAACCTTTAGATTCTCCAGTGGCATTCATATCTAAATAACTAAAGCAATATATTAAATATTCATGTTCATCTGTAGTGTATGTAAATCCTAACCAATATGGTGTATACATATACACTACAGATCTTGTATTAATATATCCTGAAAATGGTATTCCTAAAGTAAATACATATCCTTTATTTGCATTCTTGGAATCTTCAAAAGCATTCGTAAATGTAAGATTTACATCTACTTGCTTAATAGAAGCGTCA
>ERZ1034920.1669-NODE-1669-length-13821-cov-10.117609_pt1 | contig 13821 bp, 7 predicted proteins | sample MGYA00520688_ERZ1034920 | MGnify/ENA primary metagenome ERZ1034920 (study PRJEB33766, sample SAMN09781785) | gut metagenome | biome: gut microbiome | host: Homo sapiens | place: Madagascar | study: EMG produced TPA metagenomics assembly of the PRJNA485056 data...
TGATTCAGATTTTTCATTCGGATTTAAAACTTTTAATAACTCAGGATTATTTTTTTCTAAATATTTGAAAAATTCTATGTTTTTATACTCAGGACCATAATCTGATTTTCGAATAGTAGTATAATTACTGTTCATATTATTGTATACATCAACTACCTCTTGTAAATCTTTTAGTTTTGCTAATTTTTCATTTTTTGTTAAAGATGACTTAATAATTTCATCAATACTATTATTAATCTGTTCTTTAAGCTCACTATCTTCGATTTGTTCTAAACAATATCTAATATCTTTTTGTATTAAATCTAAATCATTTTTATTTATATATTTAATCATCTCTTGTTCTATTTCTGATAATCGTTGTGTTTTTTCAGAAGAGATTGTGAAGTCATGTATCCCAAGTAATTGATTAACTTCATCGATAGATGCGTTTTGTAAAAATGCTTCTAACCGATTATATATTGGAGAATCTTTATAACTATCCAATAATGCCTTTTTATTCTCTTTCAAATCGACATCGTTGAGTAAATTATTTAACTCTATATCGAAATCGTCGAGTTCTTGCTCTATTAAATTACCTACATTTACATCTGACTTTTCATTCAAAACAAATGATTTTTCATTTCTTTCTATATTTTTAACTTCAGTCTCATTATGCAAATTTGCTAACTCTTGTGTTGTTTTATTTGCTTTTTCTTCTGGTTGTATAGCTTTAACTTTATTGCCTTTTATACCCATATCAGCAACATTTTTCAAATCACCGCTCATACTTGTCATAATACCAATCAAGTTAGATTGAAGTAGAGATTTCCAATCGTCATTAGTATCAAGGATTCCCATCATTGCCAAATCACCGGCATAAGAAATCATAAAATCCGCACTTAATTTCACTCCGGCTGCTTGCATAAAGTTTTTCAAATATCCAGGGTTAGAAAATACTTGTTTCAAAGCTTCTGCTCGATTACCGTTAGCCATTTCCGTTTTAAAAACTTCTGCCAGCTTTTTGTCAATCAGTTTATTGAAGGCTTTCATACCGGTTTGACCGGCTTTATAACCAACTACAAAACCTCCTGCATTCATAACAAGAGTTTTGCTTAATTCCTTAATTTCTTCCGGATTAAGATTAGAACGGCTCAAAGCTTCTTCAAAACCTAATGCACTTTCAGCTACCATTCCGCCAATTGCCATAGTATTACCAACACCTACCATCGCTGCTCCAACACCTGCTAGCGGAGTAAAGCAAAGAACACCACCTACTACAGTCAAACCCATACCAATTTGAGAGGCATTGCCGGTATACTTTTGTATAAAGGTCTTATTATCGTCTGACATTTCTTGAACCAATTCATTCGTAAAATCGTGTCCATAAGCATTAGTAAAAGCATTTTTAGTAGTAGTTGAAAACATTTCCAACATTTCATCAACTTCACCGCCAAGTGTTGTTTTTAATTTTGCCTCCAATTTTGTATCTTCAAGTTTTAATAATTTATTTAATACATTATTTTTTTCTGTATCTGTTTTTAATTTTGATAAATCTAACGATAATTTGCCATTAGAATCTTGAATAACACTGATAGGAAGTTTATTATCTTTTATCAAAGCTTCAATTTCATTTTTTGCAGAATTTTGGTCTATCGGATTTGCATAATATGATTCAAATGCTTCCAAAACTTTTTGCATTTGTTTCTCCGGATTTGGCTGAACTCCTGCAGCCATACCACCACCAAAAGTATATGTTCCGGCAACAGATTTTGTATAATCGTTTAAAATTTCACTTGAATTCATTTTGAATGATTGATATTTGTTATAAGCACCAACCGCAAAATCAGTTTTTTGTTTCTGGCTAATATAAGCTTCAACTCTGTCTTTTGAATATTCTTGATTACGTTCGATTTCAAAAACTTCCTTGAATGTCATAGGTTCTGTCGTATTATACTTTTGCGGAATCGCAGAAGTTTTGGATGGTAATTTTGCAGATTTTGATTCCACTGAAAAGTCAGTTATTTGTTTATTTTGTGCAGCTTTTTGATATTTTTTTAACACATCATTTACACCACTTGTACCCATTGTGAGCAAAGAGTGTTGAATTTTGTTCAAGCTATCTAATCTGTCTATCTCATTTATTTTTTCATTGATATAATCTTCCATAAGTTTTGCAAATTCTTGTTTAGACATTTTGCCACGATTATTATCAAGAAAATCTAAACCGGTGTTTTCATCTTTTCTAAATAACCTGCGTTTCATCATTGTTTTAAGATGTTCTCTATTTTGCAAAAAATATTCTCGTTTACTTAATTTGCCATCTTTTGCCTTAGATAAATTTTCTAAACATTCTTCTTGAAGCATAAAAGCTTCTTCTACATTAGATAAAGACAAATCTGAATCAAACAATTCTTTAGCTTTGTTATATAATTGGCTAACATGCCCATTATCTTGCTTCATCAAAAGAGTTCTAGCGTTAGCCGTATCCTCTGATATTGTAGCAATAACTTCATCTTGTGCCTGTTCTTCTGTTAAGTGAACATCATTTGCAACATTATTTACATTTACCGGAGCATTGGAATTTTGAGCAAATTTTGATAAAAATTCAAATACATCCGCAGCTTTCACGCCAATTTCACTCAATGTTTTACCACTAGTAGTTTTTGTCGTATTAAGATATTCTTCTGCTTCATTTGATTCAAATACAGACTTTGACATTCCCTTTGACGAATTAGCACCGGCATTAAATGTGTTAAAAAGTGATGTTAACTCAGATTTATTTAAAACTCCATCCGAACCGGCTGTTCCATCTGATTTCTGGGTGTCAAATATATTAAACAATTGGATTAAGGCATTATTATTCCCTAAGTCACTTTTTTTAAGTTCTTTTAAATTTTGTAAATCAATATTTTCACCATTATTAGATTTTAACCAAAAATTGTTTAATTCCATTATACTTATTTTCCCATTTTTTACATCTTTTACATGTATTACGACATATTTGGGAAAAACTTTAATAGATATAAAAAAAATGTTACAAAAATTTACACTTGTATTTAAGTCCGGTTACTATTCGTGATACTTAGTTAAAATCTTTTTAACTTGCGTTGACAATTCTTCCTGATCGAAATTATCTTTCGAAATATAGTAATCAATATTCATGTTGCCTAAGCGTGATTTTGCCGATTTTTCAGCAAGAGAACTCATTACGATAATAGGAATATCTGCATACATTTCATCATTACGCAAGCGTTCTATAAACTCATATCCATCAATTTTTGGCATAGTTAAATCTGTTATAATCAAGTCATAGTGGCTTGTACTCAATTTTGAAAGTGCTTCGCTGGCATCCAATACAGCATCCACCATATACCCAATATTTAGCAAGATATTCTTAACCATCGTCCTTGTAGTGATTGAATCATCAACGACAAGTATACGTTTGTACGAAAGAACATCCACTGGCAAAAGTTTTTGATTATTAGCCAATGTTACCGCCTTATTAAAATCAAAGTGCATAATATCTTGCATGTTCAAAATCAAACACAATTCGCCAGAAGCAAGGTTTGTAATACCGGAAATATTTTTAACTTTATAAAGTGGAGGTGATAATTTTTTCTGCAATATATCCTGATCACCAAGAAGTTTATCAACAACCAAACCAATAGTCTTGTCATCTGATTCTACAATAAGTATAGTTTCTTTTTCGCCTCTTGGAGTCGGTTCCAAATCCAAAATATCTGACAAATAATAAAGTGGAATTATGGCATTATTATACATAATCGTGCGCATGCCATTATTTGTCTTAATCTCATTTTGTTTTTTCAATACAAAAGTAGTAATAACTTGGATAGGAATCGCAAAAGTTTGACCGGAAATTTGTACAAGAAATACCCTCAAAGTTGTAAGTGTAACAGGGATTTCAATATGCACACAGCTGCCTTTGCCAAATTCTGATATAACTTTTACTTTACCATTAAGTTGAGAGATTTTTGTTTTAACAACATCAAGCCCGATTCCTCTGCCGGAAATACTTGTAATAGAATCACCCGTTGTGAACCCAGGCCAGAAAATGATATTCATAATCGCTTCATCAGTCATATTATCAACATCTTCTTGAGTCAAAAATCCGCGCGAAACGGCTCTATCTTTAATCTTCTGCAAGTTAAATCCTTGACCATCATCTAAAACTTCAATAATAACTTTATTATCATCTTGTTTTGCTGACAAAAGAATTCTGCCAACAGGGCTCTTGCCGTTAGCAATTCTTTCTTCTTTCGTTTCAATACCATGGTCAATTGCGTTACGCAAAATATGTATCAAAGGGGTTTTGATTTCTTCAATAATCTTTTTATCGGCGCAAGTATCTTTACCTTCTATCTCAAAATCAATGTCTTTTCCCTTTTCATTCGCAATATCACGAACCATTCTGGAAAAAGAATTAAACACGGTAGAAATAGGCATTACACGAATATTTTTAACCATAGATTCCATCTCATCTATGATTAAACGCATTTTCATATCATCCTCTTTAGAAGCTCGATATAATGTATTCAAATCATAAATAGTTCTTGATACATTTTGCGTAATGTCCAGCAGCAAAGAAAATACTTGTTTTACAAAAACACCCGTATATTGGTCTGTATTACCGGATTGCAAATATTTGCGGTTATAATATCTCAAATAATTTGAAGTTTTTAGCAAATCTTTTTGACAGATTTCATTTGCATTCTTAATAGAATCAATCTTTTCAAGATTTTTTTCTGTCTTAATTTTAGTAATAATCAACTCTCCAAGCTGATTAACAAGCGTATCCAACTTTTGCGCATTAACGTGAAGAGTCTTAATTTCTGTTGAGCTTGCAGATTTCCCAGCGGAAGCCGTTTGCGTAGAAAGCGTCTTGATTTCACTAACTCCGGAATCCTTTTTGTAATTCAATTCCAAAAGCTGCTTCATAATTTCCAACTGTTGCAAAATCAAATCACTATCAAGACTTTCATTTGGAGAAGCGCAATACTCAACAGCGCTTTTGAGCGTCATCATCATTTGTTCTTCCAACTGAACAGAGTTTTCAGAAATAAAATCCAAAATATCAACAATTATAGCAATCAGCTCTAAAATATTCTGGTCATCTGTGTTTTCTTTTAGCTGCAAAATATCATCTTTAATTTCTTTTGCATAAACACTACTACCTTGAAGCATGTTGATTTTTTCTGCAATATCAAAGAATGTTGTTCCACCCTCTTCTGTTTCTATGCAAGAAGTCGTAAACTTGGCTGCAGCAGAACTCAACTCATTACGCAGTTCCAAAATTTCACTAATTGTAAGTGTATTGGTTGCATTCATAACAAAATCTATTTTCGTAAGAATGTTTTCCAAAGATGTTTTAACTTCGTACAAATTAGAATCCTTAAAGAAGTCATATATTTTTTGGACATCTTCTTTAAGGATAACTATATCTTGTGATTCTTCTTCCGGTACGATTCCGTCAATAATCTCAAAACAATCGTTGAACGCAGTGTTTATCTCTTCTTGATGTCCAACCAAAGTTGAGTCCTCTGCAATATTAGCAAGCTCAGAAATTACTTCATTATTTTCTTTAAAAGTTTGTTCATTAATCTCTGTTTCCAAAATATATTCCAAATTTGACACAGTAGCAGTATATGAATCGTCAATAATTTCACGTTCATTTTTGATTGATTCCTGCAAATATTTAGCCGCAACTTCCAATGTGCGTGACATCAAATTAAGAACTTCTTTATCAAGAGTAAACTTGTCATTATTTACTGCATCAAAAATATCTTCCATTTTATGAAAAATACTCTGAATGTTATTAAAACCAACCATTCTAACTGCACCCTTGATACTGTGCAAATCTCTATATGTGTTGGCGATAAGCTCTTTGTTTGCAGGAGTTGCTTCCAATGAGAAAAAATTATTAAAAAGGCGCTCAAGGATTTCTTCCGACTCTGTCTGGAAGATTGAAAAAAGCTCTTTATTATTTTCTTTTTCAGAAAAATCCACTTGAATACCTTTCCTCTAAACTAATTGTCCATTGTAGAATTTTTCATTTCGTTAGAAAGAGAATTCAATTTCGCAATTTTTTCTGAATTTGCTTGCAATGTTTGTTCCAAAGTTTTTGCAATTGCAGAATTTTCTTCATCTATGGAATTCAAACGTTCGATGATTTCATTTTGTTTTTTAGCATTTTGGTTAAGAACATCCAAAGAATCGAGAATTTCTGTAATAAAGTTTAATAACGTTTCTGAATTAGAAGAAACAACATTAATATCTTTTACAACTGATTCAATTTCTTTTGAACCTTCTTCTGTAGCCATTACAGTTGAATTTGTCGTGCATTGAATATTGCTTGTAAGAGAAGAAATCTTTGTAATAGCTTGTTTGGATTCATCAGCTAATTTTCTGATTTCACCTGCAACAACCGCAAAACCTTTACCATGTTCACCTGCTCTTGCAGCTTCTACTGCGGCATTAAGCGCAAGCATGTTTGTTTGTTCTGCAATATCATCAACTACGCTGATTGTGCTGCCGATTTGTTGAGAATGTTCAGACAATTCCAAGATAAGTTCTGCAATCATTTGTATTTTTTGTCTTAAAACTAGCATTTTGTCTGCATTAGAAGAAATTGATTCGTGTTCTTTTTGAGAAAAATTTATTGATTGATTAACTTGTTTTTCTGCATTTTTAGTAGTTGAATAGCAATCTTCTGACAAAGCTTTTAATTTTTCTACAAGAGAAGATACCGTTTTTGCGTTGCCTGCCATGCTTTCGAAAATACGTTTTTGAGCATTTACTGATTCTAAAAATTCTGATGTTGTTTCTTCTAAAGACTGTGATTGAAACACTACAGACTGGCGCAAAGCTCTTAAAAGCCACTGTTTTGTAATAACATGCACCGTTACAAACAGAACAATAATTACTGCCAAGAAGGCCAATGTATCATACGGTTGAAGATTGCATAATCTTGCAAAAAAGATAAACACCACACAAATGGTAAAAAATACTACTAAATCAATGATACATTTTATATTGAACTTTTGCTTAAGTCCGAAATTAAATTCACTACGCACTTCTTCTCTCCTATAGTTTTTTTGACTATTTTATTATATAATCATTTTATACTAAAATAGTGAAAATTGGAATAATATAAATATATGACAGCTAAGATTTTATTGGTAGAAGACAGCGATACCCAGTTAAAGTTTTTGAGAGATGGGCTTGTAGAGAGTGGTTTTGAAGTTGAAACCGCTACTAATGGTGCAGAAGCTTATAAGAAAATTTTTGAATGCATTCCTGATATTGTCGTTTCAGACATTATGATGCCGGTTATTGATGGATATCAGCTATGCAGAATGATTAAGAATGTTGATGAAGTCAAAAAAATTCCTGTAATTTTGCTTACCATTTTGGACAAGAAAATCGATAGTTTCTGGGGTAAAAAGGCTGGTGCACAATTATTTTTATCCAAATCTATTGACATGAAAGAATTGGTGCGCAATATTAATGCCACTCTCAGACGTTATCCCGTAAGTGAGGAATACAAACTTGCGTTAGCAGCCAAGGCTACACCTGATTCTGCTCAAACAAGACTTAATTCGATATTGAACGACCTGCTTCTAAAATCAGTTTTTGCCAATGAATTCCGTAATTTAAGCGACTTTTTGAATTACGAAAGAATTCTTGTAGAAAAGCTGTTCAACCTAATGAGTTCTTTTGTAGAATACAGCGTTGCAGGTATATTTTTTGCATCGCCTGACGATTTTGCAGAAAATATCTTATATATTGATACTCTTGGTAGAAACCTGCCAAAAAGTTTGTTATCTGACATTCAGTATGACTTTTTCAGAAAAATGGAAGAACAAAAGCCTATCAAAGATAGCAAGTTTGAAGTTGTAAGAATGCTTCTAGGCAAAGAACTTGATTACAAGTTTACAGACTTGAATTCAAAAATCATTATTCCTCTGGTATTTGATAGAAAACTAATCGGCGGAATCTGTTTCTATACCAGACAAGACATTGATTACGCATCATTCAGATATTTCGATATAATGATTAGCGAACTTCTTGCGATTTTCAAAATGAAATATCAATATACAGAAAAAGAATTCATGTCTGTATTGGACGGTTTAACAGGATTATACAATCGTCGTCAGTTCGAAATCGGTCTGGAACAAGAATTTAACCGTACAAAAAGACATCCGTCTGACTTTAGTTTAGCAATTCTAGACATCGACTTTTTCAAAAAAGTTAATGATACATATGGACACCAATATGGTGATTATGTCTTAAAAACTGTTGCAAACTTAATGAAAGCTGCATTTAGAAAAACAGACCTTCTGTATCGTTATGGTGGCGAAGAACTTGTCATGATTATGCCGGAAACAAACATTGAAGGCGCTGTTATTCCGGTTCAAAGATTAAGACGCTCTATTGAAGAATATGACTTTGAATACAATGGAGTTAAGGCTAAAATCACGGCAAGTATTGGTCTAACGATGAATTACCAAGATTTGAATTCTCCAGCAGAAATTCTCAAATCCGCTGATGAAGCATTGTACAAAGCTAAAGAATCTGGAAGAAACAGGGTAATATTACATGAGCAATTATAATTATATTGAGCAAAAAAAGAATACTCACCTGTACTTTAGTATCGGTGGTAATAAGTATGCCATTAATTCTGATAATGTTCTGGAAATTATGAAACTTCCGCAGCTGGATTATCCGCAAAAACTGCCTAACAACATTGTTGGATTGCTTAAGTACAACAACTTCGTAATCAATGTTGTTGATATCAGATTTTATTTGAACATGGAAGTGCAGCCATACAGCACCAATAATGAACTGATTATTATAAAAACAGATGAAGTAATTTTCGGTATCATTACAGACAAAGTTCTCGGTATTCTTGCATTTGATGCTGCAAATGTTGATGCAATTCCATATGCAGATAGCAAAACTATTATTGAAGCGCTATACAAGCTCAATCAAGAAACTGTTTTTATAATAAACATATACGCAATTGAGAATTTGCTCAAACAACACGATAACAAGTGGGAAAATGTAGACATTCCGGCTCTATTTCCACAAGATGAATTATCAAAGAATATTATGAGCAAAAGAACTCTCGCAATTGCTGATAAATCTAATCTCAAGCTTGCCTCTGGAGAATTACATGCGAAAAATAAGTATATTTCTTTCAACCTTAATGATGATTCTTATTGTATAGAATTAACTTATGTCAAAGAAGTACTAAAAGATACTACTATTACGCATGTTCCTGGAACACCGGATTTTATTGAAGGCATTATGAACCTTAGAGGTGATTATATAACCGTTTTAAACTTAAAAAAGTTTTTAAATTTGCAAGCAACAAAACCATTAGATAAAAAGCCCGTTGTTATTGTAAAATGCAACGAATTAAAGCTTGCACTGTTAATAGACAAGATAAATGAATTATTTGAAGTTCAGGAAGATGAAATGCCGGACACTACGGACGGTTATTTCCTCAATGAATTTATTTATAACCAAACTTTGTATACAACATTAAATGTTGATAAAATTACATCTGATAAAAAGATAGTTGTTACTGATATGTAGTTTAAATAGTGGATACGTAGAATTCTAACATTGTGGTAGAATACATTTTATGAAGCAGTATAAAAAAAGAACGTTGGCATTAGTTCTAGCTTCAGCAATTACGGTAGTTGGAGCTTTTAGCGCAGAAAATTATAAAAACACTCTTATGTCACTTGGATTCAAAAATTATCCAAATGGCGATGTCAACCTGACTATTTATACAAGAGATAAATATGCACAAAATATCAGCCCAATACGTAAAGACACCAACACTTATGAAATTATGCTTCCTGAAACCGACAGCCAGCTTCCGACCGATATTCCAATCGGAAGAAATATTCAAAGTATTGACGTCAGAACCTTGCCTTATACGACCTCTGGAGTCGGATACACCAAGATTATTGTAGTTACACAAGGAGAACATCCGCTCTATCTTGAAACTTCGTTATATATAGATGATAAAGCTCAACCAACACCACAGTTGGAAACTACTCAGAAAAATACTGAAACCGTAAGTAATAATGAACAAAATGAAACTCGTAACGATTTAAACACTACAAGAAGATCTAACAGCGGTTTGCAATCTGAAAGCGGAGTCAGCCAAACAACTCCGGTTGATATAAAAGAAAGTGTAAAACAATTTCAGCCTTCAGAAACAGGAGCTGCAAAAACTAATGTACCACAACAAAAAGAAGAAAATAATACAAGTGAAATCATAAAATTCATTTTGAGTGGACTGCTCGTTGTTGCAATTTTTATATTCTTCCTGCTTCGAGCTAAAGAAAAAATGGCGGATATTACGGGAGAACAACTAAACTTAAACCTTGACGATGATGATAAACCTAAAAAAACTAAAAAACCTGCAAAGCCTAAAATTAACACAACAATAAAAAATCTTGATAAAACATACAAGAAACCTGTTTCAATGCCTGTGCAGCAACAAAATTCTCAACCAGAAGAAATTGTTGAAGAAAAGCATCAAGAAGTAGAAGATGCTGTAGATTTGGACAAATTATTACAGGAACAAAATCAAGCACAGACAGATGATACAGAAAACGAAGTTGTTGCAGAAATTTACAGTGAAGATAACGCTGAACATAACAGTGCATTAGAGGATTTTCTTAGCGAATATAATTTTGAAGATGATACAAATGAAGCAGCAGCAGAAGAAAAAGAAGAAAATTTACCCGCTGAAGAAAATACTTTCAATGAAGAGTTGTACGATAAGTATATTAATGATGACAACTTGAAATTTAGTCAGGATGACATTGATAACATTGAAGCTCTAATTCAGAGCGAAATAAGTGATGAAACATTGAAAAATCCTGAAAAATATCTCGTATCTAAGCCACCGCAAGAAAATAAACCTTCTCCAGCTGATATGTTAGAAGGATTTGTCACTGCGTACACCATAACTCAAAATATATCTTTTTCTAAAGATGATGTTGATGCACTCAAAAAATTAGTAAACGTAGAATTAGATAATGATTTTATCAATAATTTAAAAACAGATCCTGTTCGACGAGAACAAATGCAAGAAGAATTCAGAAAACATAAATCAAAGCCACATAAATCTTCTGAATTATTGACACTAAACGTTAAAGATATGCTTCCTGATTTATCAGAAGCATTAAAAAAACAAGGCGGAAAGAGAGTTGAATCAAACGCAAAACCACAAGTAGTATACTTTAGTGAAGGTTACGACGTAAGCACACTAAAAGTAAATGATGATGTTTTGCCTGATTTAGCAAAAGAAATTGACAATGATGATGCTTACGAAGCTCGTCCTTCGGATGAAATTGAGCTCGTTGACACGAATTATAATGTTCAAAAAATGTCGATTAAAGACGAATTGCCTGATTTAGAAGATGTACTTAAAAATCCGGAAAAATATGAAACACAAGAAGAAGAGCCGGAAGAAGTTGACGAAGAAGCTTTATTGAGAAATATTACAAATGTAACTTTCAAACCTTTCGACGATGGAAGCAGAGATTTTGAAGTCCTAAATGAAATCAATGAAAGCAATGCACCAACTGTTTCTGATATGCAAAAAGAATTTGAACAGATTAATGGCAATTTCGAAATTGTTGAAGAAGATGATATTCCTGCACTTGAAGATAATGAGCAGGACGACTTTGAATCCTTGTATAATAACAATTACGTAGATTTGGATAGTGAAATAGCTGCCGAAAAAAATAATTCCGGTAAAGTTGAAAAAACCGATGCTCAAATACTTTTGGAACAAATTAAACGTACAGAAGAGCAACGACAAATAAAAGCCGAACAAAACAAAATCGATGCAGAAAAGAAAACAGAAGAAGCCGAAACAGCAAAAGAATCTATCGAAAATACTCCAAAAGGACCGGAATTCTGCATTCTTGATGGAGAAAGATATTCTATTGTAAGCGTTAATGAATTCGCTAGCAAAATGGGATGTTATTTAGCTAAGAACGATAACGGTTATTGCGTAATCGGCTACATCGGCGATAAAGTTTATAAAATCAAAACGTACGAAATTTTAGACAACGAAAATATGCAATCACGTATGAGCAAAAAGCTTGAAAACGGTACTTCCAGATATATTGTAAGAATCGGCATCCACAAATTCATCTTAAATGTCGATAAAGATAACATGGAGTTTGTAATGGATTTATGCTAAAAAAATTGCTAGTCCTTTTAGTTCTGCCGCTTTTATTAATTCCATTCTTATGCGGATGTCAAAAAAATAGTGATAAAACCGTGTTAACGTTTTCATCTTGGGGTTCTGTAACAGAAACTCAAATCCTTGAAAATGTTATCAAAAACTACGAAAATGATAATCCTAATATCAAGATAAATTTTTTACACGTACCGCAAAACTATTTTCAAAAAGTTCATTTACTTTTTGCCTCAAACCAAGCTCCGGATGTAATATTTATCAATAATCTCTACTTACCTGTTTACGCTTCCAAGCTGCTTGATTTATCAGATTGGCAGAATCTTGATGACTTTTATCCGGAAAGCATCAAAGCAATGAGTTATGAAAACAAAGTTCTGGCAATCCCAAGAGATGTTTCAACCCTTGTTTTTTATAGAAATAAAACATTAATCCCACAAAAGCCACAAAATTTAGAAGAATTAATAAATTCTATCTCTAAAAGCAAGAACTTTGGCATTAGCTGCGAAAGAAATGTATATTATATGCTACCCTATATCCTGACTTTTGGAGAAGACATATACAACCCGCAAAAATCTTTAGAATTTTACCGTAGCCTAGAGGATAAGTATGCACCAAAACCTTCAGAAATTGGAAGCTCTACACTCGCTCAAATGTTTTTGGCAGGCAAAATCGGACTCTACCTCTCAGGTAGATGGCTGTATCCTAAAATCAAAGAAAGCGCAAATTTTGATTGGGACGTAATCACCTTCCCTGGGATAGTACCGCTAGATGCTTCCGGCTGGGCAATTTCTAAAGAGTCGCACAATATAGAAGAGGCAAAAAAATTTGTCGCATATCTTTCTTCCGAAGATACAATCAAATATTTCACTCAAACAGGTTTGATAGTTCCAGCTAGAATTGATGTTTCAAAAACAATTGATAATAAAGTATTCTTGGATGCAATAAAAAAATCGAAAGCCATTAATTATGACAAAGATTACAGGAAAAAAACAGACGAAATGAATAAAAAATTGTTTTAAAACTAACAAAAAAAAATCTTTACATGTTTTATTAAAAACGAACAAACTAAAATGGTGGGAACTACATCTACTTTTTTTCACCTTACATCCACAGAACTAATCTATATACATAGAAATAGAAGGCAAATCAAAAATGAAAATTAATCAAATAAATAATTACGAAATTAACAAACTACCAATGAATACTTCATTTGGTTCACTAAAAAACTTGAAAGAACGTTGGTATGGCAAAGATTATTTAGAAAACAATCCACATCCAAAATCATTATTTAAGAATAATGAAGAAACTATTGATGATATTTTAAGTGATGAACCTTGTTTATCATCTAGTATCAAACATAAATGGAATAAATTTTTAGAACAAAAAGCTATGAATATAGGCGGTATGTGTCTTATACTTTCAACAGTCTTAGCTTGCGGATTTGCTTTAACAAAATCGTGTAATAAAAAATTGACTGATAGTAGCGTAAAAGATAGTATTAATTACGTTAAAGAACTACCTTCTTCTAAAATTTTGAAAAATCAATAAAAAATAAAAATGGTGGGAACCGCTCACGCTTTTCCCAC
>ERZ1034920.1670-NODE-1670-length-13821-cov-7.684222_pt1 | contig 13821 bp, 12 predicted proteins | sample MGYA00520688_ERZ1034920 | MGnify/ENA primary metagenome ERZ1034920 (study PRJEB33766, sample SAMN09781785) | gut metagenome | biome: gut microbiome | host: Homo sapiens | place: Madagascar | study: EMG produced TPA metagenomics assembly of the PRJNA485056 data...
GGGGGGAAAGGGGGGTCCCCGCCGCGCCCGCCGCCTTGGCGGCGCGTGCTGCCTCCCCGCCCATCAGGCGCCGCGTCTCTTCGCAGCCGCCCGCCAGCACCGCGATGCGGGGGAACCGCGCCGTCGCGGCGGTGGCGCATGCGCGCGCCAGGAGCGTCTCGCCTTCATAGCGCTGCAGGGGGCGTGGGAGCGGATCCTCTCCCCTGCAAAGGATCTCGTCCTTCTCCTCGTCTTCGAAGCGGACTTTCAGCGGCGTCGTCCCGCATTCGATGGCGAGGATGAGCGCGGCGGTTTTTCCGCAGACGCGCTCAAGGTCGTCGGGTGTCGGTTCGGGCGCTCCCTTGAAGGCGATCGCCGGTTGGTGATCCTCGCGACAGCAGGTCATCATCCGCCTCTTTCCGTGTTCGATGATGGGGTGATCTTATAGTCGATATTGTCCACTAATTTATCTTGACATACAATAGACGCGTTTTGGTAGTGGTTCATAACGACTACTCATCGTTCAAACCTTCGAATGCGTTTCGCGGTGAAGGGGATTCGCGTTGGGTGCCGGGCCGGCTCGAGCATCGATTCCGTTCGAGCGGCAAGAACCTCGCAGCGCGGATAGGAGAGGGAGGATTCGAATGCAGGTGTTCGACGAGGAGATCTACGATATCGTCCAAAAGGGCTTGGAAGGCAACGGCTTGTCCGAAAGCGAGATCCTCGCCCTGTACGAGGTCGAGGAGACCAGCAAGGAGGCCGCCTACATCCGCTGGGCGGGCCAGGAGCTGTCCATGGAGGCGGCAGACGGCATCGCCGAGATACACGCGCAGATCGGCCTGAACTCGACCATCTGCCCGAAGAACTGCAAGTTCTGCTCGTTCGCGGCGTGCAACACCTCGCGCAAGGGCAAGTTCGAGCTTCCCAAGGAGGACGTGCTCGAGTACGCCAAGATCTACATGGAGGAGGGCGCCAACCTGATCCTCCTGCTCACCACCGCCAGCTACAGCTTCGACAAGCTCGAGGACATGGTCGGATCGGTGCGCGAGATCATTCCCGCGGACATGCCGCTGCTCGTGAACACCGAGGATATGACGCTTGAGCGCGCCCAGCGCCTGAAGGCCGCCGGGGCCAACGGCGCCTACCATGCCATCCGCATGCGCGAGGGTGTCGACACGGGCATCCCGGTCGAGGAGCGTCTGAAGACCTTCGAGGTCATGCGCCAGGCGGGGTTGAAGCTGTCCACCTGCGTCGAGCCGGTCGGTCCCGAGCACACTCCCGAGGAGCTCACCGAGGCGACGCTGCGCTGCATCAACAGCAACCCCGTCACCTCCGGCGTGGGCAAGCGCGTCTCCGTTCCGGGCACGCAGCTTTACGATCTGGGCATGCTCACCGATGTCGCCAACGCCAACATGGTCGCGATCTACCGTCTGGCGCATGGGCGCGACTTGCGTCTGAACTGCTCCGCCAACACGGTCATGACCGCCGCGTCGGGCGCCAACCTGGCATGGGCCGAGATGGGCACCAACCCCCGCGACACGGTGGAGCGCACCGAGCACGGCGGACGCGGCAGCAGCATCGCCCAGCAGCGCAAGATGTTCTCGGCGTCGGGCTGGCAGGTGCTCGAAGGCCCCTCGAAGGGCTGGATGTAGCCTCTCCATGGAAAACCCGTTCACCGGACAGCCGATCGAAGCGAAAGCCCCTGCCCAGGATGGCCTGCAGGGGTTTTCGCTCGTGCTCGAGGCGTACCACACGCGCACCGAGGCGCACGTGACGGTGCCCGACGGCGTGACGCAGATCCTGCCCGATGCGTTCAGGGGTCATGGCGAGATCGAATCGATCGAGCTCCCCGCATCGCTGCAATCCATCGGCACGGGGGCGTTCAGGGACTGCGCCGCCCTGCGCGAGGCGGTCATCCCCGAAGCGGTCTTCGAGATCGGCGAGGGCGCGTTCTCGAAATGCGCCTCGCTGCGCATGGTGCGCCTGCCCGAGGGGCTGCTCGAGCTTTCCGAGAACGTTTTCAGCCTGTGCGCGGCGTTGGAGGAGGTGCGCGGCGGCGACGAGCTGCGCGAGGTGGGCGACGGCGCGTTCCGCGGCTGCGCCAACCTGCGCGAGCTACCCGATTTCCCCCGCCTGGAGTCGGTGGGTGCCGAGGCGTTCGCGGGATGCGGATCGCTCCGCACGGCCGTGCTGCCCGACTCGTTGCGCCTGATGGGCAACGGGGCGTTCAGGTCGTGCGCAAGCCTCGCTCACGCCCGCATTCCCGAGATGGTCGAGAATCTGGGCAGGGATCTGTTCGCGAATTGCCCCAAGCTCGATACGATCGACGGGTTCGAGGGGCTCGCGGAGCATTTCCCCGGCGCGTTCCCGCGCACGATGGTCAATGCCTCCGGCATGCTGCGTCCGCAGGACCGCCATCGCGACGAGCGTGCGTTCCGAAAATGCCATGAAGAGGAGATCGCGCGCCTCCGCGACGAGATCGAGGCGGTCGAGGGCGAGCGACGGCGCTTGGCGGGGGAGATCGAAACCCTCGGGATCATGGAACGCGCCAGGAAAAAGCAGCTCGAAGAGGAGCTTGGCGAGGTCGAAGAGCGAAAACGGGCGTTGAGGGCGCGTCTGCGGAATCTGGCGGAGCCGACCGACGAGCAGCTTCTCAAGGCGCTGAACGCCTGAAGCGGCAGCGGGCGGCGGCTCGCCCGTCAGATAGATGCGCAACAATAAATGAACATAGTTATTAGTAGACCAGTGCCAGTAGTTGAGCTATACTGTCGCAGTCTTTAAAAGGGAGAAGAACGTTCAGAAGGGAACCATGGCGGGACAGAGCGCGAAAAGGAAACGGAGCTTCACCGAATGGCTGTTCGGCAAGTTCTCGCTTGCCGAGCCCAAGGAGATCGTGAAGCTGGCATGCCCGCTTGTCGCCATGTTCGTGATGATGGTCATGAACGGCGCGGCGGCGGATGTGTACCCCGATGGGATGAGTTCCGAATACTATCCCATCTTCATCCGCGTTTCGATGGTCGTCTACCTGATCGTCGCCATCATCAGCGTCTGGTTCGAGTACTTCCGCCGCCACTTCGTCAAATGGTGGGGGCTCATCATCTTCCTGTACCTGGCTTCGGGCATCTACAACCTGTGCACGATCAAGTCGGGCACCCTGACGCTGCCGTACTTCCCCTCGTTCGAGAGCATGCTGGCGTACGGGTTCGGTCACGTCGACCGCATGTGGGGCGACCTTTGCAACTCGATGATCCTGTACGTCGAGGGCATCGCGATCGGCGGCGTGCTGGGCTTCCTCTGGGGATCGGCCATGGGCTACAGCAAGCATGCCAACTACTGGCTCAACCCCCTCATCAAGATCATCGGCCCCGTGCCCGGCGTGGCGTGGGTCACGATTTCGCTGGTGCTGGCGCCCTCCAACCATGTTGCCGCGCTGGTGATCATCGCGTCCACCACGTGGTTCCCGCTGGCGGTCAACCTGGCGGGCGGCATCCGCTCCGTCAGCCGCGAGAGCATCGAGAAGGCCCAGACGCTCGGCGCGTCCAACTGGTACATCGTCCGCCACGTGGTGTATCCCGCGGCGGCGCCCACCATCTTCACCGGTTTGTTCATGGGCCTGTGCTTCTCGCTCACCTCGCTCGTCACCGCCGAGGTCATGGGCGTGCAGGGCGGCCTCGGATGGCGTATGACCTGGGCGTCTCAGGCGATGGCCTACGACATCGTCTACACCATCACCATCACGTTCATCATCATGGCATTCGTGTTCATCACGATCCTGTTCGTTGTCCAGCGCCACGTCATGAGCTGGTCTAAGGAGGTTGTCCAGTGGTAGGGAGCAAAGACGTCGCGCGCAACGACGAGAACGGGAAGAACGAGAAGCGCCTGGTCGCCCACGATGTGCTGCGCGTGTTCGAGGACGACGACAAGGGCGAGCTCATCGCGCTGCACGATTTCGACCTGGAGGCGGGGCATGGCGAGCTCGTCGCGCTCATCGGACCCAGCGGTTGCGGCAAATCGACGTTCCTGCGCTTGGTCGCCGGCCTCGACGAGGCCCAGGGCGGCACGCTCGAGTACGGCGGCGAGCCGATCAAGGGCCCGTCGTACGACCGCGGCTTCGTGTTCCAGCAGGCCAACCTCTATCCCTGGCTGACCGTTGAGAAGAACATCGCGTTCGGGCTCAAGGCGCGCGGCGTCTACAAGGAGCAGAAGCACCGCGTGCAGGAGATGATCGATCTCATGGGCCTGACCGGCTTCGAGAAGTCGTATCCGCACCAGATCTCCGGCGGCATGGCGGCCCGCGTCGCCATCGCCCAGACGCTGATCCAGGATCCCGGCATCATCCTGCTCGACGAGCCGCTGTCCGCGCTCGACGCGTTCACGCGCGCCATCATCCAGGACGAGATCCTCAAGATGCGCGATCGCTTCGATCCCATCATCCTCATGGTCACGCACGACATCGAGGAGGCCGTGTACATGGCCGACCGCGTGGTCGTGCTGAGCCCGCGTCCGGGCACCAATATCGGCGAGGTCAAGATCGATCTGCCACATCCGCGCGATCGCATCTCCGAGGAGTTCATCGCGTACCGCCACACCATCATGGACATGCTCGATTTCGACTAGCTTTGATGGGTGGTGGATCGTGAGCAAAGAAGCGTTCGTCGAGGAGCAGCACGAGGAGGAAGTGCGGCTCTTCATGAAAAAGAAGAAGCCGATCATCCAGCGCGCGTCGCTCAAGGACGCGCTCAAGATGCTCGTGCCCTTCCTGGGCATGGCCATCTCGGCGATCGAGTTCGTGACGCTGCCGCAGGTGCATCCGCTGCCGGTCCAGTACCATTCCGGCATCTGGCTCTACACGCTGGCGGTGCTGGCGGGCATCTACCTGGTGCTGTACCTGGTGTCGCTGTTCGTGCGCCCGGTGCGGGAGAAGATCGCCCACTTCTCGTGGCTCATCTTCGGGTTCATGCTGTTCTTCACGCTGCAGGACTACCTGACGCTGCGCACCGGCATCCTGCGCCTGCCGTTCGTCCCCTCGCCGGACAAGATCGTCTACGAGGTGGTCGTCAACATCGATACGATCATGTACGACCTGTACTCGTCGGTGGGCATGCTGTTCGCCGGCTTGATCCTCGGCACGATCCTCGGTTTCATCTCGGGCGTGCTGTGCGGTTACGCGCGGCTGTTCGACTATTGGGTCAACCCGCTGCTTAAGATCATCGGCCCCGTGCCTGCCATGGTCTGGATGCCGATCTTCTTCGTGACGTTCCATTCCAGCAATGCCGCCGCGCTGTCCGCGGTGACGCTGGCGTCGTGGTTCCCGTTGACGCTCATGATCTCGAGCGCCATCAAGAACATGGACAACTCGCTCATCGAGCGCGCCGAGACGCTGGGCGCCTCGAAGCTTTACATCATCCTGCACGTCATGCTGCCCAACGCCATCCCCGCCATCGCCAACGCGCTGTTCATGGCGCTGTCGGGATCGTTCGGCGCTATGGCGGCGGCCGAGCTGTGCGGTGTGAGCTCGGGTCTGATGTTCCGCATCGACTACACGCGCGTCACCGCAAACTACGGCGAGGTCTTCGGCATCATCGGCGTGATGATCCTGCTGTTCGCCTCGCTGACGGCGATCATGTTCGCGTTCCGCAACTGGCTGCTGCGTTGGCAGAAGGGCCTGGCGCGCTGGTAGTTCAGGATCGGCTCTTTCAGCCATGAGGCTGTGGGCATAGGAAGTGTTTCCAAAGTGGCCTCAAGGGGGAAGGGGGCCGGAAGAAGGGAAGGAAGGGAAATGAAAGACCTGACAAGGCGCTCCTTCGTCAAGGGCGCGGTTGCGACCGGCGCGGTCGCGGCTGCCGCCCTCGCGGGCTGCGGCAATTCCGAAACCACCTCTACCGGTGGCACGACCTCGGAGGGCACCACCGAGGAAATGATCCCGATGACCATCGGTTATTGGGGCGGCAACTGCTGCGAGCTGACCGTGTACGCGGCCATCGAGAACGGCTGCTTCGAGAAGAACGGCATCGAGCCGAACATCGTCACCATCACGGCGGACACCTCCGAGCTGCTGGCCAACGACGAGATCGACTTCTTCCTGTGGACGCCGGGCTTCTTCCTGTCCTGGCTGCAGGGCGCCAACGCCAAGCTGATCGACACCTGCCATTCCGGCTGCTGGTCCGGCATCACGCTGGAGGGCAACGGCATCGACAGCCCCGCCGACCTGGGTGGCCGCAAGGTCGGCTGCACCGGCATGAGCGGTCCGTCCTACGTCGAGTCCTGCGCGCTGTACTCCCGTGCTACCGGTGGCAAGGCTGCCGAGGATATCGAGTGGGTCGTCTACGATGGCTCGCTGCTGCTGCAGGCGCTGCTCGACGGCGAGGTCGACGCCATCATCGGCATCGATTCCACGCTGTACCCGCAGGTCAAGGAGAACCCGAACACCAAGTTCTTCTTCATCTCCGCCGAGCAGCTGGCCGAGTACTACTGCTGCTTCATCTGCATCAACACGCACACCGCCGACAAGTACCCCGATGCCGCCGACAAGCTGGTCAAGGCGTTCGCCGAGGCCGCCGACATCACGCGTGCCGACATCGACGGCACGGTCGAGATGGCCATCGAGAAGGCCTACACCGTGGGCCAGTACCCCGACATCGAGAAGAACCTGGCCAAGAACTACCTGTACGGCCATGGCAACGAGGACGACTTCTGGAACTCCATCTACGAGCGTTGGGACGAGCTGCGCGTCGCCGGCTTCCTGCCCGAGTGCCCCGAGGACGAGGAAGGCGCCAAGGCTTACCTGGAGGAGCTTACCCACGGCATCGGCGAATGGCACGGCGGCGTCGTGACCGAGAACATCGCCGCCCCCCTGGCCGAGCAGGTCGCCGAGCGCGGTCCCGCCTTCGGCACCGACGCGGCTGCCGTCCGCGCCGTCGACGCCCGCGGCGAGGACGATCCCACCGGCCGTCTCGAGGCCCACTACTAGGATCGAGCGCCTCTGCAGCATCGAGGCGCTTGCGAAAAGGCTGCGAAGGGGGGGAGGGTTCCGAGGAAGCTTCCCCCTTTCCGGCGGATCTTCGTCGAAAACGCGCGGTGGATCATCCCTGGACCGCGCGTTTTCGACGAAGATCCGCCGGAGATCGAAAACGAGACGACCCCGGTAGGCATGTGCGATGCCTGCCGGGGTCGTCTCGTCTCACGGGATCTGGGCTCCGCGAGGCCGATCGGGCTGGGTCTGGAACGGGTGCGGCTGCGGCGTCGGGCGACCCGTTCGGAGCGCATGCAGCCCGGTGCCGATAGGGCTCGCTATCCCTCCTGCACCTCGAACGTCTTGCCGTGCAGCGTCATCACGGTCTTGGCGCGGGCGGCGAGCGTCGCGATATGCGTCGCGTACAGCAGCGCGTTGCCCTTCTCGGCGTAATCGAACAGGGCGTTGGAGACCTCGGTCGCCGATTCCTCGTCGAGGTCGTTGGTCGGCTCGTCCGCGATGATGATCCTGGGCTCCAGGATCATGGCGCGCGCCACGGCGACGCGGCGCTTCTGCCCCACGCTCAGCTGGTGGGGGTAGTGGTACATGCGGTCCTTGAGGCCGAACCGCTCGAGCAGCTCCTCGGCGCGCTCCTTGGGGTTGAAGGGCAGCTTGTCGGACACGAAGTTGGCCGGTGACATCACGTTCTCGACCGCGCGCAGCGAGCCGACGAGCTGGGTGCTTTGGAACACGAAGCCGAGCAGCCGCTGGCGCACGTGCGAGAGCTCCTTGTCGCCCAACGCGAGCGCGTTGCGGCCGTCCTCGGTGATGATCTCGCCGGAATCGGGTGTGAGCAGCAGGCCCGCCATCGCCAGCATCGTGGATTTGCCCGAGCCGGATGGCGATGAAAGCGCGATGGTGTCGCCGGGGTTGATCGTGATGGACGTGTTCTCGATGATCGGAGTCTCGTCGAACGCCTTGGAGACGCCTTTGATTTCCAACAGTGCCATTAGTCGATATCTCCTTGCTGCATCGCGGAGGACGGGTCAAGATGGCCGATTTGCCGCAGCGGCACGAAAATCGAGATGAGGCTCACGATCGCGAACACCAGCACGACTCCCGCGACGAGGGCGACGGTGGGCAGGGGATCCAGCGGCGAATAGGGGAACGCCAGGCCGCTCTGCATGATGCCCAGCAGGCCGCTCTGCGCGATGAAGCCCAGCACGGCGCCCACGACGATGCCGACGCCCACCAGCGATCCCACCTCGCCGATGATCAGCTTGCGCAGATCGCTCTTGCTGGCGCCGACGGCGCGGTAGAGCGCCAGCTCGCTCTTGCGGTCCCATACGCTGCTGTAGAAGCGCGCGTAGAGCTGGAGCAGCGTGACGATCGCCATGAGGATGGCGGCGATCAGCAGCAGGAAGAACACCGACTCGAGTTGGGCCGAGGACTTCTCCACCGTCTCGGCCTGGGCGATGGGGCTCGCCACGCCGGACAGGTTGATGCGTCCGCGCACCTTGTTGAACACCGTGCCGTCGTCATCGTCGGTGATCTTGATCATGACGCAGGACACGAGATCCTCGGGATCGCCGTTGTCCTCCCAGAAATGCTCGTATCCCTCGAGGTCGGCGCTCAACGTGCGCAGCAGGTCGATGTCGAGGATGATGGACTGGTCGAAGCCGGTGCCCGTCTCCTCGAGGGTGCCAACCACCTCGTACTCCTCGCCGTAGATGCGCACGTAGCCGTCGGACACGCCGCTGATCCGAGATCCGACGATGGCCTTGTGGTCGCCCGTCAGCTGGTCGACCGCGTCGTCGCTGGACAGTCCGCTCACCACGAAGTCGGTGCCAACGTCGATGCCGATGATGCGGATGTCGCCGCCCGACGAGCAGCAGCCCAGGTTGAGCGTCTGCCCGTAGAACTGGGGGGAAGCCGCCTCGACGCCCTCGATGGAGGCCAGCTCGTCGACGATCTCCTTGCCCATGTACACCGGGGCGGGGGCGCCGGTGTAGAGGAGCTCGGTGTCCTCGACGTAGCGCGTGGCGTCGATGGGGATGGCCATGATATCGGCGCCGCTTTGGCGCTCGGATTTCTGGATGCCTTCCTGGACGCCACCGTACACCAGGCCGAACGTCACCAGGATCATGACGCTCAGCGCCACCGAGACGGTGATGGAGAGCGACTGCACCTTGTGCATCTTGATGCTGTGCAATATCAGTTGCTTCATGAACGGTACCTCTTGTCGGGAACGATTCTCTGCGACAGGCGGGCTCTACAGGCCCATCTTGGGGAGATCGGCCTTCGCCGGGTCGGCCATCGCGACCATCACGAGCGAGATGATCGTTCCGACGGCGGCGATGCCGAAGATGATGTGGGAGTGGGTGACGCATGCCATGATGGAGGCGGCGCAGGTGCCGATGCCGGCGGGGCTCAGCACGACGATGAGGCCGACAAACGTCGCCGCGAGCGCCGCGGCGGTCAGGCGGCGGCCTTCCAAGGTGTTCGCGATCAGGGCGAGGATGCCGATGACGGCGCCGACGATGCCCGCCACCGTCACGGCGACGAACGACCAGTGGCACTTCATGTTGACCGGGTCGCCGCCATCGGCGCGCTCGATCAGGCCCGTGCACGGGCCCATGAAGTACGCGACCGCCACGATGGCCAACATGCAGGCCGTCGCGATCGCCGCCACCGTTTTCCAAGCTCCGCTTTTCATAGGATCCGTCCCTCTTTCCTATGGGGAATTGCCACCCGCGTTGAAGTTGATATGGTTGCAAGCATACGACAAATATTCGTCAATATCCACTATAAGTCGGCAGCGGACAGCTGAACTTCATCGCCACGGTGCGGAAATGCCGCATTCCTGCAGTTCATTGATTGGCGGCCTCGACGCGCCGTCGCCCGTGGTAAAGTTTCACCATGCAAATTCCGATACAGGGGCTCGAGCTTCGGATGGGCGATCGAGGCTCCGATGGGGAGGGGCGGGTCTGTATGCCGCATGTGTCTGATATCTACGGATCGATGGTCTTCAACGAGCACACGATGCAGGAGCGTCTGCCTTCCGCGACGTATAAAAGCCTGCTCAAGACCATCCGCGAGGGAAAGCCGCTCGACCTCGAGGTCGCCAACGTCGTCGCGCATGCGATGAAGGAATGGGCGATCGAGAAGGGCGCCACCCACTACACCCACTGGTTCCAGCCGCTGACGGGCATCACGTCTGAGAAGCACGACAGCTTCCTCGACCCCGTGAGCGACGGCCGCGCCATCATGAGCTTCTCGGGCAAGGAGCTCATCAAGGGCGAGCCCGACGCGTCGAGCTTCCCCTCCGGCGGCCTGCGCGCGACGTTCGAGGCGCGCGGCTACACGGCGTGGGATCCCACGAGCTACGCGTTCATCAAGGACGAGGTGCTCTGCATCCCCACGGCGTTCTGCAGCTACACCGGCGAGGCGCTCGACAAGAAGACGCCGCTTCTGCGCTCGATGGCCGCCATCGAGGAGCAGGCCAACCGCGTGCTCGCCCTGTTTGGCGAGGATGCCCAGCGAATCATCACCACGGTTGGCGCCGAGCAGGAGTACTTCTTGATTTCCGAGAAGGATTACGAGCGCCGTCGCGACCTTATCATGACGGGCCGTACGCTGTTCGGAGCGATGCCGAGCAAGGGCCAGGAGCTCGATGAGCACTATTTCGGAGCGATCCGCCCGACGGTCAACGAGTTCATGAAGGAGCTCGATAAGGAACTGTGGGCGCTCGGCGTGCCTGCGCGCACCAAGCACAACGAGGTGGCGCCCGCCCAGCACGAGCTCGCCCCGATCTTCACCAACGCCAACCGCGCCATCGACGAGAACCTGCTCACGATGGAGAAGATGCGCCTTCTGGCCAGCCACCACGGCTTGGTGTGCTTGCAGCATGAGAAGCCCTTCGAGGGGATCAACGGAAGCGGAAAGCACAACAACTGGTCCATCTGCGCTGGCAAGAAAAATCTGCTCGATCCCGGTGCCAACCCCCAGGACAATCTGCGTTTCCTGGTCTTCCTCACCTGCGTCATCGAGTGCGTCGACGAATACCAGGAGCTTTTGCGCATGAGCGTGGCCAGCGCCGGCAACGACCATCGCCTGGGCGCCAACGAGGCCCCGCCGGCGATCGTGTCGATCTTCCTGGGCGACGAGCTCAACGCGATCGTCGACGCGCTGGTGGGCGAGCATTCCTACAAGAGCGCCGAGCGCGTGTCGATGGACTTGGGCGTGGACGTGCTGCCGAGCTTCCTGATCGACAACACCGACCGCAACCGCACGAGCCCCTTCGCGTTCACGGGCAACCGCTTCGAGTTCCGCATGCCCGGCTCGGCGGTGAACCTGGCCGACGCCAACATGATCCTCAACACCGCGATGGCCAAAAGCCTCAAGGACTTCGCCGACGCGATGGGCGACCGCACGGGCGAGGAGTTCGAGGAAGCCGCCATCGACTACATCAAGCAGACGCTGCGCGACCATCAGCGCATCATCTTCGGCGGCGACGGCTACTCTCAGGAATGGGAGGAGGAGGCAGCGCGTCGCGGGCTGGTCAACCACAAGACGACTGCCGATGCGCTGCCGTGCTACGTGGATCCGAAGAGCATCGCGCTGTTCGAGGAGATGCACGTGCTTTCCGAGACCGAGGTGCGCAGCCGCTACGAGGTCAAGCTCGAGAAGTACAACAAGCTGATCAACATCGAAGCCAACGTGATGGACCGCATGGTGCGCCGCGCCTACCTGCCCGCCCTCAACCGCTTCGCCGGCGATGTGGCGAGCCAGATCCAGGCCGAGAAAGCCGCGCTCGTCGGCGCCGACGTGGAGGAGCAGGAGGAGCTGCTGCGCACGGTGCTGGCCGGCGTGCGAGAGGTGGGAACCCAGACGCGCAAGCTCAAGGCCGTGCACGAGGAGGCGCTCGCCATCGCGAACCAGCAGGAGCGCGCCAACTGCTACGCGCACACGGTGCTGCCGGTGATGGAGGACCTGCGCTCCGCCGTCGACGCGATGGAGGTCGTCGTCGACCGCGAGTACTGGCCCGTGCCCACCTACGACGACATGCTGTTCTACTGCTAGGGCCAAGCGCGCGGGGCGCCGGTACGCCTTCCGCGCGGGGTGCCGGTGTGGCGTTGAGCGCTGGCGCGTCTTCCGCACGTTGGGGCTGTCCAGAAGTCGGCAAAATGCGGCGTTCTGGACAACTTCGCAGGCGCGCGGGACTGTTCTGAGCACTTCTTCCCAGATGACCCCCGTTTTGAGGGCAAATATGGGAAGAACTGCTCAGAGGATGCTTTGACGCACGCAAAACGAAACGCCGCAGCGGGATCGACCTGCTGCGGCGTTTGTTGTTGCGCGTATGAGGTGCTGCGTTACTTGGCGAAGTCGGCCATGAAGGGGAACATCGTCTTGAGCGCGTCGTCGGAGCCGTTGGCTGCGGTCTTCTGGGCCGTCTTCTTCGTCGTGTCGGCTTTCAGCTTGCTGGCGACGCCGTCGTATTTGCGCGCTTCCATGATCTTGTCCACTGCCACGTTCATGATAGACCCCCTCCTGCAGAATGCGGCCGCTCTCGTCGGCCACCCTGTTAGATCGAGCTCCCCCGTAAACTCTGCGAGCAGAATACTCGCTTGCAAGACGGCTTTCAATCGTGTTTTTTCGAAAAATGCTACCGTTCACCGAAAAGTCGGCGCATTCAGTCGAAAATCCCAACGATTGTTATGGACGGATTGAAGTTTTCAAACAGTAAGGGATTCGCACCGCGCTGACGCTAGAGGTCGGCTTTGTTGCGCGTTTTTCTCCTTTGGTCGACGCGCGGGATCAAATCATGACATTTTACCTCCCTGCAATTTCGCTTTAGCTGGTTGGAGTACAATGGCGCAAACGGACGAGCGGCCCGGCGGGTCGCTGCGCCCTGCCAAACAATCGCAACAACGAAGGGAAGACGCGATGGCTGAGCTCACTGAAGTCGATTACATCTGGAAGAACGGGGAGATGGTCCCGTGGGCCGAGTGCACCACCCACGTGCTGTCCCACTCGCTGCATTACGGCTCCGCCGTGTTCGAGGGCGCTCGCTGCTACGAGGATCCCGAGAGCGGCAAGAGCTACGTGTTCCGTCTGCGCGACCACATGGAGCGCCTGCACCGCAGCTGCAAGATCGCGATGATCGACCTGCCTTACAGCGTCGATGAGCTGTGCCAGGCCACCGTCGACGTCATCCGCGCCAACAAGCTCAAGAAGTGTTACATCCGCCCGCTCGTCTACCGCGGCTACGGCCAGATGGGCGTCGATCCCACCGGCGCGCCGGTTGATGTGATCATCGCCGTGTGGCCGTGGGATTCCTACCTGGGTCCCGATGCGCTGGAGAACGGCGTTCCGGTGGGCGTGTCCTCGTGGCGTCAGCGCTCCATCAACGCCATCCCGCCTTCGATGAAGTCCGCCGCTTCCTACATGAACTCCATCCTCGCCAAGCTCGAGGCCAAGCAGCACGGCTACGTCGAGGCGATCATGCTCAACGAGCAGGGTCTGGTGTGCGAGGGCACGGGTGAGAACCTGTTCGTCGTCCGCGACGGCATCCTGTCCACGCCGCCGCTGTCCGACGGACTGCTGGAGGGCATCACCCGCGACACGATCATGTGCCTGGCCGACGACCTGGACATCCCGGTGCTCGAGGAGAGCCTGACGCGTTCGGATCTCTACATCGCCGACGAGGTGTTCTTCACCGGCTCCGCCGCCGAGCTGACGCCCATCGGATCGATCGACGATCGTCCCGTCGGCAAGCCGGGCGAGATCACCCGCGCCATCCAGGATCGCTTCTTCGACGTCGTCTATGGCCGCGTCGAGGAGTACGCCGATTGGCTGATTGAGATCTAGTTTGTGCGTGGCGACGGCTT
>ERZ1034920.1673-NODE-1673-length-13813-cov-89.120948_pt1 | contig 13813 bp, 14 predicted proteins | sample MGYA00520688_ERZ1034920 | MGnify/ENA primary metagenome ERZ1034920 (study PRJEB33766, sample SAMN09781785) | gut metagenome | biome: gut microbiome | host: Homo sapiens | place: Madagascar | study: EMG produced TPA metagenomics assembly of the PRJNA485056 data...
GTGGTACGATGATTACGGTAAATGAATGCTTAGAATTAAGTGTACCAATCTATTGGTAAATTACATTTCCATCCTAAATATTGGCGATATAAGGTTAATATTGATTTTGCAAATAAGCAATAGAATTCCTTCCCATCCTTAATATTGATGAGGAGGAATTCTTTTTGTTACGAGTCATCTTTAACATTGAATAGGAGAAATGGCTTAAAATAGGCGGATTCCAGAATATTGTAGATATGACAAAATTTAATATTCAGAATGGGATGTAACTAAAAAACCAATTTCCGAATTCAATATTAAATTTGGAATGTAAGTGAAACAGCGTGTTATTTTTTCAATATTAAAAATATAATTGTAAAAAGAATGTTCGTGAAAAGAGAAATTAGGGGCATTTTTGTTACATCCCATCTTTAATATTGAAATTAAGAATTTGACTAAGTGTTCCTATCCAACCTTAATAATGAAACATCAAATGGTTATGTTTGTTACGTTCCATCTTTAATAGGGTTTTTTATAATGCGTCTAACAATACACTTATAACTTTAATATTGAATTTGCAACTAATATCCTAAATTACCAGTCATATTAAATATTGACTCATAGGGAGGAAACAATGTATAAATCGAAACGTAGCCTCAAAGTATATGAGGCACCACTTGGTTTAAATGGTAAACAGCAGATTCCAAGAATTCAGCTTCAGGGCCAGTAGCTAGAAGCTCTTGGATATCATGTAGGTGATAAAATTGATGTGCAGTTTACTAATGATACAATTATCATCAATAAAATGAAGACTAAATAAACGAAGAGAATTCCCTCTTATATGAGATATCGTATAGGGGAAATTTTTTGTTTCCCTGATATTTGAAATAACGATACCACTAAAACCTTGATAAATAGGACTTTTTTGATGGTAAACCAAATTCGTGGCGTTTGATGCTGCGGGTTTTTCTTTTTCCCAAATATGCTGCCGAAATGCGTGTTTCTGAGGTCATTCATCTGCATTATGATGTTATTTCCCGCTCAAACATGCAGATTCACGTCCGAAATATTTCGGGTGTTGTACTCTGCCGAAAATATAGTTAAAATAATATTGACAATATGGCATATATGCCATATGCTCTTAGCAGAGAACATAAGGAGAAAAATGAAAAAATTTAATGATTATTTAAGAGAACAAATGCAGAACCCGGAATTAAAAAAAGAATACGATAATCTGCAGCCGGAATTCGACATCATAAGAGCAATAGTTGATGCCAGAACATCTCAGAATCTTACTCAAAAGCAGCTTGCAGAAAAAACGGGTATTCATCAGGCAGATATTAGTAAGTTGGAGAACGGTACAAGGAATCCGTCTATCAATTTATTAAAAAGATTAGCGGAAGGCATGGATATGATGCTTAAAATTGAATTCGAGCCAAAGCAAAAAACACACTGATGAAAAATTCTAATTATTCTTCTCGCAGAGGAATAGTTAGGGTATTTGGTAAACGAGCAACAAAACAAAATGGAGAGGCTTGCCAGTAATGGTGAGCCTTTTTTTTATTTCTACCTTCAAAAATATCCTTGAAAAAATAAAACCAGCCTTCAGGGAAAGAAATTTGCTGCTGGGGTAAAAAAATCAAAAGAGGTTGTGAAAAATTGGAATCAGAGGTTCCTTGATATAAAAGTTCTCATTTCCATAGTGAATTTCGGAAAAGGAAGTAATTAACGGGAAAAAAGAACGAAAACATGCGGGTTGCCAGGCTCTAAAGGGAAGTGATTAATGGGGGAAATACAGTAGTTGTGATTTTCCATTTAATCAGTTCCATTCGTGATTTTAATTAGTTCTGTTCGCAAAATATGATTAGCTCCGTTCGGAGATTTAATCATGTCTATATTCTGTTAAATATAGCGTATTAAGTTCTATAGGAGGAAACAACGTGTAAATCAAAACGCAGCCTCATAATATACGAGGCACCACTTGGTTTAAATGGTAAACAGCAGATTCCAAGAATTCAGCTTCAGGATCAGTGGCTCGAAGCTCTTGGATATCATGTGGGTGATAAGATTGATGTTCAGTGTACTGGTGACATGATCATCATCATCAATAAAATGAAGACTATAAAACAAACAAGCGTCGGCTTATAAAGCAGGCGCTTTTTGGTTTTAAAATAAAACAAGCGAAGAGGATGGTAAAACAAATATTAAAAAAGATCTCGTGGCGTTAGATGCTGCGGATTTTTTCTTTTTCCCAAATATGTTGCTGGAATGCCATTTTTTTTGAAAAGTTTCTGACATATATATTGTGAATCAAGAAAAAAGGAGTGATGAATAATGATACGAGGACAGATTCTGTTTCAATTATATTCAAGAAGAAATATGAAAAAGCTAATCAGTTCGAGAAATTAGAAGGGAGATAGTACGGATGGATTTCTCTATAAACAGCGATACAGAAGTAAACAATGTTTATATCGCCACTACGGATGTATATGGTTATTTTAAATCAAGTGCAGAAGGATGGACAAAAGATAACAGTTTTATTACAGATATTGTTTGTTAAGGCAGATTGCCCTTACAAAGAAGAGGAGAATAATATGTCTGAATAGAGTTGTTGGGTATGTTATGAATGGAATTGACATAAGTGTACTGCTTATGTAGATATTCAAAATAGCATCCCTCTCCGTCTTGAAACAACGGAGTCTTGGATGCTTTTTTAGAGCTTTAACAAGATGGCAGTACTGCCATCTGAAATATGGAGGATGATATTTATGGATGAGAACAAAAAGGATAAAAGAAAGAACATTATTATACTGATACTTGTACTGATTATTGCATTAGGCGGTTTCTTTCTTTTCAACAGAAAGGATGATGATAAACCTCTGGATGTAGATACAGAACAGAGCAGTTATGTTAAGCCGGAAAAACCTGTAGACCGTAGTAAAAACGTAACATTGCCAGGTTGGGGTGCATTCAATATTCCTGCCAATACAAAGGAAATTACACAGGGATTTGAATTTCATAATCCAGAAGAGAACTTCTGGTACGTTGATAAAATGTCTGTAGACGGCAAGGAAGTGGAAGATCTTGTTGTAGACAGTGGAAATAAAGTGGAATTGAACCACTATTTGAAACTGAATGGAATTGATTCTGAAGTAAAGTCTGTCGGAAAGTATGACAAAGACTTGTTTGAAATCACAAAGACCAAGAAAGGAAAATACCAGATCGAGGCGATTGGATATTCAGACAAAGTTCAGAATATCAAGGTCAAAACAAAAGACGGTAAAAGTCATAAGATTGGCGTTGAATCTAAGTCTGACTGTTTCTACATGACGTTTGCGTTGTATCTTAAAGAAAACGATGAGCTTCTGTATCAATCGGGACTGGTATCACCAAACAACTACATTCAGAAGATGGAAATCTCAAGACCGTTGAAAAAAGGTTCTTATGATGCTTACATCATTATCCAGCCTTATCGCTCTGACAAGAAGACAAAGACAAATCAAGGTGTTGTGAATCTAACACTGAATGTAAAATAATCAAACATCTATTCAAGGATTGCAGTACTGCCATCCTTTTGTGTTATATGAGCTTTTATGCTTGGGTGTGCACCTTCCTCCTTTCCATGTACATCCAGACATAAGGGCTTATATGTTAAACCCTTAATGTCTGTATATGTGGGTCATAGACACAGTACAGAACAAATAATCGCAATTTAATTTTAATTTAGGAGGTAAGACGATTATGAAAAATTTTAAAAATTTATTATTGGCTGGTGCAACATTTTTAGCTGCATTAGCAGCTCCAATGAATGTGTTTGCAAAAAATGTAGACCCTGCTACTGTGGATAGTCAAGAAACAACTTTAAACTACAAAGTAGGTTCTCATTATAAATGGGAAATCCACTCTGACATTGATTTTGGTAAAGACGGTGGAACAAATCAAACTTTAAATGGTACTGTAAAAACTGGTGACCAAAAAGTAAAAGTAACTGAAAACGTTATTGAGGAAGGTAAAAAACTTCACATTACTGCCCACGGTAGCGGAACAGATAACGCATTCACTATCACTAACGGAAGCAATACAGTATTAAATTATGCTGTTAAATCTGGAGATAAAGCTGTCGATGTTGACGGGGATGTATTAGATGTTCTTGCAGGAACAAACACTGGTGAAACAGCTATGGACTTCAAATTAAGCACAACAACAGATACAGCTGAAAAAGCCGGAACATATACTGGTACAATCACTTACGCATCAAGTGTTGTTGATGCTCAGTAATTTAAAGCAGTACGTACAATTGAATATATGAAGAGCAGGCTTCTATGACAGGTCTGTTCCTCTTTTGATTCTTTTATAAAATTGCTGATCCAAGTCAGAAATCAAGATGGCAGTACTGCCACCTTTAGAATATTTCTGGTTTAGATCAATGATTTTTCAGTTTCTTAAAAATGGAATGGAGGAGAGAACATGAAAAAACATTTTGTATTACTGGGGATGATGCTGATACCTGTGTTAAGCGGTATCAGCGTGCCTGTGCTTGCGGATGAGGCCACTGTACCCTTAACCTATGCAGTTTCCGCAAAAATCACACTGATAGATGGTGACATTTCATCTGTTGTAGAACTGGATGAATGTGGTCGAATCAGTGAACCGGCCCATTATTTGAAGGATGGTTATGAATTTGTCGGATGGATGAATGTGGAAACAGGAAAGATGTGGAATTTCAATGATGTCGTGGACACAAACATGACATTGAAAGCTGTGTACAGAAAACTAGAAACAGCATCTAGTTCACAAGCACCTTCAACGAGTCAGTCAGGCAATGTAAATACATCTGTAAATGCCAATTCAGGACGTTGGATTCTGATTGGATTACTTGCCTTGATTGAGATGGGTCTAGTTATCTATTTAAAGAATTATGTGGATGATGCACAGTCACCGAGAAAGGAGAAATAAAGACATGAAACACGTATGTTTAAAAACTGGAACGAGGATTTTGTCTGGCATTCTGAGTATGTCAATGATGGCAGGAATTTTATCTATGCCAGTCATGGCCAACGAGACGGATACATATAAGCCAGTCAATAATTTAAAATTTACGTCGAATATTAAAATGAATACTGAAATGGAAACGGAGGAAGATGGCAGTACTGCCACCGACAATACAGTTCAGGAAAGTGATACTGCCTCAAATGAGAATGTATCTTCTTCACAGAATACTGAGGATTCCTCTGCATCGGAAACAACCGAACAACAGACAAGCGGCGAATTAAAGTCTGAGACAACGTATTCTACAGACAACACATCAGCTACACTTCACATGGAATATACAGATACTGGTAAAACATTAGAATTAACAGAAGATTCGAATGAATTCTATAAGGATGTGTTTGATAAGAAGCTTTTGGTACAGAATGATTCTTCTAAGAATGTTCTGGATTTTACGGCAAATTCAAATGGTGTGTATTGCTTTGATGTAAACATCAAAGATGATAAAGGAACTGTGATCGACACTCAGCAGGTTCGTTTCAAGATACTTGATATTGTCGAAGCAGAAAATGAGGAAGTACAGCAAGACGAAAATGCGGTTGCACCTGCATCCGTACAGACAAATTCAACTGTACAGGCTAGTCATGATTCAAAATCTTTAGGAGTCAGCTATACAAGCAATGGCAGCTACACATGGACGATTCCATCAGAAATCGACTTGAATAAGCAGGATACTTTGACTGTATCAGCTACAAAAATCAATGAGGAAGCCAATGCCAGCCTGAAAATCAGTGTTAAATCCGAAAATGGATTCAATATGAAATCCAGCTCAGGGCGTATGGGTGCTTATAAGATCACAAAAGACGGAAACCAAATCGTAAACAATTCCATTGTTCTTGAGACTACATCATCAGGCACTACGACAGCAGACTTGAAATTTACTGCAAACCCAGCCAACTTTATGACTTCAGGAACTTATAATGACACATTGACATTCAAAGCACAGAATGGATATGCGACAGGAACTGTACTTGAAATCGAAGGAATGAAGTTCATCGTTATGGCTCAGACAGATGATGATACATACATGCTGATTGATGGAGAAAGTCTTGGAAATATGCAGTATCAGCCAAATGTGGATTCAGATGGAAACTACAAAGTCGGAACCTATGAAACACCAGATGAGAAGCGTCCTGATGGCCAGTATTCCAACACTTATGAAGGAAGCTACATTGATAACTATCTAGAAAATACATGGTATAAACAGCTTCCTGAGAAGCTACAGAAAGCCATTCAGGCAACGGACATCAAGCAGGCTGCATATAATAATACTTCGTCCAATCCAAAATGGAGATGGTTTGATTCAAATGGTGGTTCAAATGGAGACTGGTATTATAATGAGGGTACTACAGAGAATCCAAAATGGGTCGTCTATTACAAGGCAAACTTCCCAGATGATGCACAAGGTGCCTATCCTTTGAACTGTTGGAAGTATAGTGAAAAAGGGTATAACAACACAACTTATAACACGATTTCAAGGCATGTATTCCTGCCAAGCGTTGAAGAAGTATCCAATCTAGTGGATCTAAACAACGCCAACAAGGTTTACAATTTCTTGAAAGGCACAAATAACTCCGTAAACCACATGTGGTTCAGAGACAGCAATTCCAGCTCGCCTCGCCATGCAATGTATTTGCGTTACAACATTCGTGCTATGCACGACAACTATGTAACGAATGCTTGGATTGGCGTGCGTCCCGCTTTCACGGTCGATTTATCGACCGTCTCTGCGAGCGTGGTGGATTCTGTAAACTACAAATAGGATGGATCATAGGCAAATGCTCAAAACCACGCCTTCATTTCCTCAAGAAATGAAGGCAAACCGACATTTGAAGGTGGCAGTACTGCCATTTTATGAGAAGCAAATGTCCGAATGAAGAGGGGAGTATGAGGGGAAACATCCCCTCATGATGATTTTGAATTATGGCAGAAAAGAAGAAAGAGTTACATCTGTTGAGACATGCAGAGTCGTTTGATGACGCACTTGTGACAGTAAGTGCTCATGCACCAAAGAAGTTTCGCAACAATATCGTGCATGACTTGCAGATAACATCGGAAAATATAGTGAAAAGTATATTCTGGGCCAATGAATATCGGCAGTCCGATATTCAGGCATGTCTAAAATATACAAAACAGGCAGAAATCAACATCCGCTGGATGACGAGAAGACTTGAAAGAGCCAGACGGATGGAGTGTATAACGTCTGTAGAGGAATTGGACTTAGGTGACAAGCTCGCAACTGTAGAGGAATATTTTGCGGGCTGGTCAGATTCAAATATAAAACTAAGTGAAGAACTTAGAAAAGAAGAACTTAGAAAAGAAGAACTTAGAAAAAAGAATCTCTAGGTCGGGATACAGGATAGAAACGCCGGTTCGTTTTGGGTTTCTTGAGTGTTTGTTGTACGCTTGGCTTTTTTATGGGTCTAGTTTCCAGCTCGCCTCGCAATGCAATGAATTTGAATTACAACAATCGTTCAATGAACAACAACAATGTAACGAATACTTGGATTGGCGTGCGTCCCGCTTTAGTAAGCATCCGAAAAGGATGTGCCAGCAGTCAGAATAAGACGATATGTCGAAAAGACCAGAGCATAACATAAAGGATCCTGTATCCTGCGTAATTGACGCAAATCAGTCATGCACGGATCTTGAGCAGACTACAGCTACTCTAGACCACGTGCGTGATTTTTTATTTATTGAATTGGAGTGAATGAATGTACGTACCTGAACATTTAACTGAAATATTTACATTTGAAAATCTGCTGAAAGCATTTCGAAGTTCTGCATCGAATCACAGGCATAAAGAGGATGTGCAGGAGTTTTTGAATCATCTGTATCTGAATATCCGAAGAATCGAAAAGGCATTTAAAAAAGGAGAATATCCAGAAATCACGTATCACAGCTTTGTGGTCACAGAGCCAAAACTGAGGGTCGTATGGGCGACATCATTTGAGATACGTGTGATTCAGCACTGTTTCTGTGATGTTTTTCTGACCCATTTCTTTGAACAGATATATGTACCTAGAAACTGTGCATGCCGAAAGGATAAAGGTACAGATTACGCTACCAACTGTCTGAAAGCCGATTTGAAATATTATTATCGTGAAAAGGGCACGAACAAAGGCTATGTTCTAAAAGCCGACATCCATCATTATTTTCAAAGTATCGACCATGATATATTGAAGCGTATGCTCCATCCAATCCTTCCAAATGGAGAAGTCAAGAACTTTCTGTTTTATATTATTGACAGCTTTGACAAGGGCGGTCTTCCTTTAGGTAATCAGACAAGCCAGTTACTGGCACTGTATTATCTTCATCCAGTGGATATACTGATTCAAAACAAGTATGGTGTAATGTTTGATTACGGAGCCTTGTTTTCAAGATACATGGATGATCTGGCATTGATTGCAGAGGATAAACAGACTTTGATCGATGCATACAAGGATATCGATTTTATATTAAGAAATGCTTTGAATCTATGTTTCAACGATAAGACGAGTATCCATCCATTAAAGAATGGAATCGGTTTTCTTGGATGGAACTATTATCTTTTAAAGAATGGACGTGTGTTAAAAAAACGAAAGAAAGATGCAAAGGACAGAGCAAAAAAGAAAGTGAAGCTTGCCATCTATTTATATGAAGAGAATATTATTGATGCAAGAAGCTACGGAAACCGTATAACAAGTGTTCTTGCAACCTTGAAAAAAGGGAATACAGGAGCGTTTCAAAGAACTCTGATTCATATGCAGGATGCCTGCTTAGACAAACGTAGAAAGGATATTTATGATTATTAAATTTGCTGCCGGGGTAAAAAAATCAAAAGAGATTGTGGAAAATTGGAATCAGAGGTTCCCTGATACAAAAGCTCTCATTTCCATAGTGAATTTCGGAAAGGGAAGTGAATAACGGGGAAAAATAAACGAAAACATGCGGTTTTCGAGCATCTAAACGGAAGTAATCAAAGGGAAAAATACAGTAATTGTGATTTTCCATTTAATCATGTCCGTTTTTTAATCATGTCCGTTTTGGAGGCGATTTTTACCAGTTAATCGTGTCCGTATTAACATTTAGAAATGTCCGTATTGCAATTTGGACATGTCCGTATTCGATTTTAATCGTGTCCGTATTGCAAGTTTAATTATGTCAGTTTTAGAATTTGATTACTTCTAAGTTGGAATTACAGGAGGGAACAATGTATAAATCAAAACGTAGCCTCAAAGTATATGAGGCACCACTTGATTTAAATAGTAAGCAGCAGATTCCGAGAATTCAGCTTCAGGACCAGTGGCTAAAAGCACTTGGATATCATGTGGGTGATAAGATTGATGTTCAGTGTACTAATGACACGATCATCATCAATAAAGTGAAGACTATATAAAATAAGCGTCGGTCAATGAGTCGGCGCTTTTGTTTATAAAGTATTATTGTGCCTTACTGAATATCCAGTTATAATAGCAAATATAATAGCCAAGGAGGTTTATATATGAAAACAAAACAAATTTTAATGGCAGGAGCATTGGCTCTAAGTATGGTGTTATCTGGTGGCATGTTGACTGGATGTTCTAATTCTTCAAACACAAAAGATACAAAGACATCCGAAGTCACTAAGAAAAAGGAAGTAAAGACACTTGGTAAGAAAACAAAGGATTCTAAATCCTTGAAGTTCACAAACAGTACTGGAAAGAAAATCACAGTATTTGAAACAAAATCAAGTTCAGAAGAGAACTTCTGTGATAACCTGTTGGAAGATGGAGACGCTGTAAAAAACAAAGAAGAACGCACATTATACTATGATGTAAAAGAAAACGATAAGTTAGATGTAAAGATTGGTTTACAAGATCAGGATAAAACATTCGTTTTCAAAGATGTAGATACAGAAGATACAAAGAAAGTGGATGTTTCTTTAAAAGAAGATAAAGTCAATTTGGGTGTAACGAAAAAAGATGGCAGTACTGCCACTTTGACACCTTCTGAAGATTCTGCAAAGACAGAGGAAGAAAAGAAAGATGAGCAGGAAGTAAAACAAGAAGAAAAGAAAGAGGAGAAGAAGGAAGAAACCGCAAAAGCCGATACTTCAAACAAATCCAATTCTTCAGAATCAAAGAAGAATAACACTGCTTCGACTACAAATACTAGCTCAAACAAGAACAACTCAAGCTCTAGCAGTTCAAAACCTTCTTCTAAACCTTCGAACAGTAGTAACAGTTCAAACTCAAGCAGTTCTAAACCAGCTGAACATACACATGACTGGGTAGCTCAATATAAGACGGTAAATGTTCCAGAAAAAGGACACAACGAGCAGGTTTTGGTGCAGGCTGCCTATGATGAACAGGTTCCTATTACGGAGATGCAGGAATTCTCAATTTGTACAACATGTGGTGCAGATATTACTGGAAATACTTCAGCACATATGAAAGCACATATGTTAAATGGTGAAAATGGTAATTTTCGCTCTGAATGGCGTGAAGTAGTAACAGGGTATAAGACTGTACATCATGATGCCGTCTATGAAACAAGATATGTTGTGGATTCACCAGCAACCACAAAGCAGGAGTTGGTAGGTTACAAGTGCAGTGGTTGTGAAAAAACGAAAGCTAACTAAAATTATGATAAAAAGGCAGAATATAGGAACTCAGATTGAGTACCTTTTCTGTCTTTCACACGCAATAAAACGGGGAGTACCCATACTATTGCACCAAAAGAAAGTAGTTATAAGAAAGGGTGGCGAAATATGAACAGATACAGTTTATTTGATGTACCTTAAATTAAATTGAAATAATATCAATATTTTTCCTTTCAGAATATTGATAGTACGAAACACTCAAAATATCAAGATTTCTAACGTTAGAGATTTTTATAAGGGATAGAGATAGAAATAAATAAAGGGGAAATAAATGAATTAAGGCAATTTGCCAGGACCTGTTGAAAGAGGAACTTCATTTTGCCGGGTTGTTTGATAATTTACAGATTGTCTCGCTTCTTACGGATTTGGAAAGTCTTTTATAGGAGGTAGATTAATATGCCAAGACAGAAAAAAGATGCAAAAATCCTTAATATCAAACTAGCAAGAGAGATTAGCAATCAGCTGGAACAGTTTTGCGAAGAATCAGGAATATCTAAAACTGTTGCTACAGAAAAAAATTTATCGAAATATTTTGAGGAATATTTCAGTAGACTGGAAGAAGAGCGCACACTTTTCAAATAAGAATATTTAAGAATGCCCACAGGCCTAATAAGCTTGTGGGTATTTTTATGCCTAAATAGAACATGTATGTAAGATTTCTTTTGAGTTGCAATGTAAGCGTCAAATAGAGCCCATATTAAAATAACGATCTCTTTGTGAAATAATAGAGCCGCAAGGAGGTCGTATTTTTATGCCAGGTACTTCAAAAGTGGATTGGATGCATATATTCGCAGATCAGGAATCTAGTGAATTGAGCATTTCTCAGTATTGTAAGCTTCATGGTATATCTGACAAAGCATTCTACAATGCAAGAACCAGATATAAAAAGACTGTTGAAACACCTTCTCTTGTATCTGTTGAAGTGAATGATGATATTGGATCTTCAAACACTGGGTGCATCAGTTTTAAATTAAATGGTATGAGTTTTGAATTCAATGCATCTGCTCCGGACAGTGATATACAAAGAATCATAAAAATATGTTTGGCATTATGATTAGTTTTGATGATATTCCAGAGATTTATATTGTAAAGAATGTTACAGATCTTAGAAAAGGAATTGATGGATATGCATCTATCATTCAGGATCTGTACCAGATAAGTCCGTTTCAGGATGCATTGTTCATATTCTGCAACAAACACAGAAATAAAATAAAGTGTCTGTACTGGGATGGAAATGGATTCTGGCTTTTGTATAAAAGACTTGAAAAAGGCCATTTTCAGTTTCCAGTTCGCGATGATGGCATAGCTACAATAACGAAGCAGCAGTTGAGATGGCTTCTTGAAGGTTTGAAGATGGAACAGAAAAAAGCTTTTGAAAACAAGTCATATAAATACGCATAAAATGCTTTATTTACAGGCTTTTTGTGCGCATTTGTGGTATAATATTATGCGTATGATAAATGTTGAAGAAATTAATAAATTACAAGAAAAGCTTGAAAAAATGGACCGTGAAGAGCTGATGGAATATGCGATTGGAGAAACGATTTCTAAAATGACATATTTGGATCAGCTTGCATCCATGAAAAGAAGTAAGTTTGGCTCAACTTCTGAAAAGACAAGTCTGGAAATGCTTCCTTTATTCAATGAAATCGAAAAGACACTTGATAATGTGAATCCGGTAGATTTATTGGAGCCTGAGGTCAAAGATACGAAAAAAGGCAAAAAGAGAAAGCCAAAATCGAAAGAAAATGATTATTCAGATTTGGAAATAAAAGAAACAATCCATCATTCATTAAAAGACAGATCATGTCCAGAATGTGGTTCTCTGATGAAAGAGTTAAAGCCAACGATTTCGTATGAATTAAAATACAAACCAGCAGAATGGTTCCTGATCAAACATGTAATCCATAACTATGTGTGTCCTGAATGTTCAAAGGAAAGTGATGGAATTGTTTGTGTAGAACCTAAAGATAAACCAGTTCGTCTTATTGAAGGCAGCGTTGTAACATCAAGTGCTGTTGCAGGTTTGGCATATAATAAATATGTTTTGGGAACACCACTATACAGACAAGAACAGGATTTGAACAGGCAAAATATATGCATCAACCGTCAAAATATGAGCAACTGGATGATGCAGTGTTCAAATGATTATTTGGAATATGTATTCGATCAGATGTGTGCAGACTTTAAAAAACTGGAGATTGTACATTTGGATGAAACACCACTGCAAATCATTGAAGACTGTAAGGACGGTCGAAAAAAGGGATATGTGTGGATGGGAATGAGCGGAACATTCGAAACCAATCAGATGACACTGTACTTCAGTCCAGGAAATCGCAAATACGAAAATGCGACAATGATTCTTGGAGAAGGCAGCCATGCCATAGCCCACAGTGATGGATACGAAGCATATCATAAGGATATTTGTCTGATGGTTGTTGGATGCATGGCGCATGTACGAAGAAAATTCGTAGAAGCACAGAAAGCATCCGTTGGAGAAAAAGAAATTCGAAAACTTTCTACAAGAGAAGAACGAATCGAATATCTTGACAGCCACCCTGGATATAAAAATATTCTGATAGCGATCCATTATATAAACAAACTGTTCAAAATTGAAGAAACATTGAAAAAAGAAGGTGCAACACCATCCGAACGCTATAAGAGACGTCAGGAAGAGTCGTTACCTATATTCAATGAGTTTTTTGCGTACCTTCATGAAATAGAAGGCCAATACCTGCCAAAAGGAAAAATGGGATCAGCAATCAGTTATACATTCCATGAAGAAGAGTATCTAAGAAATTTCTTTAAAGATGGTCGCTGCGAATTAAGCAACAATCTAGCTGAACAAAGAATCAAACCATTCGTAATAGCCAGAAAGAACTTCTTATTCTCAAATACTAAAAACGGAGCCAAAGCAAGCACCATATATTTCAGTTTGATAGAATCTGCAAAAATGAATAAACTAAATCCATATAAATATCTGGAATATGTGTTGGATACATTGAGCACCAAAGGATTATCAAATGAAATCATAAATAGTGTGTTGCCGTACTCTAAACAGCTGCCAAAGAACCTATATGTAAAATAGAACAGATCCGATTGACAATGACATTGTATCATTTCAAATCGGATCTTTTAATATGTGCTCTATTTGACGCTTAC
>ERZ1034920.1677-NODE-1677-length-13789-cov-5.827144_pt1 | contig 13789 bp, 10 predicted proteins | sample MGYA00520688_ERZ1034920 | MGnify/ENA primary metagenome ERZ1034920 (study PRJEB33766, sample SAMN09781785) | gut metagenome | biome: gut microbiome | host: Homo sapiens | place: Madagascar | study: EMG produced TPA metagenomics assembly of the PRJNA485056 data...
CTCCCCGCCTGCTTCCGCCCCTCCTCCCCGAAGCGCAGTTCAAGCGGGGGTTGCGGGCGGCGGCTGCGGTGCGACAGGGGGATTTAGGCTACAATGAACGCCATGCGTATTTCGTTCGATGACATAAAAGCCGCCGTCACGCCGCCTGCGACGGGCGTGTCGCTCATGCTGCTGTCGATCCTCGGCTTCATCGTGGGCCTCTGGGTCATCATCGTCATCGTCAGGGTTGTGATGGGCTAGCGCATGTGGTGTCGATTCTCGCTGTATGACGTTCGCGTCATCGGGCATTACCTGGGCACGCTCATCCTGTTCGCGGGTATCCTCATGGCGGTGCCGTTCGCTACGGCGCTCGTGTTTCAGGAATGGGAGCCTGCCGCGCGCTACTTCTTCTCCATCGGCATTGCCGTGGTGGCGGGCGCGCTTCTGCGTTTTCTCCGCATCGAGCCGAGCCGCCTCGACCGCCAGCAGGCGCTTGCGGTCACGGGCTTGGCGTGGGTGGTGCTCGCGGTGTTCTGCTCGATCCCGCTGTACTTCTCGGGGCACTACGCCACCTACCTCGACGCGCTGTTCGACGGCGTGTCGGGCCTCACCACCACGGGCGCCTCGCTCGTGCAGGATCTCGATCATCTCTCCAACGCCGACAACATGCTGCGCTTCATGATGCACCTGCTCGGCGGTTTGGGCCTCATCGTCGTGGCGCTGTCGTTCGGCCTGTTCGGCAAGCGCACGGGGTCGTCGCTGTACACGTCGGAGGGCCGCAACGAGCACGTGGTGCCGAACGTGGTGCAGACGGCGCAGTTCATCGCGCGCATCACGGCGGCGGTGATCATCACGTCGACGGTGGTGATCGCGCTCGTGTGCCTCGTCGCGGGCATGGAGCCCGTGCGCGCAGGTCTGCATGCGTTCTGGATCTCCATCTCGGCGTTCGTGACGGGCGGCTTCACGCCGATGGCGCAGTCCATCCTCTACTACCACTCGTTCCCGCTCGAGATCATCCTCATGGTGCTCATGATTCTCGGCTCCATCAGCTTCGTCATCCACGCCGAGGTGTGGAAGGGCCGCGTGGGTATGTTCTTTCGCGACATCGAGACGCGCACCACGCTCATCTGGCTCGGTCTGATGACGGTGGTGCTCATCGCCACGCTGTCCACGAGCCCCCTGTTCTCCGATCTGCCGGCGCTCATTCGCCGCGGGCTGTTCATGGTGGTGTCGTCGTTCACCACCACGGGCTTCCAGGTGATCACCACCAACCAGCTCACCACGGTGCTCACATCGGGCGCCTTCCTCACGCTCGCGCTCATCATGGCCGTCGGCGGTGGCGCGGGTTCCACGGCGGGCGGCATCAAGCTCTACCGCGTGGGCATCATCTTCAAGTCGATCGTCTCCACCATCAAGGAGGCGCTCTCGCCCGATTCCGCACGCGTGGTGGTGGCGTACAACCATGTGGGACGCCGCATCCTCTCGCCCGAGATCGCGAAAGAAGCCATGACGGTGTTCATCCTGTACGTGGTCACGTACGTGATCGGCGCGCTCGTGGGCATCGCGCACGGCTACGACGCGACGCAGGCGATCTTCGAGTCGGTTGCCATGACGTCGAACGGCGGCATCATCACGGGTCTCGCCACGCCGGGCATGCCAGTGACGCTCGAGGTGTTCTACATCTTCCAGATGTGGGTGGGCCGTCTTGAGTTCGTGACGCTGCTCGCGCTCATCGTGGAGGTTGTGGTGTCGGTCATTCCGCGCAGAAAGCCGAGAAGCTGATGAGGGCGGCGAAGGACATGCGCGCGTGTCTCGGTTGGCTCGCGGCGCTGCTGCTGGCGGCAGCGCTCGTGGCGGCGCTTGCGGCAGGCACGGCGACGGGCGTGGAAGGCGACGACGCACAAGGCGGATCGAACGAATCGGCGGCGGAGCAGACGCAGCCTGCAAACGACGGCGGCGAAGGCGGTAACGAAGGCAACGGCGAAGGGAACGCCGAGAACGCGGGCGCAGCAGGCGGCGAATCCGACGCGACGTCGCCCGACGACGCAAGCGCGAATACCTCGGACGCCGAGAACGCGGGCGAATCCGACGGTGGCGCGGCTCCCGCGCCCGTCAACGAGGACAACCTCGTGGATCCGCAACAGCTTCCCGACAGCTCGTTCATCTACGATACCGCCATCGCTGATCTCGACAAGGCCGACTCCTACATGGACGGTCAGACCGTGCAGATCACGGGCGAGGTTGTGGGCGATCGCATCAAAGCCGGGACCGACGGCGCGCACTGCTGGCTCATGATCGAGGCGATCGATGGGTCGTACGCCGAACTTGCGGTGTACGTTCCCAACGCTGCGGCCGACCTCGTCGACACGTACGGCGCCTACGGCAGGCAGGGCACGGTGATGCAGCTGCGCGGCACGTTCAATCTCTCGTGTCCTGACCACGAGGGTCTTTCTGATCTGCATGCCGAACATTACGCTGTGGTGAGCAAGGGCTCGTCCGCGCCCGATACGCTCAACGTCGCGAAGTTCGTGCCCGGTGCGGTGCTGCTGCTCATCGGCGGCGGCCTGCTGCTCGTGTTCTATCGCCTGCGCGAGAGGCAGCGCTGATGCCTGATACCGTCATGCAGGGAGAGGTGGTCAAGCTCGATCGCGGATTTCCGCTCGTGCGCCTCGACGACGGCACGATGCTGCGGTGCGAGCACGCCACTGCGCTCGTGAAGCAGGAGCAGATGCGCGCGGTGATTGGCGATCGAGTGCAGGTGCTGCTGCCCGAAGCGCACGACAAGGCGCAGATTGTGGAGATCATGCCGCGCGCGTGCGTGTTCGTGCGGAAAGACCCCACCGAGCGTGCCCTTCCCCAGGTGCTCGCCGCCAACTTCGACCGTGTGATCGTGGCGCAGCCGCTGTCGGAAGTGAACCTGCGCCGCCTCGAGCGCGAGCTCGTGTTGGCGTACGAGACGGGCGCGGAGGTGACGGTGGTGCTCACGAAGGCCGACCTCGCCGCCGACGAGCAGCAAGTTGCGCACGTGCGCGACCAGGTGCGCGCGCTTGCGGGCGCCGACGTGCAAATCGTCGTGGTGGCAGCCGACGACGCGGCCTCAGTCGACGCGGTGCGTGCGCTCATGCCTGCGGGAACCACCACGGTGCTCATCGGGCGTTCGGGTGTGGGGAAATCGAGCCTCGTGAACATGCTGCTCGGCGCCGACGTGCAGGAAACGGGCGCGGTGCGCGAGGTCGACGGCAAGGGCCGCCACACCACGGTGAGCCGCGAGATCATCGAGATTCCCGGCGCGGGCCGTGTGGTGGACATGCCCGGCGTGCGCGGACTGGGGCTCTGGGATGCCGAAGCGGGCATCGGCGCCGCGTTCGCCGACATCGAGGAGATCGCCGAGAACTGCCGCTTCCGCGACTGCAAGCACGAGCACGAGCCAGGCTGCGCGGTGCGCGCCGCGCTCGAATCGGGCGAGCTCGCGCCCGAGCGCTATGCGTCGTACCAGGCGCTCAAGCAGGAGATGGCCGCGATGCAGGAACGCCGCGAGCAGGCGCGCTGGATGCAGAACGAGAAGCACAGCGAGCGTCGCGGTGCGCAACGCCACGGCGGCAAGGCCGGCAAGGGCGCCTCGCGCGGCGGCGGACGCGCCAACGGGCGCGCGGGCAAGAAGGCACGCAAGCGATAAGCCGACGCCCCGTTCGCGCGCTAGCGCGCCGCCGCACGAGGCGCCTGCGAGCGCCCGTCCTCTGCCGGCGCTTCATCCGCGCGGCTCATCTCCGCGCGCGAGCCCTCCCAGCGTGCACGTCGCGCGTTCTGCTATACTTCCGCGTGCTGCTTGCATCGTTGGGCCCTGCAGGCAGGTGAATATCAGTTGCCCATAGCCCGCGGCTCAGCCGTGCGGATGAAAGGTTGCCCCTCGGCAGCGATTGCGCGCTCGCGAAGGCGAAAGCCCCGCGCCGCACCTGCGCCTGCAACGAACATGCAGCGCGAAGCGACGGCGCCGGACCTGTGTTTCGCAGCGTTCGCAAGCTCCTCGGCGCTTCCGTCTCCGCCGTCTCGGCCGTGTGGAGACAGGAGTGAACCATGAAGAACCACGCAACCGCGCCTGCCGGCGCACCCGCGAGCACGTCTGCTGCGGGGAACTCCACCATCTGCGGAATGCCGCGCAGCCGCTTCGTCGCACAGGCGGGTATGATCGCCGCACTCTACGCGGCGGCGACGCTCATCGCGCTGCTGCTTCTGCAGGGGCTTGCCTGGGGTCCGGTGCAGTTTCGCATCTCCGAGGCGCTGTGCGTCATGGCGGTGCTCACGCCGGCGGCCATCCCTGGTCTTACCGTGGGCTGCGTCATCGCGAACCTCATGAACATGGTGATCAGCGGCACGGGCGCGCTCGGCATGCTCGACGTGGTGTTCGGCAGCTGCGCAACGCTTGTTGGCGCGCTGTTCTGCTGGAAGCTGCGCAACCATCCGAAGGTTGCGGTGTGCGGACCCGTGATCGCCAACGCGGTCATCGTGCCGGCGTACCTGCCGCTGCTTCTGCAGGGCCTCGGGTACTACACCATTCCGTTCACCACCATCGCGCTCGACGGGCTGTATCTTCCCATGTACCTGTTCGGCCTGGTGGCAACGGGTATCGGCGAAGCGCTCGTGATGTACGCGCTCGGCCTGCCCCTGCTGGCCGCCCTCAAGCGCACGAACATCGCCTCTCCTGCCTCGGCGAGGGTGTAGGGCTCGCGTGCCTGCGCCCTCCGCCACAGCCCGTGTCGGGAGGACTTTCGGGTTGTGCGCGCATGTGCGCGGGGCGAATGCCGCTCGCTGTGCGATTCTCCTGCGTTTGCACGGCTCTTCAAGCGTGGAAGTCTCTCTTGCTCAACAAGGGTACAATATTCCCTAGCTTTCGCTTCGGGCTTTTTCGCGCCCGAAGCTAGATAGGAGAACTATGAACCCTGTCGTGATCATCCCGACGTACATCTCGGCGAACCGCCGCCGTCGGGCAAACCAGGGCGTGCTCGCCTGTTACGACCACACCACGGCGCTCTCCCAGCAAGGTGAGCTCGACCGGTGTCTTTCCTCGCTCGAGAAGGTTCAGGGGCTCGGACTGATCATCGTCCTTGTGGCCGCCGAACCTGAGATCGAGAACCAAGCCGCCGAAAAGGTGCGCGCCACGGCGGCCGCTCATCCCGATCTCAACGTGCTCGTGATGGGCGCGGCCGAGCTCGCGCTCGTGCGGCAGCGCATGGAGCAGCTCAACATCGGTCAGCTCAAAGAGGAAGTGGGCCTCGTGGGCTACGGCGCCATCCGCAACCTCGGGCTCGTGGTGGCCAACGCGCTCGGCTTCGACGCTGTGGTGTTCGTCGACGACGACGAGATCATCGACGATCCGGCGTTCCTCAAGCAGGCCATGTACGGCCTCGGCAAGCTCACGCGCAAGGGCATTCCCATCCTCGCCAAGACAGGCTTCTATCTGAACGACAAGGGGTCATACCTCTCCAAGTGGGAGGACAAGTGGTACAACCGCTTCTGGCAGCAGGGCAAGGCGTTCAACCAGTGGATCTCGGCGGCGATGCGCGGGCCGCGTCTGTCGCGCTCGAACCACGTGTGCGGTGGCTGCCTCGCCATTCACAAGGAGGCGTTCAAGCGCCTCGCGTTCGATCCGTGGATTACGCGCGGCGAGGACCTCGACTACATGCTCAACCTGCGCATGTACGGCTCGGACATCTGGTTCGACAACAAGTGGGTGCTGCGTCATCTGCCGCCGCGCACGCCGAGCGAGGGCGACCGCTTCCGCCAGGACATCTTCCGTTGGCTCTACGAGTACCGCAAGCTCGAGTACAGCCGCGCGCTCATCGACCTGCAGCAGGTGAAGCCGCAGTCGCTCGAGCCGTATCCGGGTCCGTTCCTGGAGCCGGGCCTGCGCCGGCGCATCCGCCGCACGGCGTTTCTGCGCAGCATCGGCCGACCCGACAAGAAGGCGTACCGCCGCGCGGCGAAGGCGGCGTCGAACGAGGCGACCGTGTACGCAGAGGCCAACTGCGCCAAGTACTTCGAATTCCAGTACGTGTGGCCCGAGGCCATGGCGCGGCTCGACTCCGACAAGATGCTCACGGCGGCGCTCGTGCGCTCGTGTCTGCTCATGCCGTCCGATGCGGCGGCGCAGGAGGCGCAGGGTGCCGATTCTGATGCGGCTGCGCGCCCTGCCGTGACGCCCGCAGCATCGATCGATCCGGGCATGACGAGCGAGATCCGCCTCAACATTGCCGAATAGCGTGCGGGTGCTCTGCGGCGGGGTGCCTGCACGCAGCGGCGTCCCGTCTGCCTTGTGTGTCGGGGCAACCTGGCTACCGCGCCGCCCGCCCGCCTTGCGCTTCGACGCCCGCTTGCACGCCTTGCGTTGCGGCATGACGCCGCCCGCCTTGCGCGCTTTGCGTTGCAGCCCGGCACTGCCGCCCGCCGCTTGCTGAATCACCCGCTGCGGACGGCTCCGTCGCCCTTGTCGCGTGCCGCGCGATGCTTTGCCGATTTTTTACGGTGCGAAAATGCGCATCGGAGGATAATGGGCAGCGTCATTCGTCTGGAACCCATCTCTCAGAGGAAGAAGTGCACACAGCATGGAAATCGTCGGCATGGCAATTGCGTCCATTCTGGTCGGCTTGGGGGTCGGCGTGCTGTCGGGCCTGCTCGGCATCGGCGGCGGCACCATCCTTGTGCCGGTGTTCAAGCTCGGTTTCGGGTTGAGCGCCATTGCGAGTACGGCCACGTCGCTCTTCACGATCATCCCCACGTCGGTCTCCGGTGCGATCTCGCACATCCGCAACAAGAGCTGCATTCCCAAGCTCGGTGTTGCCGCCGGCCTCGGCGGAGCGGTCACCTCGTCGCTCGGCGTGTGGCTCGCGAGCATCTCGCCCGACTGGGCGATCATGGTCGCGGCCGCAATCATCATCGGCTACTCTTCCTTCACGATGCTCAAGAAGGCGGCTTCGATGAAGCCGGCGAAGCGCGCGGCGGCTGACGCCGCGGATGCTACCGCAGGCGCGACTGAAGATGCTACGGCGGCTCCCGAACCCGAAGCGCTTCCCCCCGTTCCCTCCATGTCGGCCAAACAGCTCGCTATCGGTGCGGCGATCGGCCTCGTGGCGGGCGTGGCGTCGGGCTACGTCGGCGTGGGCGGCGGCTTCATCATGGTGCCGCTCATGACGCAGCTGCTTTCGACGCCCATGAAGCTCACCTCGGGCACCTCGCTCATCGCAGTGATGATTCTCGCGATTCCCGGCGTGATCGAGCAGGCGCTTCTGGGGAACGTGCATTGGGTGATCGGCATCGCCATCGCGTGCGGCTCCATCCCTGGCGCGGCGATCGGCGCTCGCCTTGTGCAGCGCGTGCCCGAGCGCACGCTGCGCTTCATCTTCGGCGGCTTCCTGCTCGTCGCTGCGGCGCTGCTCGTGGTCGAGCAGTGCGGTCTTCTGGGCTAACGTTCCCAGGGCGAGCGCCTGCGTGCCCGGAACCGGGCAGCGGGCGTGGATGGGCTGGTATACTGGGGCTATGAACGAGATCATAGACAACACCGAGTCGGCACGTCACGGCCTGCCGCGTTTCTTCAACCTCGAGATGCTCGCGGTGACGATCGCCGCGTTGTCGGCGGTGGTCATGGTGTCGACGCTTGCCGCGCCCTCGGTCAACATGACCGTCATGATCGTGGCGGGTCTGCTGTTCACGCTCGCCGTGGTGTTCGTCATTCGCCTGCAGATGGACCCCGACTCCGTGCGCGCGCGTCAGTCCGACACCATGCTGCAGCTTTCGAGCGATATGCTCGACCTCATGAAGGACGGCTTGAACGAGCAGTCGGCGCAGGAGATCTGCGAGCTGCTGCTTCCGAGTACCGCCGCCATCGCCGTAGCGATCACCGACAAGGAGAACATCCTCGGATACGCGGGTTTCCAGGAGGCGGAGAACCCCGCCGGCGGCGGCATCCGCACCCAGGCAACGCACGACACGCTCACCGACGGCGCGATGCGCGTGCTGCACTCGGCCGACGATATCGGCTTCCCCGTGCACGGCGCTTCCACCATCAACGCGGCGATCATCGTTCCGCTGCGCGTCGGCGACAACATCGAGGGCACGCTGAAGTTCTACTACCGCAACGCGAAGAAGATCACCGAAACGCAGAAGTCGATCGCGCAGGGTCTCGGGAAGCTGCTGTCGGTGCAGATGACCGCGCTCGAGATGGAAACGCAGCGCAAGCTCGCCACCGCCATGGAGCTCAAGATGCTCCAATCGCAGATCAACCCGCACTTCCTGTTCAACACCATCAACACCATCGCCTCGCTCATCCGCACCGATCCGATGAAGGCGCGCACGCTGCTGCGCGAGTTCGCGGTGTTCTACCGCCGCACGCTCGAGGATTCGTCGGAACGCATCATGCTGTCGCGCGAGATCGAGCAGACGATGCGCTACTTCTCGTTCGAGGTGGCGCGATTCGGCGAGGACCGCATCAGCCTGTATGTCGGCGGCGATCCCGAGGTGCAGGACATGCTCGTGCCGCCGTTCATCATCCAGCCGCTCGTGGAGAACGCGGTGCGTCATGCCATGCCGTCCGAGGGGCGTCTCACCATTACGATCTCGGGCGAGGTCGATGGCGACGACGTCGTGGTGACGGTGTCAGACGACGGCGTGGGCATGGACGAGGAAACGTGCCAGCACATCATGCATCCCGCTTCGTCGACGGGCATGGGCATCGCCGTGAAGAACGTGTACGACCGTATGAAGGGCTTCTTCGGCGCCGACGCCGACATGAAGGTGGAAAGCGAACTGGGGCGGGGCACCACCATCACACTGCGCTTCCCCGACTGTGCGGTGAAGCCCGGCTCGATGGTGGGTGACGCGAGCCCCGTTGCATAGGGGCGCGGGCGCCGACCTGTGGCGCATGTGGGTTGACCTATGCTGCGCGGCGCTGGCTTCAACCGCTGTTCGCAGTGGGGTATGAGTGCGCCTTCGACCATGGACAAGGGTATAGCGCTCGGATATGATCGACCTGGTGTCCATTTCCGATCGAGGAGAGACTGATCTGCGTGTTTGAGTTCCTGTCATCGCCGTTCGCGCTTGTCGCCATTGGCTTGGCGGTGCTCGCTGTTGCCATCGTTCTCCTCGTGATCTGGATTATTGCGCTTGATCGCCGCATGCGCGGCGTAGTCGATGGGTTGGAGACCGAGCGGCGGAAGGTCGCCGAGATGCAGATGGTCATCGGGCGCCGCAACGTAGCGCGTGGCTACGGTTCGGGGCGCTCGCGCCAGGGTCACCCGCCGCGTGGGCCGCAGCCGACGGGAGCGGTGCCGCCAGCGGCGGCTCAGCCGCAACAGGGGCATGCGCAGGGTGCTGCCCAGGCTGACATGCGCGGTGCGGCGCGCGCCGATGCGCGAGGCGGGGCTGCTCAGGGACGTGGGGCTGCTGCGCAGGATTTGCAGCAGGGTCGCGCACGCGCGGCGGGTCAGGCTGATCGCGCGGCGCGCCAGCCGCAAGGCGCGGCGCACGGTGGCGGTCGCGGCAGGACTGCATCGCGGGGCGGTGGGGCTGCGGCGTTTGACGCGTCCGCCCAGGCAGGCGCCGCCCAGGCACCCCGTGCTGCGTCGCGTGCGCGCGGCGGTCGTGCGGCGCGCCGTGCCGCAGCCGAGCAGGACATGATTCCGCGCGGTGTCGACAAGACGGCCGTGCGTTCCCAGCCGAGTAGGCAGGCGCAGCAGGCCGCTGCGGCGACGCGCGGCGGCTTCGCTGCGGCGGGCGATTCGCTGCGTCAGCAGGCAGCCGATCCCGCAGCGGCGCAGAGCGCGTCGATCGCGGCTGCGGAAGCGTCGCGTCAGGCGGCTGAGGAGGCGCGCCGCGCGGCAGAGCGCGAAGCGCGTCGCGCGCGCATGGCGGCGCGCCGCGAGGAGTCGCTGCGCCGTGCGCGCATGCAGGACACGGGTGCGGTACCTGCCGCAGGCGCGGACGCTCCGGCGCAGGCCGCGACGCGCGATGCTGCGCGGCAGGCTGCGGCGGGCGCTGGCATGGCGGGCCGCGCGGGCAATGCTGCTGCGACTGACGCGCAGGGCGTCGCGCGTGCGTCGCGCGGGGAGCGGCGCGCGAATCGCGCGGCGCAGGAGACGGGCCCCGCGTTCGATAAGCACGCGCTCAAAGCGCGCAAGCGCGGCGAGCGCGCCGACGCAGCACCGCGCGGACGCCACGCACGCTAGGCGCTGCGCCGCGGGTTGGTTCGCGTTGCGTGTACCGCGGCCGCGGGTGCGCTGAGGCGCCTGCTGTGCGTGATGCCGTCGTGCGGAGCGCATGATATCCGTCGTGCAGCGCGCTGCTTCACGCATGCCTCCCGTCGCGTGTACCGCCCGCCGCGCGTCGCGTCGTTGCGCGTGAAAATTCCTTCTTGCGCTCGTCGGATAAGTGCGGTAACATGCTTTCTTGCTTCGCACGAAGCACAACGGACATGCGGGCGTGGCGGAATTGGCAGACGCGTACGGTTCAGGTCCGTATGGGGGCAACCCCATGGAGGTTCAAGTCCTCTCGCCCGCACCATCGCTAACTCGGAACCCAGCAGTCGCTGGGTTTTTTGTTGCCCTGATCGGGCTTCTGATCAGTTTTTTCGCATTTCCGCATTTGAGCGGCGCGCAGCTCAGCGTCTCGGAGCCGTCCTCGCGAATCGAAAACGTGCGTGCTTCGCCGTGACTCCGAAATCTGTGTCTGCGGAACATGCAGCTTGGACTCGCTTGCGTCGCGTCCGGGTTATTCGCGCAAAATGCAGGAAAATCACCGAAGTATGTAAGTGAACGCATTTTGGCGGTCGCTTTGGTTGCGGCAAGATTTCAGGTGGATGCAGATGCGAAAAGCAAAACACCTGATGAGAGCTTTGTTTCGCATCAAGCCGCGTCGCTGGCCTCTTTTCTGCAGGCGGCGGTTCAGGCGTTCACGCGCCGACAAGTGCATACTTCGCTACTTTTTCTGCATTTTCTTCGCGAATCCCCGCCCAAATCCCTAATTCGCTTCATCAAGGGTGGGTCCGTGCGATTGAAGGGCGACGCGTCGAAATGGGCCCGATGTCGGCTATGCCAGGGCAGCCCCCTGCGCTTGAGGGGGCTCCCGCGCGGCGCCGCTCCCCGACGAGCCTTTCCGTATGTGTTACGAATGTTGACTTCGTAACACTTCAACGGGTAGAATGCCACCGCACTGAAACACGTATTGCTATCGCAGGGGGAGGGGAATCGTCGTGCTTGGGAAGAATCGCATTTCGAAGGAAGACGGCGCGGCCGCGAGGGGCGCTGACGGCATCTCGCGTAGAACGTTCGTCAAAACTTCGCTTGCCAGCGCGGCAGCGCTCTCCCTCGGTGGACTGCTCTCGGCGTGCTCGTCGGGTGCTGGCGGATCGGACTCCGCTGGGTCCAGCGCGTCGGGCGCAGCGGGCTCAAGCTCGGCGGACAGCGCCCAGGTCATCGTGACCATGCCCACGGGTGCCGAGCCGGCTGCCGGCTTCGACCCGTTCGTCTCGTGGGGCTGCGGCGAGCACGTGCACGAGCCGCTCATCCAGTCGACCCTCATCACCACCACGGCCGACATGGGCTTCGAAAACGACCTTGCCACCGAATATTCGTGCAGCGAAGACGGCCTGACCTGGACGTTCAAGATCCGCACCGACGTGCGCTTCACCGACGGCGAACCCCTCACGGCTGAGGACGTGGCCTTCACCATCAACGGCATCGCCGCAGCGCCCGAGGCCGAAGCCGATCTCTCGATGGTCGAAGAAGCCGTCGTGCTCGACGCCGAAACGGTGGAGATTCGTCTGAGCCGTCCGTTCAACATCTTGCTGTACACGCTGGCGAATGTGGGCATCTGCCCCGCGCATGCGCACGGCGCCGATTACGGCAGCAACCCTATCGGCTCGGGCCGCTATGTGCTCGCCCAGTGGGATCGCGGCCAGCAGGTGATCTTCGAGGCGAACCCCGATTACTACGGTCCCGAGCCGAACACCAAGCGGCTCGTCGTGCTGTTCATGGACGAGGACGCATCGCTTGCCGCTGCGCAGGCAGGCACGGCCGACGTGGCCTATACCTCCGCGACGTTCGCCGAGAATCTTGCCGCAGGCTACACGTTGTTCGACTGCAAGACGGTCGACTCGCGCGGCATCTCGCTGCCGACGATTCCTGCAGGTTCTACCTGGGAAAACGGCGGAACGATATACGAAGCGGGCAACGACGTGACCTGCGATGTATCGCTGCGCCGCGCGATGAACCGCGCGCTCGACCGCACGCTCGCGATCGAGCACACGCTCGGCGGTTACGGAACGCCTGCGTTCAGCGTGTCGGATGGCATGCCGTGGGCGAGCGACGCCATGCGTGTCGACACCGACGTGGCGGCTGCTGAGACGCTGCTGGCGGAGGGCGGTTGGGTGCGCGGCGCCGACGGCATCCTCGAGAAGGACGGCGTACGCGCCGAGTTCGACCTGCTCTACATGACGCCCGACACGGTGCGCCAGGCGCTTTGCGCCGATTTCGCGGAGCAGATGGCGCCGCTCGGCATCAAGGTGAACGTACAGGGCATGTCGTGGGATGATCTTGAGCCGCAGTCGTACCGCCAGGCGATTCTCTGGGGTTGGGGTTCCAATTCGCCCGTCGAGATGTACGAGCTCAACCACTCCGCAGGCTGGGGCAACTACGCCTGTCGCGCGAACGAGGCGACCGACCGCTATCTCGATGAGGCAGTTGCCCAACCGAACGTTGAGGATTCCTACGGATTCTACCAGCAGGCGCAGTGGGATGGTCAGACGGGTGTGACGCCTGATGCCGACGCGCCGTGGGTGTGGATCGCCAACGTCGATCATCTCTATTTCGCGCGCGAGGGGCTCGTCATCGCCGAGCAGAAGCCGCATCCGCACGGTCACGGATGGTCGATCGTCAACAACGTCGATCGGTGGAGCTGGTCGTAGCGTTCCATGGCCCCGTTCGTTCTTCGCCAGATTATTAAATGTGCGCTGCTCGTCCTTGCTGTGAGCTTCGTCACGTTCGCGCTTGTGTCGGCGTCGCCCGTCGATCCTCTGCAGGCAAATCTCGGGCAGAGCGCCTACCTGTCGATGACCGAGGTGGAAAAGGCCCAGCTAGCTGCGCATTGGGGGACCGATCAGCCGTTTCTCGTGCGCTACGTGTCGTGGCTCGCGGCGCTGGTGCAGGGCGACATGGGGGAGAGTCTGCGCTACAACATGCCCGTTGCCGAGGTGATCGGTCAGCGCGCGGGGGCATCGCTGCTGCTCATGGCGGTGGCGTGGGTGCTTTCGGGTGTGTTCGGCATCGCGCTCGGCGTCGTGGCGGGCATGAATCGCGACCGCCTCGTTGACCGCATCGTGCGCGGCTATTGCTTCGTGTTGGCGAGCGTGCCCACGTTCTGGCTCGCGCTCGTGGCGCTCATGGTGTTCTCGGTGTGGCTCGGGTGGTTCCCGTTCGGGTTCTCGGTGCCGGTAGGCGTGAGCGCCGACAGCGTGACGCTCGGCGATCGCCTCTACCACCTCGTACTGCCGGCGCTCACCTTGGCGTTCGTGAGCGTGGCGAACGTGGCGCTGCACACGCGCGCGAAGACGATCGACGTGATGAACAGCCCGTACGTGCGTTACGCGCTCGCGCAGGGCGAGACGCGCGTGCAGGCGCTCATGCGGCACGGGCTGCGCAACCTGTCGCTGCCCGCCATCACGCTGCAGTTCGCGTCGATCAGCGAGATCTTCGGCGGCTCGGTGCTCGTGGAACAGGTGTTCTCGTACCCTGGGCTCGGGCAGGCGGCGGTCACGGCGGGCCTCGGC
>ERZ1034920.1681-NODE-1681-length-13753-cov-5.556505_pt1 | contig 13753 bp, 10 predicted proteins | sample MGYA00520688_ERZ1034920 | MGnify/ENA primary metagenome ERZ1034920 (study PRJEB33766, sample SAMN09781785) | gut metagenome | biome: gut microbiome | host: Homo sapiens | place: Madagascar | study: EMG produced TPA metagenomics assembly of the PRJNA485056 data...
GGGAAGAACGCATCCGACGCCGCGACGAGGCCCTACGCCGGCACGCCCATGCGCTCGCACGCCTCGTGGGCGCGCTTGCAGGCAAGCTCGGCCGAGTCGACGCGGTTGGGCTGGCCGGGACCCATGCCGATGCCGGCGTGGTCCTTGGACACGAGGATGGCGTTGGACTTGACTCCCTTGCACACGCGCCATGCGAACAGAAGCTCATGCATCTCCTCGTCGGTGGGCTTGCGCTTGGTGGGCACGGTGAAGTCTTCGGGCTTCTCGTTCACGCGGTCGACGCACTGAGCCAGCATACCGCCGTCCACGCTGCGGAACTCGATGGCTGCGGGCGCGTCAACGCCGCCGGTGCGCAGCACGCGCACGTTCTTCTTCTGCTGCAGCAGCTCGAGCGCGCCCTGCTCGTAGCTGGGAGCGATGACAACCTCGATGAACTGCTTGTTCTCGTTGATGTGTTCGACCATCTCCTGGGACACCTCGACGTTCGCGGCGATGATGCCGCCGAAGGCGCTCTTGGGATCGCATGCGAAGGCCTTGTCGTAGGCCTCGGCCACCGTGGCGGCCACCGCCGACCCGCAGGGGTTCTGGTGCTTGAGGATGACCACGGCGGGCTCGTCGAACTCGCGCACGAGCGACCAGCACGCGTCGGTGTCGAGGATGTTGTTGTAGGAGAGCTCCTTGCCGTTGAGCTGCTCGGCGTTCACGAGGCTGTGAGGCGTGGCGAACTCGTCCATGCGGTAGAACGCCGCGGTCTGGTGCGGGTTCTCGCCGTAGCGCAGACCCTGCTGCTTCACGAGGTGCAGATCGCACGTCTCGGGCGGCTCGGTCGGCCATCCCGCGCCCTCGCCCAGCTGGCCCTCGAGCCAACGCGCGATCGCGCCGTCGTAGGCGTTGGTGGTCTGGAACACGCGCAGCGCCAGCTTGCGGCGGGTCTCGAGCGTCGTGGCGCCGTCGTTGGCGCGCATCTCATCAAGAATGGCGTCATAGCTGGCAGGATCGGTCACCACGGCGACCGACGCGTGGTTCTTCGCGGCCGAGCGCAGCATCGACGGGCCGCCGATGTCGATGTTCTCGATGCAGGTGTCGAAGTCGGCGCCGCTCTCGACCGTCTTCTCGAAGGCGTAAAGGTTCACGACCACCATGTCGATCATCTCGATGCCGTGCTCGGCCGCCTCGGCCATGTGCTGCGCGTTGTCGCGCTTGGCCAGAAGGCCGCCGTGCACCATCGGGTGCAGGGTCTTCACGCGGCCGTCCATCATCTCGGGGAACTTCGTCACCTCGTCGATGGGAGTCACCGGCACGCCGCCTTCCGCGATGGCGCGCGCGGTGCCGCCCGTCGAGATGATCTCCGCACCGAACTCGTCGTGCAGAGCGCGCGCGAACTCCACCACGCCCGTCTTGTCCGTCACGGACATGAGGACGCGCTTGACTTTAGGATCTGCCACCTTTACCGCCTTTCCGAGCAATGATTCGAACTCTGCTTCCAGCATACCAGCGTTGCGCGAAGTGCGCCGCCCATCAGGCGAGAACGGCGAAAAAACGCGCCCCGCCGAACGTCTGAGCGCGCAACTGAGCCATCCGCGGCGGCGCATTGTCCGCTTTCTGCGAAATTTAACGAGCGCTTTACCCGGCTTTGCTAGAATCGCGCCCGCTGTTCTCGCGCGGGCCACCGCGCGGACGGCTCTGATGCAATGCGAACGCGAACAGGAGGATGCGGCGCCCATGTACCGCCAGCAGTGGATGGCCCTGATCGGCCTCGCCCTTTCGGCCTTCATCATGAACACGTCGGAGTTCATGCCCATCGGGCTTCTCGTGGACATCGCGGGCAGCTTCGCCATGACCGAGGCGGAGGCGGGCCTCATCGTGTCGATCTACGCATGGGCGGTGGCGCTGCTCTCGGTGCCGCTCATGGTGTTCGCATCGCGCTTCAACCTGAAGCGCCTGCTCGTCGCCGTGATCGTGCTGTTCGCGGCAGGACAGGTCGCCTCGGCGCTCGCGCCCTCGTTTGCGCTGCTCGTCGGCGCGCGCCTCATGGTAGCGGCTGCGCACGCCATCTTCTGGTCGATCGCCTCGCCGCTCGCCGTGCGCGTGGTGGGCGAGCGATTCAGCAGCCTCGCCGTGGGCACCATCGTCACGGGCTCCTCGATCGCCATGGTGTGCGGCCTGCCGCTCGGTCGCGCCGTGGGACTCATTCTCGGCTGGCGCATGACGTTCGCCTGCGTCGCCGCTGTCACGCTCGTCACGCTCGCGTTCCTCGTGATCGCGATCCCGCGCGTCGAAGCGGGAGCGCCGTTCTCGATGCGGCAGCTGCCCCAGCTGCTCAAGACCCCCACGCTACGCAACATCTACATCGTGACGGCGCTGTTCGCCGGTGCGCACTTCACGTGCTACAGCTACATCGAGCCGTTCCTTCAGCAAGTCGCCGGCTTCTCCGACGGGCTCATCACGTTCACGCTCGTGCTGTACGGCGCGGCGGGCGTTGCAGGCAGCGCCGTGTTCTCGCGCGGCTACAGCCGCCTGCGCTTCCCGTTCATGCGCGCGGCGGTGCTCGGCGTGGTGGCGGCGATGGCGCTGCTGCTGGTCGCATCGGTCAATATGATCGCGACGATCGCGGTATGCGCCCTGTGGGGCGCGTTCTACACCGCGTACAGCGTGGCGTTCCAGGCGGAGATCCTCAGCAGCGCGCCGGCCGAGGCGTCGGCGGTGGCCATGTCGGCTTATTCGGGCATCTTCAACCTCGGCATCGGCAGCGGAACAGCCATCGGCGGCGTGGTGGTGTCAGCGGCGTCCATCGCCGACGTGGGGCTTGCGGGCGCACTCATCGGCGCCGCCTCGTTCGCGGTGTGCACCGTGGGCCTCGTGCGTTCGATCAAGCGGGCCGAGCGGGCCTCGCGTACCAACGCAACGACCGCGTAACGCAGCTGAGTCAGGCACAAGGAGCAGCGGAAGGAGATGAGGGGGACAGGGCGTTGCCACCTCCCGCCTCCTTTCTACTCGCTGCTTTACCTGCCGAGGCTCGCCTCGTGCTTGGCGCGCGCCTCGTCGCTGTAGCGCTCGCGGTAGCGCACGTCGACGAGCTCGGCCACAATGGCGATCGCGAGCTCAGCCGGACTCTTCGCGCCGAACTTCAGCCCGATGGGACGCTTGACGGCATCCCACTGCGCCTCGGTCATGCCGCCCGCAATGCACAGGTCGTGCACGCGGTCGTTCTTCCCCGCGCACCCCATCATGCCCACGTAGTGCACGCCATGGCGTGACGCCCAGATGCAGCCCTCGGGGTCGAACATGTGCCCGCGCGTGAGAACGCACACGTAGTCGTCGGGCGCGGCGGCGTACTCGTTGAGCGCATCGAAGCTTCCGTTCGGCAGCAGAATGCGCTCCGCAGCGGGGAACCGCTCCTCGTTGAGGTAGGCGGGGTCGTAGTCAACCGCCGTCACGGCAAAGCCCACGTGCGCCGCGAGCGCCGCCACCTCGCTCGACGCATCCGACGCGCCGAGCAGCCACACGCGCACGGGATCGAACAGCGCGGTAGACGCCCACGTGAGGCCGTCGAACTGCTCGTTGTGCATGCTCGGGCCGCGCGTGACGTCCTTCATCTGGAACTTGTCGCGATCGGAGTACGCGCGCGACGCCACGATCTCCTTCGCGTCGTTGCAGAAGAACACGAGCGGCTCGCCGTCGGCCGAGCCCACCTCGCCGTACTTCTTCGTCACCTCGTTGTCTACGTTCGCACAGGCCGCTTCCGCGTCATAGACGATCTTGAAGCCGAGCCACGCCATCTCGTGCGCGTCGATAGCGCGCAGCGCGCGCTCGAACGTGGGGATGTCGGCCTCGGTCAGCGAGCCGGCGATCGCGTCGAGCGCCGCAGGCCCCACATGCGGATTGCCCGCGCTCGCCTCCTCGGAGAACGCGGGGAAATCGTCCGCAGACAGCGCGGGGGTCCTCCTCGCACGCAGATCGTCGATGATGCCCTCGAGTACAGCCTTGTCCATAGGTCTCACTCCCATCTGTCGGAAAAGCGCCCGCGCACGGGACAAAAATGCACGATCGCTCACCCTCGCACGCCCGACACGGAGCCTCGGTACGCCCCAGCGCGTTCCGCCTTCGACAAAACCCCAGGTGAGTGATAGCCGACTTCGCGATTCTGCCCCCAAACCGACGCCCGGACGCGTCCGAACCTGAGCTATCGTGCATTTTTGTCCACCGCAAGCGCATATGCGCGTTACAGAAGCAACTATACACCATGCAGAATAAAAAGGACGGGCGGTTTCTTCCGCGCCCCGCAGGACGCAGGAGAAACCGCCCGTCTCGCGCAAGCGGGTCGCGGGCGGACGCCGCACAGTGCGTCGCGCCCGCCGCGCTGCACCCACTCGTCGCGTCGCATTACTCCGCGATGTGGACCTTGCGGTCGGCGCCGACCGTCATGCGCCCCGCGGCGATGATGCGCAGCACCTCGGGGTAGAGGATGTGCTCGGTGGCGTGGATGCGCGCCTCGAGGTCGTCGATCGTGTCGTCCTCGCGCACCACCACGGCGCGCTGCGCCACGATGGGACCCTTGTCGTAGTCCTCGTTGGCGAGATGCACAGTCACGCCCGTCACCTTCACGCCCGCGTCGAACGCGTCCTGGATGGCGTGCGCGCCCTTGAACGAGGGCAAAAGCGCCGGGTGCAGGTTGAGCACGTGGTCGGGGAACGCGTCGAGCACCACGGGGGTGAGCTTGCGCATGTAGCCCGCCATCACCACGTATTCCGCGCCCGCCGCGCGCAGCGCCTCGACGATGCGCGCGTCGGCCGCCTGCGGGTCGGCGTACACCTCGCGGTTGAGCACCGTAACGGGGATGCTCGCCGCACGCGCGCGCTCGATGCCGTACGCGTCGGGGCGCGACGACACCACGTGCACGATCTCGACGGGCAGCGCGTCGTGCGCGATCGCGTCGATGATGGCCTGCAGGTTCGTGCCGCTGCCGGACAGCAGCACGCCGATTTTCAGGTTCGCCATGGAAACCGCCTATCCTTCGTACTCCACCACGCCCGTGCCGGGAACGACCGAGCCCACGACGACGGGATCCTCGCCGGCATCGCGCAGGCTCGCCGTAACAGCGTCGACCTGCGCAGGATCGACGATGAGAATCATGCCAAGGCCCATGTTGAACGTCTTGAGCGCTTCCTCGTCGGAGAGGCCGGCGGCTTCGCAGCCCAGACGGATGACGGCGGGAACCTCCCAGGCCGCCGTGTCCACGAGCGCATCGAGCGTGTCGGGCAACGCGCGGTTGAGGTTCTCGGTGATGCCGCCGCCCGTGATGTGCGCGAGCGCGTGCACCGCGCCGGGCAGCGCGCGCAGGCAGCCGAGTACCGGCTTCACGTAGATGCGCGTCGGCGCGAGCAGCGCCTCGCCGAGCGCGCGCCCGCCGAGCGTCTCGCAGGGTGCGGCCAGCTCTTCGGCCGTCTTGCCCTCCGCGAGCACGCGGCGCACGAGCGAGTAGCCGTTCGAGTGGAAGCCGCTCGACTTCAGGCCGACGAGCACATCGCCCTCGTGCACCTTGTCGGGGCCGATCATCTTCGGACGGTCCACCACACCCACCGTAAAGCCCGACAGATCGTAGTCGTCGGGGTCCATCACGCCGGGATGCTCGGCCATCTCGCCGCCGACGAGCGCGCAGCCCGCCTGGCGGCAGCCCTCGGCGATGCCGCCCACCACCTCGGCCACGTGCTCGCGGCGCAGCTTGCCGATGGCGATGTAATCGAGGAAGAACAACGGCTCGGCGCCGCAGGCCAGAATGTCGTTCACGCACATGGCCACGAGGTCGACGCCCACCGTGTCGTGCTTGCCGAGAAGCTGCGCGAGCTTGAGCTTCGTGCCAACGCCGTCGGTGCCCGAGATCATGATGGGATCGTCCATGTCCTTGAACGCCGCGGCGCTGAACAGGCCGCCGAACCCGCCGATGTCGCCGATCACCTCGGGGCGGTAGGTGGAGTGCACGGCGTCTTTGATGGCGTCGACCGCCGCCGCGCCCTCCTCGATGTCGACGCCGGCCTGGGCGTAGGTCATGTGCTTGTCCATCGCTGCAATCCTTCCAAAGAGGTCAGTCAAACTGTCAGATCATTATACGTTGTCGCCGCGCCGTCGCGCGCACGTCATCGTCGGGCGCACGGCTCCCACAGCCCCTGTCGCTTCTACCGCGCCTGCCCCTGCTGCTCGAGCTCCCACTTCGTCAGGAAGCTCTTCTTCGCGATCTCCTCGGGGATCTCAACGGGGTAGTCGCCCGTGAAGCACGCTTCGCAGAAGCCGGGGTGCGCCGCGCCCGACACCGCCTCGCGCAGGCCCTCGATCGAAATGAACGCGAGCGAATCGGAGCCGATGAACGCGTTCATCTCCTCGTTGCCCATGTTCGCCGCGATGAGCTGCTCGCGCGTGTCAGTGTCGATGCCGTAGAAGCACGGCCACAGCACCTCGGGGCTCACGATGCGCAGGTGCACCTCGGTGGCGCCCGCGTCACGCAGCATCTGCACGAGCTTCTTCGACGTGTTGCCGCGCACGATGGAGTCGTCGATCACCACGAGGCGCTTGCCCGCGATCACGCTCGGCAGCGGATTGAGCTTGAGACGGATGCCGAGCTGGCGCATGGCCTGCGTCGGCTGGATGAACGTGCGGCCCACGTAGCGGTTCTTCACGATGCCGTCGGTGAACTGGATGCCGCTCTCCATCGCGTAGCCGAGCGCCGCCGGCACGCCCGAGTCGGGCACGCCGAGCACGAGGTCGGCGTCGACCGGCGCCTCGCGCGCGAGGATGCGCCCCATACTGCGGCGTGCCTGGTACACGCTCTGGCCGTCGAGCACGCTGTCGGGGCGCGCGAAGTACACGTACTCGAAGATGCACGCCGCCGGCTTGCGCGCGGGCACGGCCTGCTCCGACCACATGCCCTGCTCGTTGAAGCGCACCACTTCGCCGGGACGCACGTCGCGCACGTACTCAGCGCCCACGATGTCGAGACCGCACGTCTCCGACGACACCACCCAGCCGCGGTTGTCGGGCAGCTTGCCGATGCACAGCGGGCGAATGCCATGCGGGTCGCGGAACGCATAGAGCGAATCGGCGCTCGCAAGCACCATCGCGTAGGCGCCCTCGAGCGTCTCCATCGCGTAGCTGATGCCGTCGCGCAAATGGTGCGTCTGGCGCGTAACGTAGCCGATCGCCTTCGCCGCCACCTCGGAGTCGGTAGCCGAGCGGAACTGCACGCCCTCGGCCACAAGCCGCGCGCGGATCTTGTTCGTGTTCACGAGCGTGCCGTTGTGCGCGAGCGCGATGAGCACGTCGTCGATCGCCGAGATATGCGGCTGAGCCGCCTCCCACGACGCCGAGCCGCCGCTCGTGGAATAGCGCACATGGCCCGCCGCTACAAAGCCCTCGAGCGCCGCAAGCGTGGCCTCGTCGAACACCTGCGTCACAAGGCCGAGGTCCTTCGCAGCCACGACCGTCTCGCCGTCGCCCACCGCGATGCCCGCGCTCTCCTGACCGCGGTGCTGCAGCGCCTGCAGGCCGTAGCACGTCATGCGCGCCACATCCTCGCCGGGCGCGTACACGCCGAAGACCGCGCACTCCTCCTCAAGACGATCGGGGCGCTCGCCCGGCATGATGGAATCACTCATGAAACTCTCCCCTCGACGGATCCTTCGACGTTGGCGATGTCGCCCTCGTCGACCTGCGCAGCACCCGTATCGTCGGCACCGGTGCCGGCGGGCTGGTAATCGGTCACGCTGCAGAACGTAATGATGCGATAGCTGTTATCGGGTGCGTCGCATGTGGAGAACGCGAACACCTTGTCGATCTCGGAAGCGGCGGGCGCGGCGGGGTCGGGCGTCACCGTCGATGCATCGAGGCGCGCTTGGACGTACGCCGTCACGTCGCCCGGATTCGGAATGACGATGTCGGTCGACGAGCCCGGCACGCGGTCGACCGCAAACGATGTGAGCTCGTAGTTGCCCGCAGGCGTGAGCAGGTAGAACGTGCGATGCGCGTTGAACGTCGCCGAGTCGGTGAAGCGCGCAAGCAGCGCGAACATCGAGCCGTTCGCCATATTGTGTCCGTAGATCACGTTCACAGCGTCGGAGAAGTCGCCCGCGTTCTCACCCGACAGCATGACACAGCCGTACTCGGCGCCGATGACGTTGCGCGTGTTGCCGTTGAAGTCGTGAGTAAGGTAGTGGGAGTCGTCGCCGTCGCGGTGCACGATCGGGTAGCTCACGTCGGTGTCGGGAATGTACACCCACGCCACCACGTCGGGATTGACGGCGCGCAGGGCGTCCCAGTTGACCGAGAAATCGGCAAGCGTCGCGCCGGACACATCGCTCGGAGCCGAGAAGTTCTCGGACGCGATGTCGTCGTAGGCCCGCTGCCCGCTCCAGTATGAGAAGCCGATCGCCGCCAGCGCCGCCAAGGACAGCACGAGCACCACGAGCGCCACCCAGAACACCACGCGCCAGGGACCCTTCTTGCGGCTCTGAGTGGAATAGCGATCAGCGGCACGCCCGTACTCGCCTGCGGTTGCCGCAGTAGGCACAACAGAGGCCGCAGCACGCGGCGCGGCTTTCTGCGAAGCGACACGCGGTGCGGCTCCCTGCGCGGCGGGGCGACCCGCGGGCGCGGGTGCTGCGGCGCGCGGCGCGCGGGAGGCGCGCTCGCCGGCAGGCGCGCGATCGGGGCGCGCTGCGCGCTGCGACCGCCCGGATTGCAGGGGCTCAGCGGCCGCGCGCGAACCGCGAGCGACCTGCACATCCTGCGCCCTGCGCGCCGCCTGCTCGTCGCGGCCTACTCGAGCGTCGCGCGCCGCCTGCGCGCCCCGCACCGCGCGTCTTGCGCGCGCGTCTTGCGCGGCGGGCACGCCCGCACGCCCATCGCGCACGCGTTCCTCGGCAGTCGCGTGCGCACCGCGCTCGGCTCTGCACGCGCCCCTGCCCTGATCCACCGCATGCGAGCCTGCGCGCCCGTCCGCATCCCGCGGCACCGCATGCCGCCCGCGCACGCGCGCGCCTTCCGCACCTGCAGACCGCGGCCCCGAAGCCGCACGTCGCGAGCCGCGTGCGCCCTCGACGCCTCCGCGACGGGCACCGTCGTCGATGCTGCCGTGTTTCGCCATGTTGCCCTCTCCTCGAGGTTTTACCGTCTCGAAACGTAAAACGCCCCCAGTGCGGGGGCGTTTACGAACTCTGCGCACCGCCCCTTGCGGGGCGTCGTACCGCTTCGGAATCGCTCAGCAAGCCGAAGCATGCGCATGTTATTTCTTCTTCATCTCGTCGATGAAGCCCTTGGCGATAAAGATAACGACGATCAGCACGATGATCGCAACCAGTACCCAGATAACCTCCATGGGGATGGTCATGCCGAACAGGGTCATGGGATCCTCTCCTTTGCGTTAAGCGCGCCGAGCGCGCGGCGAATCAAGCTCGATACCTTGAGCCATGATAACGTGAGTTCACCGTTCGCGCAAACCAAACGTCAGCGCGGCGGCCGAGCGCGCGGCCGCGCATCAAAGACGCCGCCGCAACGCGCCGTGCGCGCAATCCGCCGCACGGCTCGCGGCGCGCACCTGGCCTCACCGCGCGCCCGCATCCCGCACGTTACTCGATGCCGAGCCGCTCCTCGAGCGCCCGCACGATATAGCGGAGCGCCTTCACGCGCGCGTAGCGCTTATCGTCGCTCTCAAGAACGTACCACGGCGCGTACGAGGTCGACGTCAGGCGGAACATGTCGTCGATCGCCGCCTTGTACTGCGGGTACTTCTCGCGGTTGCGCCAGTCCTCCTCGGTGATCTTCCACTGCTTCGCCGGATCCTTCTGACGCTCCTCGAAGCGGCGCAGCTGCTCCTCCTGGCTCACGTCCACCCAGAACTTGAACAGGATGGCGCCCCAGTCCACCAGATCGCGCTCGAATGCGTTGATCTCGGCGTAGGCGCGCGTCCACTGCTCGGTGGTGGCGAAGCCCTCGATGCGCTCCACGAGCACGCGCCCGTACCACGAGCGATCGTAGATGCCCACGTGCCCCGCCTTCGGCAGATGGATCCAGTAGCGCCACAGGTGCGGATGCGCCAGCTCGGGCTTGGTGGGCGCCGGGCTCGGGAAGATCGTGTAGGCGCGCGCGTCGAGCGCCTGGGCCACGCGTTTGATGCTGCCGCCCTTGCCCGCGGCGTCCCATCCCTCGTACATGAGGATGAGCGGCACGCGCTTCTGGTACATGATGTTCTCAAGGCGGAACAGGCGCTCCTGCAGCTCCTTGAGCTCCTTTTTGTACGTGTCGCGGTCGAGCGTGAGCGCGTGGTCGAGCTCGTCGAGGCGCGGATAGCTCGAGATGACCGGGAAGTGCGACTTGCGCGGCGCCTGATCGCTCTGCATCTGCGCGATCTCCTCGGCCGTCATGTCGGCTGCGGGCGCCTCCGCGCACGGCTTCTTCTCGGCGGCGAGCCCGGCCTCGCGACGCGTAAGCGCACGGGAGATCGCCTCCACCATCGTGCGCGCGATCGTGATGTTGGCACGGCGCTTGTCCTCGCCGTTCACGAGCACCCACGGCGCAAAGTCGAAGTCGGAGTTCTCGAGCAGACGGTCGTACACCGTGTAGGAGCGGTCGTAATCCTGCGCGCTCGCGAGCTTGCGGTCGGGCACGCGCCAACGCGTCGCCGGGTCGTCGTGGAGTCGCTCGAGACGGCGACGCTGCGCCTTCTTCGACACGTGAAGGAAAAACTTCACCACCGTGTAGCCGTCATCGGCGAGTTGGCGCTCGAAGCTGTGGATCGACTCAAGGTAGCGGCGCGTCTCCTCGCGCGAGGGCGGCCGCTTGCCCGCCGTGTGCGCAAGCATGTGCTGAAGCGCCGCCGTGTACCAGCCGCGGTCGAAGAACGTGATGGCGCCGCGTTCGCCGAGCGCGCGCCAGAACGGCTCCATGAACGGGAAGTAACCCGTTACGCCGTTCGCACGACCCACGAAGCCAGAAGGCTCGCCCATGTCGGACTCGCTCGGCACGAACACCGTGGTCGCGCGGGCATCGAGCTGGTACATGAGGCCGGAGATGCGGCTGCCCTTGCCGGCGCCGTTCCACCCCTCGAAGAGCACCGCGAGTCCCGCGCCCTCGCTGCGCGCGCGCTGCTGCAGCACCACGAGCTGGCCCATGAGGTCGTCGTACTCGCGCTTATATGCCTCCTTGGACAGCGGCTCCTCATCGAAGTTGACACGATCGAGCATGACGCACCTCTCCCTCCGCGCGGCGAACGCGTAAGATCGTCGTAAAATCGCCTGAAATTGCATTATATCCGCTCGTCAACTACCTTAGGATAGAATGTTGTGCTCAAGATGCGCAACGAGCGTACGACCTAGCACGGGAAGGTGCCTATGTCACACTACGGAGTCATTGATCTCGGTTCCAATTCCATCCGACTCGTCGTCTACGACGTGAAGAGCAACGCGAGCAAGCCCGTTGCGAAGAAGGACTTCAAAAGCGTCATCAACGAGAAGAAGATCGCCGGCCTGTCTGCCTACGTGCAGGACGGCGTGTTCACGCAAGACGGTATCAACCGCGCGATCGAAGTGCTCGAGGAGCATCTGAAGCGCGCCCGCAACCTCGACTGCGAGCGCATCTGCATCTTCGCCACCGCCGTGCTGCGCAACTGCAGCAACTCGAAAGAGGCCGTGCGCGCCATCAGCGACGCCGTCAAGCTGCCCATCGACCTGCTTTCCGCGCGCGACGAGGCGCATCTCGGATTCGTGGGCGCCACGTGCGACCGCACGATCGAGTCGGGCACGCTCATCGACATCGGCGGCGGTTCCACCGAGATCACCGCCATCGTGGACGGCAAGGACTGCCACGACGTGAGCCTCGGCCAGGGCAGCGTGTCGTCGTACGCCCAGTTCGTCAACATGATCCTTCCCACGCACGACGAGATGCACGACATCGAGGACGCCTTCAAGGAGAAGCTCGCCAGCCTCGGCGACCTTGAGCCCTACCACGCGAAGCGCCTGTACGGCATCGGCGGCAGCTCGCGCGCCATCGCAAAGATGTACGGCACCGCGTTCTGCTCGGGCGTCCGCCCGCGCGTCATCGAGCTGCATCAGGCCGATGCGCTGCTCACCCTGCTCGCGCGCAGCCGCGAGACGTTCGCGCACCTCGCCGTGAAGGCTGTGCCCGACCGCCTGCACACCGTGGTGCCCGGCTGCCTCATCGCCATCACGCTCATGCGCGCGTTCGGCGCACGCGATCTGGAAATATGCAAGTACGGCGTGCGCGAGGGATACCTGATCGAGCGTATACTGAAAGCATGAGGTTTTCGCGACGCCGGCAGGCGCCTTCGCCTTGCGCGCACCCGAAACTCAGCTGAGCCCATTCGAGACAAGGGAGTAAGAGCATGAGCCCGACCCTTCAGAAGTACCCATACATGCAGAACCGCGAACTGTCCTGGCTCGAGTTCGACAAGCGCTGCCTCGACCAAGGCGCCGATCCGAGCGTGCCCCTTCTCGAGCGAATGAACTTCATCTCGATTTTCTGGAGCAACCTCCAGGAGTTCTTCATGGTGCGCGTCGGCAGCCTGACCGACCTGTCGCTCGTGAAGAAGACCATCGTCGACTCGAAGTCGGGCATGACGCCCTCCGAGCAGCTCGACGCCATCTACGCGCGCTGCCACGAGCTCTACCCCTACTACGAGGAAACGTTCGAGAACCTGCGCCGCCTCCTCAAGGACGAGGGCGTCGAGCAGCTGCGCCCGAACGAGCTCGACGACGAGCAGCGCGCCTACCTTGACGACTACGTGCACGACGAGGTCATGCCGTTCCTCTCGCCGCAGATCGTCAACGCGCGCCACCCCTTCCCCCACCTTGAAAACGGCGGGCTCTACATCGTCGTGCGTCTCAACGAGGAGGCCGCCGACGAGAAGGGCGAGAAGACCAAGAAGAACAAGAAGGGCGCGGCGAAGGAAGCCGACGCCGCAGGCAAACTCACGAAGGCCGAGAAGGCCGCCGCCAAGGAAGCGAAGACCGCGAAGAATCTCGGCGCCGAGGGCGTGACGCTCGGTCTCGTACCGCTGCCGCGCCAGTGCAAGCGCATCGTGCGCCTACCCGGGCGCGGACTCAAGTTCGTGCTGCTCGAGCATGCCATCGAGATGTACGCCGCTGAGATCTTCTCCATGTACAAGATCAAGCACACCAACATCATCTGCGTCACGCGCAACGCCGACCTCGACGCCAACGAGGGCACCGATGAGCAGGACGAGGATTACCGCGAGCACATGAAGCGCATCCTCAAGAAGCGCTCCCGCCTCGCGCCCGTGCGTCTCGAGAGCGAGCGCCCGCTGTCGAGCACGGTGAAGAAGCTGCTGCTCGCGCGCCTCGAGCTCAAAGAGCATCAGACGTTCGTGTCATCGGTGCCGCTCGACATGAGCTACACGTGGGGTCTCCCCTCGCTCGTTGACGCGAAGAAGCGCGCCGCCATCGCGCAGCAGCCCTTCACGCCGCAGTGGCCCGCCTGCCTCGACCGCAACCGCCGCATCATCGACCAAGTGTGCGAGCGCGAGGTGCTGCTCGCCTACCCGTACGAGTCGATGGATCCCTTCGTGCAGATGCTGCGCGAAGCCGCCAACGACCCGAGTGTGCTGTCCATCAAGATCACGCTGTACCGCCTGGCCAGCCAGTCGCATCTCGCCGAGGCGCTCATCGCCGCCGCCGAGAACGGCAAGGAGGTCACCGCTCTGTTCGAGCTGCGCGCCCGCTTCGACGAGAGC
>ERZ1034920.1684-NODE-1684-length-13722-cov-13.896978_pt1 | contig 13722 bp, 12 predicted proteins | sample MGYA00520688_ERZ1034920 | MGnify/ENA primary metagenome ERZ1034920 (study PRJEB33766, sample SAMN09781785) | gut metagenome | biome: gut microbiome | host: Homo sapiens | place: Madagascar | study: EMG produced TPA metagenomics assembly of the PRJNA485056 data...
AAATTACAATCATCCAAAATGACACAAAATATTTTTTTAAAGAAAAAACCATTATTTTATTTTGTTAAATAAATAACCTAAAGCTCCAAAGATTTTATACACTTTATAATGATGTCTAACCTCAATATAAGCAATCAATTTTTTCAGAAACTTTATCCTTTTGAGAATTATATCATGATACTTGTATTCTGTAAATTTATCATAACTCTCCAAGAGACGAATATGCTCAGAATAAGCAAAAGACATGTCAGTAGTTGTAGTGACACCTTTTTCTGTTCTTCTATAAACGCTCATTATTCTATCAATATATCTCACTTTACCTCGAGAGAGTAATATCAGCATTAAAGAATAATCCCTACTATAAATTTTTGCGAGATTAGAGGGATAGCCATCATATAAACTCTTTCTATAAAGAATACTTGCTGTTGGAGCAGCCCAATTAGTGATAGCTTGCTCAGTTGACAAATCAACATCCCTATCAAACATATTAACAAATGTTCTTACCTTTCTAGACTCTTGCATATAATAAAAGGCATCGTGATAACATAAAGAATAGTCTGAATGGGTGTCCATGAAATCAACCTGAACCTGTAGCTTTTTTGAATCAATCCAGTAATCATCACCTTCACAAATAGCGACATAATCACACGGGTTAACCCATTCAGAAATATATTCATGCTTCTTATCTTTTTCTTTCTTTGAATATAGGTTCTCCTTTAAAAGGAGTACTGCAAAATAGCAATTTTTATTTTGACTATGTTGAGCAAAAGAAATATATGCGTAATCTGTCTCTATTTTATAAGAACCAACTTCTTCTGAAAAGTTGAAGTTTTTATCAACATAATTAGTAATAACATTCTGTTCCCCATCCGTAGATGCATCATCAACAATACAACACACAAAAGGAAAATTGGTCTGTTGCATCGTAAAGCCATCCATAGCATGGGTGATATAATCCGCCTGATTATAAGTAAAACAGCGAACATTTACTTTAAATTTTGTATTTTCATTCATAACTATTTATTTTTTAGACTACCTACTATCCTTTTAATTTCTTTATATTCTTCTAATTTTAAAATCTCAGAAACAATAAATCCAACAATAAATCCTATTGTAATTTGCATAAGTAAAACTAACCAATAACTAACAGGAAGATATTTCAAGAAATAAACAGCAGTTGCTATCACAAAAGCTGTAAAATAAGAAGGTGCTATATCTTTCAATTGATTCAGAAAGGTATAATTGAGAGTTTTACCCGTGTACCAAGTATTAAGGTATAAGCATATTATACCAGTAAAGATAGAAGCAAGCAACATATAATATATTCCACAAAATATTCCTATTACTACCGGAACAAATCCCACTATTTTCTTTAGAATCTCCAGATTAAGAAATATATCACTTCGGCCTAAAACCTGAAGAATATTGAGATTAATAGCGTGTAACGGATATAGTGACATTGATATACATATTAATGGAAGATAAGTAGCAGCCTCATGCCATTTTGTACCGATTAAAGTATATACTATTGGTTCTGAAACCGCCCCTAAAGATATCATACATATAGCTGTAACAAACATTGTAACTTTAATAACTTTCCTGTATCCTTGAACCATACGTTCTTTGTCATCCTGTATTTCAGCCAATACAGGATAACTAACTCGCTGAATAATTGAAGTAAGGTTAGAAGAAAAAATACTTGCATATTCATTGGCTCGAGTATAATGCCCAAGAGTTGAAGAAGTATAGCATCGACCAATAACAATCTGGTATAATTGATTCCACACATTATTCAAAATACCACTAGCTAGAAGTTTCCATCCAAACCCCCACATATACCTAAAACTACATTTACAGAAAGTCATTTTTGGATACCATTTAACCAACCACCACAAACTAAAAGTATACAATAATTGTTTAGAGAGTTGCTGAGCCACCAACGACCACACACCATATCCAATGAATGCCATAACTATGCCTATTACTCCGCTAATTATAGCAGAAAACAAAGATGCCTTTGTCTTTGTTTTGAAATCTATTTTCTTTGTAAGAATTGTAACTTGCGTGATAGATAGTGCATTGAAAAAAAGAACCAAGCCAGTTGCTCTAACTAATGCCGTTAATTCTTTACGATGAAAGAAATCTGAGACAAACGGTGCACTTATAAAAAGGAGCATATACAACACAATGCTAATTACCATATTAGTTATAAACATTGTGTTGTAATCTTCATCTGTCACATCTTGCTTTCGTATTAAGGCATTACTAAACCCGCTATCAACGATTCCATTTAATACTGTTGTAAAGATCAAGCAAATACCTATCAATCCATATTCATCTGGTGAGAGAAGGCGAGCCAACACTAAACCAACAATGAATGTTACTCCCTGGCCTAAAAAGGCATCAGCAGCACTCCATCCGACTCCTTTTATCGTTTTATTTTTTAATGATTCTTGTTGCATATTAAAAACTATTGCTGCTTACGCAGTCTATCATTCAATCTTTATGTAGTGAAAAGCACACAACTAATGCTAAACAACATCATTTTACAATATATTCTAGCATAGAGCTAAACAACAATCTAAAATCAGTTACTTCATGCGCTTCACCTAAAATATAAGCATCAGGATTGCCCCCCAAACCAGTTTTTGGATCGACAAAAACTTCTTTCAAATCAAGGTGAGAGCCTTCTCCTTTCACATAAATAGAAACCTTTAAATCTTCAGGGTTATCATCCAATAATAACATAAATGGAGCTACATATTTATAAAAATCATTTGCATCAACATAAAATAAATTAGCAGCAACCTTTAGTATTTCGTCATCTTCAATTTTCAGACGGCGCATAATAGACAACAACTTTAAGATTGTTATATCCAATCTAACCTCACGTTTCTTCACTTTATACGTAGGAACATTCGCCACTTGAGATGATATATCAAATGCTTGAATGCATTCTCTAATAGTTTTGCTTTCCAGCATCTCTTCTGTAACCATCGCCTCTATAAGTTTTCGAGGACAGGTAATTTTTCTCTCTAAGTAGTCATAAATATAATTCTTTCGAATTTCACGAATTGAATAATTGTAAGGAGTACTTGAAAGAAACTTTCCAATATATCCATTGAAGTCTGTTTGTTCACCATAGAAGTGTTTAAAAATCTTGCGTATATTAGAAAAATCTGCAACAAAAACAACATTATCAAAACCAAACTTATTTCCTGCCAAAGTTTCATTAGGCTTACTCATAAGTTTATAACAATAATCGATATGAGCGGAAAAAATGTTGAGAATTCTAAATAAATGAGCAGGATCTAACCTGTCCAAATCCTCTACAATCAATACAACTTGTTTTCCTTTGTTCGCCCATAAAGCTTTCTCCTTAAATTTTTGTATAGCCTGTTTTATTAATGAAGTCACCAAATCCTCTTCATAAACAGCGTTAGATTCTGCTACATCTAAAAATTTACAAAGAATATCTTCTTTTTCCGTCAACTGCTTCTTATATTCATCAAATTGAAGCTTTAGGGATTTAAACACTTCTTTTCCTTTTAACGCAGCTGTTACTATAGGGACATATTCTGCCGGCAGAGCCACAGAAGCCATATAAGGCAGCAATTCTAAAAGAAATGATTTGTATTTATTCTGGATGAAGCCCCATAAAGCCAACTCATCACTAATTTGAATACATGAATCTTCAAAAAATCCTTGAACGATGAGTTGAAACAGAACATCCCTTTTTATCAAATTGAAAATATCCTCGTTATTTGCAACTTGATAATTTACCGGATATAGAGTTATAAATACAAAACGCTCAGCGTTCCTTTTCTTAAACTCATCAAGAAAATAACTTTTTCCATCTCCAAATTTTGAAGATAGAAAAGTTCTAGGATTCGCAAGAATGTGATTTCCAAACTCTTCGAGTTGCTTATCTATAGGTATTTTAATATCTTCCATCTGTTTATTCTTCGATTAATGATTTTACCTTTGAGTAATTTTCAGTAACCAAAATCCTCTTCAAAGAAGTTTCAATCTTATTAAGCATTCCACCTTTTTCTTTAGAAGACATCTGCATAGTGTTAAAGTATACCATTACTCCTTGATAGTCCTCTTCTATATAAGCAACAGAATCCAAATTAATATAAATTGGAGAGTTATTATACGTATGTAATTCTATAAACCTAGGCATAATATATATGAATTTTAAATCTATCCAACAATTAATAATTATAAGTAGAAAATAGATCAGGAGAGGTTGTCCGTGGAAAGATAACCTCTCTTGATCCTATTTACTTTGTTTTCATTTCCCTCCTCTTTAAATTGCTAAAGTTTAAACTTGAAAAAGAAAAGGAAAATAAGTTACTTATTTAGCAATATGCGGGATAATTCTTGCAGGGTTTCCAACAACCACGACATCAGCAGGAAGTTCCTTTGTAACAACAGCACCCGCACCAACGAGTGTATTGCCCCCAACATTCTTCACTTTACCTGAAACCAATAACGAGCTCTGCCCTATAAAAGCAAAATCTTCAACAAAAATATGTGCACCTACCAAAGCCTTTGGACCAATAAAACAATAATTACCTATGGTCGTTTGATGACAAACCAAGGCCATATCTCTTATTACAACCCCCGCATTAATCGCAACATCAGCCTGAATAATGCAATTAGCTCCTATACATACACCGTCATCAGAAATATTGGCAAAACGAGAAACTATAGCTGTAGGATGAATTAAAGTAGGAATTATGCCACCAACAGCTTTTATTTTATCAGTTAAATTCTTTCTAATCTTCATATCTCCTTGTGAGAGAAGGAATTGTTTCCCCTTAATATCAGACTTTAACATATCATCAAAAGAGCCCAATATAGTAAAGCCATGTTCATTTTCTCCCGTTCTCTCATCATTATAATGATAAAGACCTACTACTTTATAGCCACAAGCTTCTGCCAATTCAATGAAAAGAGGTGTTGAACCACCAACACCCAAAACATAGATTTCATTCATTTCGCATGTTTTTTATAAAATTATACAATTCAAAGTTCTCTGAATATCCTCTTCACTCAAAGCATGATGCATAGGCAAGCAGATAACACTATTTGCCATCTTATGAGCATTAGGTAAATTAGTTGGATCCGCACTCTCCAAGCCACGATAAGTAGAGAATTCACTAATCAAAGGATAGAAGTAACGACGACCCAATACATTCTGAGACTTCATTCTTGCATAAAGTTCATCACGGGTCATACCATACTTCTGTGCATCTATGAAGATTGGGAAATAGCTATAGTTATGACGAACACCAGGCATATCATCGAAGAAAGTGATGCCTTCAACATTACGCAAAGCCTCACGGTACTTGATAGCTACCTGATGACGAGCCTCAATAGCGGCATCTACCTGCTTCAAGTTCAACAAGCCATAAGCACTACGCATCTCATCCATCTTACTATTGATACCAGGACCTACAACTTCAGTCTCACCAGCGAAGCCGAAGTTCTTCAAATAATCGATACGCTTTTTTGTCTTCTCGTCATGCATTATCAAAGCACCACCTTCGATGGTGTTATATACCTTAGTGGCATGGAAACTCAAAGTACTCATATCACCAGCATTCAAGATGCTCTCACCATTTACTTCTACACCGAAAGCATGGGCTGCATCATATATGACTTTCAAGCCATACTTGTCGGCAATTTCTTGAATAGCTTTGGTATCACAAGGCTTTCCATACACATGCACAGGCATAATAGCAGTAGTCTTAGGAGTGATGGCAGCCTCAATCTTGTTTGGATCAAGATTACCTGTAGCTGGATCAATATCTACAAATACAGGCTTGCAACCATTCCACCAAATACTATGAGTAGTTGCTACGAAGCTATATGGTGTAGTAATAACTTCACCTGTAATACGAAGTGCCTGCAATGCTGTAAGCAATGGCAAGGTACCATTGGTGAAAAGGCTTACATAAGGAACCTTAAGGTACTCAGCAAGAGCTGCCTCCAGTTTCTTGTGATAATCACCATTGTTTGTTATCCACTTGCTGTCCCAGATTTTCTGGAGTTCAGCGTGAAAATCATCCAAATTTGGCAGTAACGGAGATGTTACTGTTATCAATTTCTTATCCATTAGATATATGATTTAAATTATTTTCTATTATTATCGATTTCCGATTCGCTTGTCTAGGATTCGAAAAGTCCATTTTTCGAAGGTATGTATTCGAATATAATCCAAAATTATGCAAATGAAAAAGACAGATAGCACACTCCCAATTGAGAACCACACGAGATGGTCTGATGCATACTGTCCAACATTATTAAGGGTATCTTTCCACAACCACTGTCGCATAGTATCACTATTGGCATGTATCAACAGTACGCCAAAAGTACTGGCGCTGATTGTATTGATGACTTTGCTCTGCTTAATAGGCAAATCCTTGAAATACATAAATGAACATATCGACACTACAACCGCCATTAAGGCATTGGAATCTGATACCAGCCAGTAAGGAGCCAATGGTATTCCAAAGTGAACATGAAGAGCGATAAGGAACAGAACACTCAATAAGGAAAGCACTATAGCAAGAAGCGTTAACACACCCCATTGATAGTTCTTAATACGCGGGAAGAGTCCATAAATTCTGATATAGGAAGAGATGAAATATAATATACTAAACCACGTGACATAATTGAATGCAACATGGAACTTCGGCAATGTCCCCAAAACGGTATAGGTAAACAGGCACAGTGCCAACAGACATGCATGCTTTCGCTTATCCATATTATTAACCAAAATATTTAGGAATGGAATAAACAAGTAAAAGATAAGAAAGCAAGAGATGAAACGATCGGCTATTGAGACTATAGGCGATAGCTCCATGAGCATAAATTTAATGGAGAACGACTCATATCCGGTCCCTACAAAAATCGCCCATATCACAATCTTATAAAACATAATCTCCAAAAACAGCCTTAGAAACTTCCTCAACGTAATGTGCGAGCGACACATAAAATATCCTGTTATCAGTACAAAACAGTTGATACCCGTCTTACCCCACATCCCAAACATATAGAGGTAAAGCGACTTAGAGGAAAACGGATTCTCCTCCATCACGTCTGTCAGTCCACTATTCACCACGTAATGGTGTGCAACTATTAGCAGCATCACAATGATGCGATATAACTCCAAGTTTGACCGACGTATTTTATGCCCCCCCATAACCGAAGCTGTAGTCATATTAATATTTGTTCCCATAAAAAAAATGAAAGTTCTGATACCTTTTTCTAGTTTAATACTCTAAATTCTTTTTTAAAGTTTGATTTTTCTCATCCAGAATTGAAAGCAAATACCTTCCATAATCGTTCTTCAACATAGGCCGAGCGTTTTCTCTCAGTTGCTCTGCACAAATCCAGCCCTGGCGATAAGCGATGCCCTCCAAGCAAGCCACTTTCAAGCCTTGGCGTTTCTCCAAGACCTCGATAAAGGTTGATGCTTCAGAAAGAGAATCATGGGTTCCGGTATCGAGCCAGGCAAATCCTCTAGACATGGTCTGTACCTTCAGTTCCTTATCCTTCAAGAACTCCTGGTTCACTGTTGTGATTTCCAACTCACCACGAGCAGAAGGCTTGATATGTTTAGCTACCTCTACCACCTTATTAGGATAGAAGTATAAGCCTACTACAGCATAGTTGCTCTTTGGATGTTCAGGCTTCTCCTCAATACTCAAGCAATTGCCTTGCTCATCAAACTCAGCAACACCATAACGCTCAGGATCACCTACACGATAACCGAAGACGGTTGCCTTGTCATTCTGCTCTGCATCTACTACTGCCAGATGAAGCATTTGGTTCAATCCTGCACCATAGAAAATGTTATCGCCTAATACGAGGCAAGCAGAGTCATTACCAATGAATTTCTCACCGATAATGAAGGCTTGGGCTAAGCCATCAGGTGATGGCTGCTCAGCATACTCGAACTTGACTCCAAACTGGCTTCCATCGCCTAAGAGGCGTTTAAAACCTGGCAAGTCGTAAGGAGTTGAAATAATGAGTATCTCACGGATACCTGCCAACATCAAAACCGAGATAGGATAATATATCATCGGCTTGTCGAAGATGGGAATCAGCTGTTTGCTGATACCTTTGGTGATTGGATACAAACGTGTACCACTACCACCAGCTAATACAATTCCTTTCATAATATAAATTATTAATTTGTAGTGCGTGAGAGTATCGAACTCTAGCTTATGCTCACCTGTGCACGCACTTGCCATATTAGAATTTTCTCCAAACCATCTTGTTCACAATACCAACATAGCTTTGGATAATCTTTACTACCTTGGTAGAAACATTCTCCTCTACATAATCTGGTACAGGGATGCCGAGTTGGCCGTCCTTGTTGAGTTCTACAGCTGTATCTACAGCCTGAAGGAGACTCTTTTCGTCGATACCTGCAATGATGAAATCACCCTTATCAATTGCCTCCGGACGCTCTGTTGAAGTACGGATGCAGATTGCAGGGAATGGATGACCTACGCTGGTGAAGAAAGAAGACTCCTCTGGGAGGGTTCCACTATCTGATACTACAGCAAAGGCATTCATCTGAAGACAGTTGTAATCGTGGAAGCCAAGTGGTTCGTGCTGAATTACCCGCTCGTCCAATTTGAAACCAGATGAAGTCAGACGGTTGCGACTACGTGGATGGCAACTGTAGAGAATAGGCATATCATACTTCTCTGCCATTTTGTTGATTGCAGTAAAGAGAGAAGTAAAGTTCTTCTCAGTATCGATATTCTCCTCACGATGAGCACTCAACAGGATGTAATGTCCCTTCTTCAAGCCCAAACGCTCATGGATATCACTTGCCTCAATCTCATCCAGATTCTGATGGAGTACCTCTGCCATTGGAGAACCAGTTACATAGGTACGCTCCTTTGGCAAACCGCAGTCTGCCAGATAACGACGGGCATGCTCTGAATATGCCATATTCACATCGCTGATGATATCCACGATACGGCGGTTGGTCTCCTCTGGAAGACACTCGTCCTTGCATCGGTTACCTGCTTCCATATGGAAGATTGGGATATGAAGACGCTTGGCTCCAATCACGCTCAAGCATGAATTGGTATCACCTAATACGAGTACTCCATCTGGCTTGGTCTGGGCAAAGAGCTTGTAAGAGCAATTGATGATGTTACCACATGTAGCTCCCAAATCATCACCCACAGCATCCATATAAACCTCTGGTTCTGCAAGCTTCAAATCCTTGAAGAAGATACCATTGAGGTTATAGTCATAGTTCTGACCGGTATGTGCCAGAATTACATCAAAGTACTTGCGGCACTTGTTGATAACGGCAGCAAGACGGATAATCTCAGGGCGAGTACCTACTACGATGACAAGCTTCAACTTGCCATTCTCCTGCCACTTAATATCTGAATAATCAAATTTTGGTTGCTTTTCCATATTAATCTTTTTCTACTGGATCAAAAAAAGTATCAGGCTTGCTGCTATCAAAGACTTCATTGCAATACATCACGGTGACCAGATCTTCTGTTTCTGAAAGATTGATGATGTTGTGTGTATATCCAGGAAGCATGATAACGCTCTGAATCTTATCGCCACTCACCTCATAGTTAAGCACCTCATCGGTACCTTCCTTGCGGAGCTGAATCAAACCATGACCTGATACAACTATGAATTGTTCCCACTTGGTATTGTGCCAATGCTGACCCTTGGTGATACCCGGCTTAGAGATATTGATACTCACCTGTCCGCAGTTCAAGGTATGAACCAATTCGGTGAAGGAACCACGCTGATCTACGTTCATCTTCAAGTCGAAGATAGCTTTTTCCTTTGGAAGATAACTGAGATAGGTGGAATAGAGTTTCTTGGCGAAACTGCCATTTGGTATCTCAGGAATCATCAACGTCTTTGGCTGATCAGCAAACTGATGAATCAAATCAACGATTTCTCCCAGGGTTGCCTTGTGCGTGATGGGACAATAACAGTACTTACCCAAAGGACCGGCAACTATTTCCAACCCCTCGAACTCACAATGATGCTCCTTCTCCTCCAACGCATCAAGCATCTCGGTTACGAGGTCATCAATATAAAGCAATTCCAGTTCTACAGAAGGATCATTTACCTGAATTGGTAAATCGTTAGCGATGTTGTTACAAAATGTTGCAACTGCTGAATTGTAGTTCGGACGGCACCATTTACCAAAGAGATTCGGGAAACGATATACCAGAACCTTGGCACCAGTCTCACTCTGATAATTCAGGAACAAGTCCTCACCTGCTTTCTTGCTTCTACCATACTCACTGTTGCCGAAGCGTCCGGTCAGGGAAGCCTGCTGAGAGCTGGAGAGCATGACAGGACAGGTATTCTTATACTTTTTTAATGTATCAAGGAGTGTAGAGGCAAAACCAAAGTTACCCTTCATAAACTCGGAGTTATCCTTTGGACGATTGACACCAGCCAGGTTGAATACGAAATCACAATCCTTACACCAGGAGTCCAGCTCCACTAAGGTAGAATCGAGATCATACTCATATACTTCATCGATTACCAATGAAGGACGAGTCTTGTCTTTTCCATCCTTGATGTTATTCAATGCGGCACAAAGGTTTTTACCGACAAAGCCTTTAGCACCTGTTACAAGAATCTTCATTAGTTATCTTGATTACTGAACGAAATTACCCTCACCAGAAAGTTCATGCTGGATATACTCCAGAGAAGCAATCTTGTCCTTGGTTTCCTCCAAGTTCAGGCGATAGGTATTATCTGAATTGAATTCTTCGATGGTTACACGCTTGGCATCACCCTCACGGAAGAACTTATCATAGTTCAAGTCACGGTTGTCAGCAGGAACACGATAGAAGTTACCCATATCTACAGCCTTGGCACACTCCTCCTTGGTCAACAGGGTCTCGTACATCTTCTCACCATGACGGATACCGATTACCTTGATATCTTCCTTCTTGCCACCAAAGAGTTCACAAACTGCCTCTGCCTGAGTCTGGATGGTACAAGCAGGTGCCTTCTGAACGAGGATATCACCATTATGTCCATTCTCGAATGCGAAGAGAACCAAGTCAACAGCCTCTTCCAAAGACATGATGAAACGAGTCATCTTAGGTTCTGTCAATGTGATAGGATTTCCACCACGAATCTGTTCAATCCAGAGAGGGATTACAGAACCACGAGAACACATCACATTACCATAACGTGTGCAGCAAATCTTGGTCTTGCCAGAATAACGACTCTTAGCTACCGCAATTTTCTCCTCAATAGCCTTGGTGATACCCATAGCGTTGATTGGGTAAGCAGCTTTATCAGTAGAGAGGCAGATAACAGCACCAACGCCGGCTTCAATAGCAGCAGTCAACACATTGTCTGTACCAATAACATTGGTCTTTACAGCCTCCATTGGGAAGAACTCACAAGAAGGAACCTGCTTCAATGCTGCAGCATGGAAGATATAATCAACTCCAGGCATCGCATTGCGGCAGCTCTGCAGGTTGCGGACGTCACCGATAAAGAACTTAATCTTATGAGCCACATCAGGGAATTTCACCTGATACTCATGACGCATGTCATCCTGCTTTTTCTCATCACGACTAAAGATACGGATTTCACCGATATCTGTTCTCAAAAAACGATTCAATACAGCGTTACCAAAAGAACCTGTACCACCTGTAATCAACAGGGTTTTGTCTTTAAAAATTGACATATTATTATAAATTTAAAAAATTATTTTATATAGAAAGGCAGGCTCCACACCAAAAGCGAAAAGTAGCTCATAAAAAATGCTAATGGTGCTTCGCCGAATTCTCTTTTTGTTACTTATATCAAATCCATTATTGCCACCGAATCATCCTTCATCGTAACTAAAAGATTCTCCTTTTCTTTAACTATTCTTTCTAATACCACTATATGTTTTTCTGCAGCTTTAAATATATCATTTCGCTCATAGAACTCCATTACTCCCTTTGATTTATCTTCGTTGTTAAAGTAGAATTTCCCTCGTTTTGCGAATAAGAAAAGATCCTTCTCATTAATACGATCAAAAGAAATAAACAATTTTCTTGTTATAGAGTTTTGTATACCCAGATATCGTATAATACTATACCTAGCATTCCCACGGTATATAAAATAACTATTCGTAGTTTTTGCTATATGAGTATCTGTAAGTTTCAGATAATTGAAAAGAATGTTTTCTGGTCTAGACAAGCTTTTATCGTTCATCTTTACTAAATCTTCAATATATTTTTTCAAACTAGGAATTAAAAAATACTGAAGAAAGCAACTTTGATCTAGTTCTTCACACAATCTCCAAAATGTAATACGCTCAGTATCATCGGTATCACGAAACTTTACTGTATATACTTCCTTCTTAGTCTCTTCTCTAGAATGTGAAATATACGACGCAGCAAAATACTCTTGGAGAGAACGATGAGGAAAGACGTAGGAAGTACCATCCTGTACCAAAATCGAAATGGCTACACTCAAATCGTAAATGATGTCATCAACAGTACAATCTACTTTCAAACGTTCTATGAGTTTTGGCAAAATATCATGTAAATACTCTGAAGAAAACTCATACGTTGACTGCATATATGATATGAAACAAAATGCTTCTAACAATCGTCTTATTTCATCTTGACTAAGTTTTGATTTCTTATCATGTTGATAACCACCAGCCTTGCTCTTCGCATCATGCTTGGAGTGTAATGTATCAAAAACATTATAATAAAAGCTGCTTACATGTTTTGGTAATTCAGGGTGCTCATTATAAGTCAATATAAACATCGACAGCAGTAAAGGACTGCTCATATACCGCATAAAAGGAGTTCTTTTAGATTGGTCTAACAGCTCCTTTATCTTTATCGCCAATTCTTTATCTTCTTCATTACCATTACCTAATTGTTTATCAATGAATTCAAATACCTGAGTTTCTGAAAGCTTGCATACATGATAATTCTCAAATCTTTCTAAGGTTTCTGCATTAGCACCAGGGCGTGAAGTCAAGAGATAAAAATTCTGAGGATAACAATCGAAGAAATTCTCGAGGCTATGGGTAAGAGCATCTTTTTGCTCGATGGCTATTTCATCATATCCATCAAGCAAAAACATAAACTTCCCTGTCTTTAACATGCTATTGAATATCTTTTCATTCTGAGATAGTTTGAGACTAAACACTTTATCTGCGACAAAATCTTTAAAACTACCATCAAATCCTTTGAGTTTTCTCAGTTCTATAACCAGAGGAATCTTGCTTGACTTGTTGCATGCTGATAAAAACAGATGTCGAAGAATCATCGTTTTACCACAGCCAGCATGCCCCAGAAGTGTTATGAAGTTATGCTCTGCAAATAGCTCATCCGGATTATCAGGTACTTGCATCTCTTTATTTCTTCCTTCCAAAGAAAGAGGAAAATAGACATCATAGAAATCACGTCGCTCCTCACTAAAAAGAAACGTCTTGATTTTAGAATACTTCTCGACAAAATTACCGATATAAGCATAAATGTCATCCTTTAAGGCCTGCTTACATTCGTCAGTAACATCGCAAAGTAAGTTAATGACACGATCCGTAATTTTGGGTGCCAAGGATGCCAATAATTTAGATTCTATTATATACTCTATCATTGTCTTTATTTTTAAAAGGCAGGCTCCACACCAAAAGCGAAAAGTAGCTCATAAAAAATGCTAATGGTG
>ERZ1034920.1688-NODE-1688-length-13690-cov-6.110378_pt1 | contig 13690 bp, 16 predicted proteins | sample MGYA00520688_ERZ1034920 | MGnify/ENA primary metagenome ERZ1034920 (study PRJEB33766, sample SAMN09781785) | gut metagenome | biome: gut microbiome | host: Homo sapiens | place: Madagascar | study: EMG produced TPA metagenomics assembly of the PRJNA485056 data...
AGAGCAACGGCCTTCTAAGCCGTAGGTCGAGGGTTCGAATCCCCCCAGGCTCGTTGACACGTTCAAAACGGTCATACTTGATGAACGGGTCAGTCCCACAGCCTTGGCGTAATGAGCCGGTAGATGGACTTAATAGAATATGGTGGGTATAGTGCAGTTGGTTAACGCGTCGGATTGTGGTTCCGAAGATCGTGGGTTCGAGTCCCACTACCCACCCTTTTTTCTTTTAATGGGCTATCGCCAAGCGGTAAGGCACAGGACTTTGACTCCTGCATTCGTTGGTTCGAATCCAACTAGCCCAGTTTATTATGGGCGTGTAGCTCAGGTGGTAGAGCACTTGACTTTTAATCAAGTTGTCCGGGGTTCGAATCCCCGCACGCTCACTTAAGAGAGATAGCGTAAACTCAGTAAATACAAGGGTTTGCGCTATTTTTTTGCGATTTTTCAGTAAGTGATTTTAACGAAAGTAATCTTGTTTAAATGTCTCAAAATGGTCTCATGAAGACAAGATATCTCAGAAGTGTCTCAGAAAAAAAGAACATGAGACAAATAAATATCTCATGTTCTTAGAAATTAATAGCAGCATTCACTGCACCATCCACGTCTTCCTTTTCGGCTAAGATATGTGAATAAACTTTCATTACCATATCTTCGGTGTCGCCCATTAATTCAGCAATGCGCTTGATAGAAATCTTAGGGATCTGGTAACAAAGGGAAGAGCAGTAGTTGTGCCGGAATACATGTCCGGTTAGACCAACTATCTTTTCTTCGCACACAGCTTGCATAGAGGTCAGGATGCGCTCCCACATCCGGTCATAAGCCGACTTGGTGAAAGGTTTATTATCTTTCATCGTAACGAATAATTGAGTCCGGCCTGATCGCTTGACAGAATCCACATAGTCCCGGATCACCGGTAAGACTTTCTGGGGGATAGGAACGGTCCGGACAGAGTTCCATGTCTTGGTTCCTTTTTTTCCAGCATCGTTCACAATGTATTCGTAAGCACGGGAGATGGACAGTTCACTCTTTTTGAAGTTAAAGTCAAATACACTGAGAGCTACGCATTCCTCTCTGCGGAGTCCGCATCCGTAGATTAGATACAAGTAAGCCTGATCGGCGGCATATTTATAATCTGCTTTAAATACAGCTTTCTTTTCTGCTGGCGTAAGCGCACGGTTTTCTTTCGGTTTGTATTTGACCTTATCAGTATTCCGGAGAATTTCTTCCGCAACATTGGCGGCGAAATCGTTCCTGTTGGCGCAGGGGCGGTTTTTATTATGTTTTGGGTTTACTTGGAAGTATCGGCAACTGATCTAATGATATATCAGATTCGGACTCCAGAGCGTGACGATTATGATCAAAAATAGCATATTGCTCTTTTGCGAATTTGTCGGCAATTTCTCGTGTGATACGTCCAGAATTATTTAGTATTTTTCTTCCTGTAAATTGTAAAAATGCATCAAGCCGATCGGCCCAATCATCCATATACATCGGTATGTGCTGACGAGCTTGATCTTCAGCATAATCAAGGTACATGGTTACAATTCTATTCAGATTATCAATTTCTTCATGCGTTAGGTAGTTTTTAGCAATCGTTACATCTGATTTTCTAACTTTCACACCCTTGAAAGAAGTTAATCCCATATTATCTTTCGAAGCGTCAGCACGTTCCATGATTAATTCTGGGGCTGTATGTCCGTGAACCGAGTAATGCAATTTGTTTTGCGCTGTTTTGAAAAATATATCAGCCTTTTCGCTGTGCGGATCATAATCAACGGAAGTGGCAAAGATATCGCGAACCTTCAGGTAAACACGTTTTTCAGAAGCACGGATGTCACGGATGCGTTCAAGTAATTCATCGAAATAATCTTCTCCAAATTTTTTTGGATTTTTCAAACGTTCATCATTGAGGGCAAACCCTTTTCGCATATATTCTGAAAGAATAGAAGATGCCCAGTTTCTGAAATGTATTCCAATATTATTTCTTACACGATAGCCAATGGCTAGAATCATATCGAGATTATATATTTTTACCGTTCTTTTAATGGTTCGATTACCTTCGGTTTGAACTTGTAAGTAATCCTTACAAGTTGGATTTTCTTGCAATTCTCCATCAGCATAGATATTTTTGATATGCAATGTGATGTTTTGAGGAGATGTTTGATACAATTGAGCAATGCTTTTTTGAGTCATCCAGATCGATGAATCGTTGAAGTAAGCGTCTACTTTTGTATCTCCGCTTTCATTTTGATATATTAAAATATTTCCATTTGTGTTCAAATGAAATCTCCTTTCTCATGGTGTGGGTTCAGAACCGTTCCTGTTGGCGCAGGGGCGGTTTTATTATCTTCAACCAATTCGGTGATTTCGCCGATATGGTTATTTTTCTTTCATTTTCTGACTGATTCTATACTGTTCTGCATCTGGAACATCTATAAACTCTACTGTTTTATCGAAGTTCTTTTTTACAACATCTTTAATTTCATCGAGAGTAACATGGAAGAATTCTCTGCGAGTATTAACCATGTTGAGTTTACGGTCTTCAAAGGCTCTGTGCAGAGCGGCTTCGAGTGCAGGAGCGTTATCAGAAAAAATCATAGCATGCTTACAGATTTATAAAAAGATTGATTGACTAGGCACGAGGTGCCTGGTCTTTCTTTTTGCGCGCTGCTTTTTCTGAAATTTTTTCCAGTAACTCCCATTCTTCTTCATCCAGATCTGCAAGTGCTTCGATCAGCCTGCGACGGTAAGAGTCTTCTTCATCTTTTAAGAGATCCGCTGCAAAATCCGTAATCTTCTCGCTTTTGGTCAATTCTATTTCTATTGGACCATTTCCTGTTCGAAGCCATTCCTCGTTAACATTGAATTTCTCGCATATCAATGAAATGACTGCATCACTCGGTGCGCTTTTGTCAACTTCGTAAGATCCAATGTTTCCTCTAGATATTTTTAATCTGTCAGCAAACTCTTGTTGGGTTAGTCCGAGATGCTTTCGCAGTAATTTAATTCGTTCGTTCATCAAGAGCCTCCTTCCATTTTCGAGATTATCATAACATACGCCAGACACTAATTCAATACAAAAAATGTTGATAATCAACAAAAGTACATCGACGAATGGGGAATATCAACATATAATCGTGGCATATCAATAAGATGAAAACAAATTACAACAAAAAAGCGAGGTGAGAATATGAAAATCACAGAAAAGATATCTGAGTACATCAGAGATCAGAACATCAATCAGAGATGTCTCTGATCTTGAGATGACAGACTGTTCAATTGCGTGATCAGACATCCGAATTCGAAAGTCAGAGAGCTGATTGCAGAGCTTGCTGTAAAAGCGGCAAAGAATGACAAGATCGGGTATGATCCATCTAAGATAACTGTACCATGTGAGGAAGACTGCTCAGTCGGAGTGATGGCAAATGTTAAGGCGGCAGGATATCTACGGGACATTGAAGCGCTGAAGAATGCTGGCTTTGAGATTCTAACAGCATCAAAGTATCTAAAAGGTCCAGACTACCTGAAACGAGGAGACATTCTGCTGAATGATGCAAAGCACATAGCAACCAATGTAGAAGTGGAAAATACGCAGGAGAATCAACTGGCACATCAACAAGTAGTGGAACAGGAGGGAAAATAACTGTGAATGCAAGTATGCCGATATTAAGGAAAGGAATGACAGGATCAGCAGTGCGAGTATGGCAGCAGTTGACAACGACACCAGAAATATGGTAAGATTCAACATGTCTCATTTGTGTCTCAGAATGTGCCTTATGGCACTTCTGATGATTTCTATCATCAGTTCTGCTGAATGAGAGCGCAGAGCGTTGAATATTTATATTGTATATGCGGATATGGCGGAATTGGCAGACGCGCCAGACTTAGGATCTGGTGTCACCGACGTGCAGGTTCGAGTCCTGTTATCCGCACTAGAGGCTACAAACGTTGAAAATACAGCGTTTGTAGCCTTTTTTCTATTTGTTGATAAGAGAATATATATTGATTAAATTTATTATTTTGACAGCAACGTGACAGCAACGGTGAAAATTTCTATATAAAAAGGTTGACGAATACATTCTTCAGGTAGTATAATGGCAATACGTTGAAAGTTTAATGCGTTAAAGTGTTACACTTTCAATCGCAAAAGCAAGGAGAGGAATGAAAATAATGAAATGTAAAAGAGTATTGGCAGTGTTTATGACTGCAGCAATGACATTATCGCTTGCCGCATGTGGATCGAACTCCGGCAGTGATTCGAAAAAAACAGAGAAAGAGGATAAAACTTATACAGTTGGTGTGTGTCAGCTGGTTCAGCATGATGCATTGGATGCAGCTACACAGGGATTTCAGGATGCATTGGAAGAGAAGCTTGGAGACAAAGTCAAAATTGAAGTTGAGAATGCATCAGGAGATTCCGCAACATGTGCAACGATCACAACACAGTTTGTCAATGACAATGTGGATCTGATCATGGCAAATGCGACACCTGCATTGCAGGCAGCGATGGCAGCTACGGCAGATATCCCAATCGTTGCTACATCTGTAACCGACTTTGCTACCGCACTTGATATTTCAGACTGGACAGGTAAGACGGGAATCAATGTAACCGGTACAGCAGATCTTGCTCCACTGGATGAGCAGGCAGCTATGGTAAAAGAACTTGTTCCGGATGCAAAGACAGTGGGAATCTTATATTGTTCGGCAGAGCCGAATTCAAAATATCAGGCAGAGACAGTAACGGATGAATTGGAGAAGCTTGGATTTGAAGTGAAAGATTACACAGTTGCAGATACCAATGAAATTTCAAGTGTTACAAAAAAAGCATGTGATGAAGTAGACTGCATCTATATCCCAACAGATAACACAATTGCTTCTGCAACAGCAGCAGTTAATGAAATCGCAACACCGGCCAATATTCCGATCATTGCAGGTGAAGAAGGAATCTGTAAAGGATGTGGAGTTGCAACATTATCTATCAGCTACTACAGCATCGGATACAAAGCTGGTGAGATGGCATACGATATTCTTGTAAATGGAAAAGATCCGGCTGATATGGACATCGAGTTCGCAACAGACCTGACAAAGAAATATGTTGAAGATCGTGCAACAGCATTGAACATTACTGTACCAGAAGATTACGAAGCAATTGATATGTCAGCTGAGTAAAGCGGCGTGAATAGAATAAGTCGGTAAATACAGGCGGTGGATAAAGTATCTGCCGCCTTTTTGGAGGAGAGAGCATGATAGGATTTTTGACAGCACTTCCGGGTGCGGCTGCCCAGGGCATAATCTGGGGAATAATGGCAATAGGAGTATATATTACATTTCGTGTGTTGGATCTTGCGGATCTGACGGTTGACGGAACGATGGGAACCGGCGGTGCTGTGTTAGTTATGTGTACGCTTAGCGGAATGGATATAAAATTGGCAATGCTTATGGCAGTACTTGCAGGCTGTCTTGCAGGTCTGGTTACAGGAATTTTCCATACAGTGTTTGGAATCCCGGCAATTCTTGCTGGTATTCTTACACAACTTGCATTGTATTCAGTGAACCTTAGAATTTTGGGCAATAAGGCGAATCAGACGATTAGCGTAATGAATTATGATCTGATCGTTTCCCTGAGATATATTACACGTTCTATTGTCATTGGGCTTGTATGTGTGGCAATTTTAATTGCTGTTTTGTACTGGTTTTTCGGAACTGAAATTGGTCTTTCTGTACGGGCAACCGGATGCAATCAGGCAATGTCGCGTGCAAATGGAATCAATACCAATTCAAGAAAGATTCTTGGACTGGTGATTTCTAATGGAATTGTAGCATTTTCAGGAGCACTGCTTGCGCAGTATCAGGGATTTGCTGATGTCAATATGGGACGTGGAGCGATCGTTATCGGTCTTGCAGCTGTTATCATCGGAGAAGTATTGTTTGGTAAAATATTTAAGAACTTTGCACTGCGTCTGCTGGCAGTGGTGTTTGGCGGCATTGTATATTATATTGTAATTACATTGGTTCTCAGGCTGGGATTAAATGCGAATGATTTGAAGATGTTCTCTGCACTGGTGGTAGCATTATTCCTTGGAGTGCCTTACTGGAAATCACAGATCAGGCCGAAAAAGGGAAATGTGCAGAAGAAAGGAGTGTAAGTTATGCTGGAGATAAAAGAGTTATATAAGACATTTAATCCGGGAACAATCAATGAAAAGGTTGCGTTACATGGAGTTAACTGGACATTGAATGACGGAGATTTTGTAACTATCATCGGAGGAAATGGAGCCGGCAAATCTACATTGCTGAATATGTTGACGGGAGTGTATTATGCAGATTCCGGTAAGATCATTATTGACGGAGAAGATATTACGAATTTGCCGGAACATAAACGTGCCAAATATTTCGGACGCGTGTTCCAGGATCCGATGACAGGTACGGCAGCGGATATGCAGATTGAGGAGAATATGGCACTTGCTGCAAAAAGAGGAAAGAAACGTGGTTTAAAGTTCGGAATCAGAAAAGACGAAAGAGAAGAATATCGTAAGCTGCTGGCAAAACTGGATCTTGGTCTGGAAGATCGTCTGACCGCTAAAGTAGGATTGCTTTCTGGTGGTCAGAGACAGGCCATCACGCTTTTGATGGCTACGATGCAGAATCCGAAATTACTTCTGTTAGATGAACATACAGCAGCATTGGATCCGAAGACGGCAGCCAAGGTTTTGGAAATCTCAGAAAAGATTATTACAGAGAATCATCTGACCGCGATGATGGTTACACATAATATGAAAGATGCGATTACATACGGTAATCGACTGATTATGATGAATAATGGACAGATTATCTATGATGTATCAGGAAAAGAAAAGAAGAATCTGAAGGTGGCAGATCTGTTGAGAAAATTCGAGGAAGTCAGCGGAGGAGAATTTGCGAACGATCGTATGATGCTGTCATAGTGAGCTGGTATATATGAGATAGTATATATAAAAGATATTAAAAACGCAGTATGAGAAGTGATTTTCCATACTGCGTTTTTATGTGCTATCGTATTACAAATCTTCTTACCAGACAGCTGATCGCTCCTGCGATGCAGATCGGAAGCAGCTTCTGGCAGAGGCTTCCGTATACCATCAGGCCGCCCTGTAACCCTTCCAAAGCTTCCGGAGATACCGGGATCAGGCTGTACAGAATGGCGGATAATATAGAAGTAACACCGATGAACAGGAAAGAGAATAATCCCCGTCCGGTATCCTGGTTCTGCCCATTATGCCCTTGCTTGCCGCGTCCCATCAGTACCCAGAAGAAGGTAATGACTTCGTAAAAAATGAGAACTCCGGCGGTGCCGAGATATGCCAGTAATATATAATTTTTCTCTTCCGTAATCAACAGAGGATTGCCATATGTACTGCAGCTTTTGCCGAAAGTAGATGCCAGTAGACAGATGATCACTGCAATCAGGATTAAGGTAGCTGCTTTTAATATCATATTCAGTATCTTGAAGATCAGTCGAGTACCGGTCTTGGCTGCTTTGGCAGCCGGTGATACGACATTTGGAAGGCTGTGCTTTTTCTTGGACTTTTTAGAATCCTTTCGTTTGGACGACTTGGAATTGTTACGTCTGTTGTCGTAGTCATCATCATCAATATCGTCATCATCATCGATGTCATAGTCGTCATCAAATTCGTCGTCGTCATAGTAATAATCATCCGGCTCGTCATCGTCTTCTATAAAACTGTTTTTCAGAAGATCATCCAGGTCGTCTTCGTAGATTACTTCAAAATCATCATCAAAAAAATCCTGCGTATCGTTTTTTAGATTTTTACGTCTGTCTTTTATCTTTGCCATTATATAAATCCCCCTTATTCCAGTCTATTTTAAAATGTGTATGCACAAGACACAATAGATGTCACAGAATTTTCATGAAGACATAAGGAAATCTTCAGAAATGATGGTTTTGGCAAATGTCTGTGGAAGAGCTGTGCAAATTGTCAGAAAAATATATTCTCTTGCGGTGATATGCTTGCGTAAACAGGGGAAACTGGTATAATGTTAGCATAAATGTGTAAATGCAGAGTTTTATGAAAGACAGATTGCGGGAGGAAAGGCTTTGAAATATGATTTTACAACAGTGATCGACCGGCATGGAAAGGATTCGCTGGCATTAGACGGACTGGGACGAGGAGATCATTTCTCACCTGATTGGCCGAAAGAAGGGTTTGATGTAATCCCAATGTGGGTAGCGGATATGAATTTTCCGACCGTACCGACGATTCAGGAAGCGATCATAGAACGGGCAAAGCATCCGATGTTTGGATATTATCGCCCGACAAAAGAATATTACCGGGCAATCATTGACTGGCAGAGAACGCGCAACGGTGTGGAGGATCTACATGTGCGGGATATCGGTTATGAAAATGGAGTGCTTGGAGGTGTAATCTCAGCGATCTCAGCATTTGCATCGCCGGGCGACAGCATTCTGCTGCACAGTCCGACATATATGGGATTCACCAGATGCATTACTGAGAATGGCTTTAACATCATACATAGTCCACTGAAGCCAGATGAAAATGGCGTGATGCGGATGGATTATGAAGATATGGATTATAAACTGCGCAAATATCATATTCATGTGGCAATCTTCTGCAGTCCGCACAATCCATGTGGACGCGTGTGGGAGCGAGAAGAGATTGAGAAAGCGATGGAAGTGTATCGCAAGAACCAATGCGTTGTAATATCCGATGAGATTTGGTCCGATCTTACATTGAATGGCCATAAGCATACGCCGACACAATCTGTGAGTGAGGACGCAAAGAATCGGACGATCGCATTTTATGCGCCGAGCAAGACGTTCAATCTTGCGGGACTGATCGGAAGTTATCATATTATCTATAATCCATTTCTGAGGGATCTGGTACAGAACAAAGCCAGCAAGTCGCAGTATAATGAGATGAATGTGTTGTCTATGCATGCGCTGATCGGAGCCTATAAGCCAGAGGGCGCAGAATGGGTAGATGAACTCAGACAGGTGCTTACGGAGAATACAGGATATGCCTGTGAGCACATCTGGCAGAATTATTCGGGTGTGAAGGTGAACCGGCCAGAGGGAACCTATATGCTGTTCCTTGATCTGAGTGAGTGGTGTGAAGCACATGGACAGACACTGGATGAAGTAATGAAAGCCGGTTGGGATGTGGGCGTTGCATGGCAGGACGGAAGACCGTTCCACGGACCGTGTGCGATCCGGATGAATCTGGCACTTCCTATGAGCAGAGTGCGGGAAGCATTTGACAGACTGGACAAGTACGTATTTGCAGTAAAATGACAGGAGGATGACAGATGCTTCAGGGAATTGAACAGATATTTGAAAATATTACAGAGATGATTACGGGCTTAAAGCGGACGACATATCAGGAAAAGTTTGAAACATTTCAGGCAGAATACGGATACTATTTTGAAGAAATGAGCGCCTATATGGAGGAAACAGAGAATCATGAAGCGGCGGCAGAGGCAGTTGGTATCCGTCTGATGCATGCGGCAGAGAAAAAATGTGGTAACAGACGTGGTAAGCTGGATGGAAGAACGCGATCAGAACTTAGTCTTTTTATGGTATATTACATATTTCCTTCTATATTAAAGCAGGGAGGAGATATGGAGTCACTTGCAGAGGGAGTGCTGAAAGTGAGCAGAAAGACGCTTCGTAATAAAGAGCTTCAATGTGCAGATTATGACACAATCTATTATGGATTCAGTGATAAAATCCTGGGTTTTATTACCCGGAGAAAATAATAACAGGGTTTGAACCCAGACAACATCAATACGAATTGGAGGAAGACAAGATGGCAGAAAATAAGAAGATCCCTTACAAAATTTATCTGGAAGAGAGTGAGATGCCAACACAGTGGTACAATGTGCGTGCAGATATGAAGAATAAACCGGCACCACTGTTAAATCCGGCTACGTTGGAGCCGATGAAGCCGGAAGAACTGGAGCATGTGTTCTGTAAAGAGCTGGTACAGCAGGAACTGGATGATACGACACCGTATTTCGATATTCCACAGGAGATTCGGGATTTCTATAAGATGTACCGTCCGTCACCGTTGGTTCGTGCGTACTGTCTGGAAAAAGCACTGGATACACCGGCGAAGATTTATTACAAATTTGAGGGAAATAACACATCAGGAAGTCACAAGTTGAATTCTGCGATCGCGCAGGCATATTATGCAAAGAAGCAAGGATTGAAAGGTGTAACTACTGAGACGGGAGCCGGACAGTGGGGAACTGCGCTTTCCATGGCTTGTTCTTATTTTGATCTGGACTGTCGTGTCTATATGGTAAAATGCTCTTACGAACAGAAGCCATTCCGACGTGAAGTTATGCGTACTTACGGTGCACAGGTTACACCGTCTCCGTCAGAGACAACTGCCGTAGGACGTAAGATTCTGGAAGCACATCCAGGCACAACAGGAAGTCTTGGCTGCGCGATTTCAGAAGCTGTAGAAGATGCTACCACGCATGAAGGATACCGTTACGTGTTGGGATCTGTATTGTCGCAGGTACTTCTCCATCAGACAGTGATCGGTCTGGAGACAAAAGCAGCATTGGACAAATACGGCATCAAACCGGATATGATCATTGGCTGTGCCGGTGGTGGATCTAACCTTGGAGGACTGATCTCGCCATTTGTAGGTGAGAAGCTGAGAGGTGAGGCAGATTACCGCATTATCGCAGTAGAGCCGGCAAGCTGTCCAAGTCTTACCCGTGGTAAATACGCATACGATTTCTGCGATACCGGAATGGTATGCCCGCTGGCGAAAATGTATACGCTTGGCAGCGGATTTATCCCGTCACCGAATCATGCTGGCGGACTTCGCTATCATGGCATGAGTTCTATCGTATCACAGCTTTATGATGATAAACTTCTGGAAGCTGTATCAGTAGAACAGACAAGCGTATTCGAAGCGGCAGAGAGATTTGCAAGAGTCGAAGGTATCCTGCCTGCACCGGAAAGCAGTCATGCGATTAAAGTGGCAATTGATGAAGCATTGAAGTGCAAAGAGACCGGAGAAGAGAAGACTATCGTATTTGGTCTGACCGGAACAGGATACTTTGATATGGTAGCATATGGTAAATACAATGACGGTGAGATGTCGGATTATATACCGACTGATGAAGATCTGGCAGTAGGATTTGCAGGACTTCCGAAAGTAGACAAGTAAAAAGACAGCATAGGAGAGAACAACCATGATTAATAAACTTACTTATATAGAAAGTACAGGAGTGAATCCATATAAGAATCTGGCAATGGAAGAGTATCTGTTTTCCCATTGCGGAGAGGATGAGGCGATACTTTACCTCTGGCAGAATCAGCATACAATTGTAATCGGACGAAACCAGAATGCATGGAAAGAATGCCAGATCAGCCGGATCGAAGAAGATGGTGCAGTGATCGCAAGACGGTTATCCGGGGGCGGAGCAGTATTTCACGATCTGGGTAATCTGAACTTTACATTTCTGGTAAGCAAAAAGAATTACGATCTGAAAAAACAGTTAGACGTAATCCTGAAAGCGGTACAGAAGCTTGGCATTCATGCAGAGGCATCCGGAAGAAATGATATTCTGGTGGATGGCAAGAAGTTCTCCGGCAATGCATTTCACGAGCACAGAGGACGCCGGTATCATCACGGTACACTGATGGTAAATGTCAAATTGGATGAGCTGAACAAATATTTAAATGTATCGAAGAAAAAGCTGGAATCTAAGGGAATTGCATCGGTACGTTCCAGAGTGGCCAATCTGTTAGAGTATAATCCGGAGCTGACGATTGATGCGCTTAAGAAAGCACTTCGTGAAACCTTTGAAGAAGTATACGGATACGAAAGCAAAGAAATCAAAGAGACAGATCTTGACCAGAAAGAAGTAGATGCATTATATGACAAATATTCTTCATGGGAATGGATCTACGGAAGAGAATTTGAATTCCAGTATGAAGTATCCGAACGATTCGAATGGGGACAGATAGACATGCAGTTCCAGGTAGACAGCGGCATGGTGGTAGATGTAGCTGTATATTCAGATTCTCTGAAACCGGATGTGATAGGTCAGATTCCGGAGCAGTTAAAGGACCAGAAATATAATAATCAGCTCATGGCTGATCAGATCGGAAGACTGCACAGTGAAGATGAGCAGGAAGAAAGGATGTTCCGGGATATCGAAGGATGGATCCGGAAGGTGGAGTTGTAATAAATAAAAAGTATAAAGAAACTGCTGTTTTACGGAATGAACATTCGTGAAGTGGCAGTTTTTTATTTAATACTGTTACCTGATAATGGTAATATTTAAAATAAATATCAAAAAAATAAAACTTTAATTCCACATAAAAATACCTTGCAATTGTTATGTGTACGTGATATTGTATGTGTACAAAGATTACGTCGTATATTTTAATCAAAGTAACTTCAAGAAATTTTCCGGCATCAGGATCAGATGTTCCGACATTTCCAGGATGAAAACAAAAGAAAGACACAAAACTGTAGAAATTGGGATACTATACTATTTTCAAAATGAATCATTTGTGATATGATAAATAGAAGAAAGATATTCCTTTCTGCAGAGGTATCAGCGAGAGGAGTATTGTATGAACAGGATAGGATTATGTGAGAACCAGAATGATTTTATTATGCTTCCCAAGGTAGATTTCTGCTTTAAAGAAATGATGCAGAATGAAAAGGTGAGACAGGGACTGATAGCTGCACTGTTAGATGTATCACCAGAAGAGATTAGCAAGACAACATTGTTGCCTACTGTTTTAAGGAAAGAATTTAAAGAAGATAAGTATGGCATATTAGATGTTCGCGTCAAACTTGTCGATGGGACACAAATGGATCTGGAGATGCAGGTAGAGCCTTTTACATACTGGGCGAATCGGATTCTGTTTTACTGGTCGAAAATGTATATCGATCAGATTGAATCGGGAAAAGGATATAATGAACTTCAGAAATGTGTCCATGTAAGTATACTTGCTTACGATCATTTTAAGGATGATGAGAACTGTTATCATAAAATCGGACTGCGTGATATGGCTACCGGAGAACAGTATAGTGATCTGTTGGAGTTACATTTCCTGGAGATTACGAAAGTACCTCCGGTAGAAGAAAATGAAAAACCGATCGTCCAGTGGATCAGATTCCTTGGCGGAAGCAACAGGGAGGAATTAAAAGCTATGAGTGAACAGAATGAGTATATTCAATGTGCATATGAAGAATTGGAACGGCTGAGCCTGGATAAACAGAAACGATTAGAATACGAGACAAGACAGAAGAATATCAGGGACTATAACAGTCAGATGAGAAGTGCGAGAATCCAAGGAGAAGAAATAGGAATGCAAAAGGGAAGACAGCAGACAGAAGAGCAAATTTTAGCGTTGGGGAAAGCGTTGCAACGGGCGGGACGTTCAGAAGAAGCTATTAAAGCTATGACAGATGAAGAGTATTTGAAAAAATTGCTAAAAGAATTTGGCGTTTTGTGATATTTGAGTTCGAAATGCTAGAGTATATCAAACATTTACTTTCGGATATGAAGAGTAACTAGTATTGTTAGGTTAAATTATTGATATCTGGAAAATGAGGGAGAAAGCAAAACGTTTTAAAATTGAATAGAATACAAAAAGAAACTGCTACTTTACAGGTTGTTTTTGTAAAGTAGC
>ERZ1034920.1693-NODE-1693-length-13654-cov-5.545702_pt1 | contig 13654 bp, 10 predicted proteins | sample MGYA00520688_ERZ1034920 | MGnify/ENA primary metagenome ERZ1034920 (study PRJEB33766, sample SAMN09781785) | gut metagenome | biome: gut microbiome | host: Homo sapiens | place: Madagascar | study: EMG produced TPA metagenomics assembly of the PRJNA485056 data...
GCGCGAGGGAGAGGGGGCGACCCTGCCTAAGGTCGCCACGCTGCGCTCGCGATGACGGTACTCTTTCAGGCGTTCAGATCCCAGTCGATCGGGGTTTTGCCGACGGACGATAAAAACGCGTTCGTCTTTGAAAAAGGTCTGCTTCCGAAAAAGCCGTTGTAACACGACAGCGGACTCGGATGCGCGCTCTCTAAAATTAAATGCCGCTTGCCGTCAATAAACGCCTTTTTGCTGCGCGCGTTGCCGCCCCACAATATAAATACCATCGGGTCTTCGCGCTCGTTAAGAAGTTTTATCACTTCGTCGGTGAATTTGGTCCAGCCGCAATCTTTATGCGAGTTTGCCGCGCCCCGTCTTACGGTGAGAGTGGTATTAAGCAGCAACACACCCTGTTTCGCCCATTTCGTCAGATCTCCGCTCTGCGGCTCGGTAATACCTAAATCGCTTTTAATTTCTTTATAGATATTGACGAGCGACGGCGGCAATTTAACGCCGTCTTTGACGGAAAAGCAAAGTCCGTGAGCCTGATTCGGTTCGTGATACGGGTCTTGTCCTAAAATAACGGCTTTTACGTCTTTATACGCGGTCAGTTTGAAAGCGTTGAAAATGTCGTACATAGACGGATACACTTCGTGCGAGGAATATTCCTTTTTCAAAAACTCTCTGATATTTTTGTAATTTTCGCCGTCGAATAGCGGGGCTAAAATTTCGTCCCAGTCGTTGCCTATTTTTATCATAATTTTCTCGCTTGCGATATTTTACTCCCCTATCTTAGCATAAATTCGGCAAAAAGTAAACGACGGGCGTTAAAAATTTTGCAATACGTTGCATATTTTTTGACAAAACCCCGTTAATAAGGTATACTGTTATTGAAATCGGAGGGAACTTTATGATGGATTATAAAGTAAATTACGATAACTGGCTTTCAAGCCCCTATCTTAACGCCGAAGGTCTTAACGAACTTCGTTCGATCGGAAACGACGATAAAGCGATAGAGTACGCGTTCGGCGCCGAACTCGAATTCGGTACGGCAGGCATGCGCGGAATTATCGGCTACGGTACGAATAAAATGAACGTTTACACCGTTCGCCGCGCCACGCAGGGCTTGGCGGAACTTATAAAATCGAAAGGCTACTCCGCCATGAAAAAAGGCGTGGCTATTTCTTACGATACGCGGAACAAAAGCGAACTCTTCGCGCGTACCGCCGCGGGCGTTCTTTTGTATAACGATATAAAGGTATATATCTATCCCGAACCCCGCCCCGTACCCATGCTTTCTTACGCGGTCAGAAAATTCAACTGCGCCGCCGGCATAATGATTACGGCAAGCCACAACCCGAAAGAATATAACGGCTACAAAGTTTACGGCGCGGACGGAGCGCAGATGAGCCCGGAAGACACCGCCGAAACGGTAAAATATATTTCTGCCATCACCGATTATTTTTCGATTAAAGAGGTAGAAGTAAAAGAGATTAAAAAGAGCGGCAGCCCCGCGTCGCTCGTCGTTATCGACAAGCGTATGCAAAAGAGTTATTACGACGAACTCGTAAAACTAACCCTTTCCAAAAAAGCCGTAAAAGAAGTAGGCAAAAAAATTAAAATAGTCTACACTCCCGTTCACGGAAGCGGTTACGTCCCGGTAACGACTATACTTAAACGACTTAAAATAAGAGTTTCGGTAGTCGAAGAGCAAGTCGCGCCCGACCCGAATTTCTCGACGGTCGAAGTACCCAACCCCGAATTTAAGGAAACGCTTAAAATGGGCATCGCGCTTGCCGACAAGATTAAAGCGGACGTCGTATTCGGCACCGACCCCGATTGCGACAGACTCGGCGTGGCGATAAGAAACGACGAAGGCGAATTTCTCGCGCTTACGGGCAATCAGACGGGCGTTCTTCTTCTCGATTATATTTTATTAAGGCTGAAAGCCGAAAACAAACTCCCCGCAAACGGCGTGGTCGTCAAGAGTTTCGTTTCGACGGGCATGGCTCAACTCGTGTGCGCGAATTACGGCGTGGAACTCGTAGAAACTCCCGTCGGATTCAAGTTCATCGGCGAAAAAATCAAACAGTACGAGGCTGACGGCTCGCACTCGTTTATATTCGGTTTCGAAGAAAGTTGCGGATACCTTCGCGGAACTCACGCGAGAGATAAAGACGCAGTCGTCGCAAGCATGCTTTTTGCCGAAATGGTATGCTATTATCAGAGCGTAGGCAAGAGCGTTTACGGCAGACTTAAAGAACTCTACGAAAAATACGGTTTCGTCGCCGACGTTACGGACAGTATAAAGTATTCGGGGCTTAACGCGATGGCGGAAATGAACGCAGCCGTCGGAAAGTTAAGAGAAAAAACGGTTACGAGCGTAGGAATATACACCGTAAGCGGAGTCCGCGATTATCTTACCGGCGTAAGGACGTCGGACGGACAGACGCAGAAAATGTCTATAAGCGGCGTCAACTGCCTTTATTACGAACTTTTAAGCGGCGGCTTTATATGCCTCAGACCGAGCGGAACCGAACCGAAACTCAAAATCTATTATTCGGTCAAAGCCAAAGACAAAGCGCACGCCGACAAGGCGATAGAAGAACTCCGCGCCAACTTTACCTCCCTACTGAAAGAATAACGGCAACGATACCGGGCGATTTGCCGTACGCCAAGGATAAGTTTATGTTATATAAAATGCGAGAAGAAGAATTCGCAACGGTTTACAAGATTATGTCCGAGTCGTTCCCGGTCGACGAGCGTCGTACGTTTGACGAGCAGATCGGGCTGCTGACGAATCCGCTATTTGAAATTCTTGTCTGGAAGGACGGGGATTTGGGCGACGTTAAGGGCTTTATTTCGACTTACCGGCTGGAAGGATTTTGTTTCGTAGAGCATTTTGCCGTAAGCGAAAAGTACCGCAACGAGGGAATAGGACGTTCCGTACTGAAAAAATTGCTCGAAAAGCAGGAGAAAGTTTGTCTGGAAGTCGAGCCGCCGGAAACGGAACAAGCAAGGCGCCGGATCGAATTTTATCGCAGAAACGGTTTCTATACGAACGAATATCCGTATATACAGCCGCCTATTTCCAAGGGCACAAAACCCCTTCCGCTTATAATAATGACTACCGGCGGCGTAATTGACGAGCGCGAATTTCTCCGCATAAAAAACGAATTATACGGTAAAGTATACCAGGCAAAAATAATATGAACCTTGCCAAAACGCCGCTATTTCCGTGTTTTTTGGCAAATTCGCGTTTGAAGTAAGTTTAGTACGTCTGCGCTCGCCTTTACTAAAAATCATCGAAAATATCGGCGTTTTGGTTGCGGGCAAGTCTGACGGCGTATTATTCTTGTCCGGTATACCTGATCTGAAAAGATAAATCGCAAAATATAACGAAAAAAGCACGAGATTCGACGTAATCTCGTGCTTTTACGTTTCTTAAATTTTTCGCATACTTATCCCATTTTATAATAATTCTTATAGATCCCGTTATGCGAAGAATCGGCGCTTTCGACGAACAGTTGAAATTTGTATCCGTCGGAATCCGTATCGAATTCATAGCGGATTTCAAAAATCCAGACCGAACCTTTTACGAAGTAGCCGTTATCCAAGTCTTTATTTCTTACGTAATAGAACTTATATAACTTACTCGGATTATCGTCGAAATAGTCGGATAAATCATTCTTTTGTTCTATGATATACCAATTTTCGTTCGTGTCCATGCTGTATTTTTCGTCTCTCGGTGTACCGAACCTGCCGTCATAATGCGTTTTCAAGTACGAAAAATACGTTTCCGCATTCGCTTGGAAAGTAGCCTCGTCCGGGCAAATTTGCGAGAACGAATATCCGTCGTTAAACCAGGCGTCGCTTGAATTGATCTTTCCCGACAACCCCAACGGAGCGGGCAGACCCGCAAGCCCTTTTGCCGACAGTTCTTCTTCGGTAAACCATTTCGTGCTGTCGTGAAGCGGCTTCCGAGTTTCTTCTCCGCCGCGGTTATTTTTGCAAGCAGCCGATCCGATGCAGGTTATCGCTAACAACGCCGCGCAAATAATCGTAGATAATCTTTTTCCGAACATAATTTTTATAACCTCCGTAACACGGTATTCTTTTGATTGACTTATTATATACCGTTTAATTGCGTTTTGCAAGCATTTTGCAGAGATACGATATAATTCAACGTAAAATTCGTATTATCGTCAGCCGCGGACTTTTACGGATTTTCAACGCTTTTTACGAAAAATCGGCGGAAGTTATCAATAAACTCCCGCCGAATATCGTTTTTTTAATTATAACAAACTCCTCTTTTACGGTTTATCCGCTAAAAATATTTTACTTACTTTCTTAATCCGCAGAGGTCGCTTTCCGCGCGACCCGAACGGTTTGCTTTTTACCTCGCCCGTTTACAGAGCGTATTGCGATACCTGCATATCAAGGTCAAAATTGATTTCCGTGCAGACGTCTTTTATCGTCCAGTCGCCGTAAGCGGCGTAACTCGCGTCGTCTGCGCGACGGCCGAGAATCGTGTCGAGTTCGTCAACGGTTATACCGGTAAAGGTTTCCGTCCCTTCAAACGCCCACGCCCAGACGAGTTCGTAAGTCGTTTCGGCTAATACCGCGCCCGGTTCTTTTACGCCGACGACGGGGTCGGAATGGAAAGTCGCGGCAACCTCCATGAGAGTCGTGTTTTCCGCGCCGGTTACGACGACGTCGTTCTTTTTAAGCGTCCATTTAACGGGTTGATATACGATCTCTTCCCCGCCGGCTTTCTGCAGTTTAAGTACTACGTCCTTTTTCGGATTTATCCCCATTGCAATCAACGCTTTCACTTCGGCGCGTCCTTTGATCTTAAAGGTCATAGATCCGGTCGTTCCGGGGGCAATTACGTTATAGTCGCCGCTTGCTTTTACGGTAAGACCGGCAGTATCTGCGGTCGCTTTGCTTACCACGCCGTCGAACTTATAGTTTTTGCCGAAAAGGTTACTGCCGTCTGCCTCTAAGATATAACCCCATTTGGCAACCTGCGCTACGCCTTTATCGCTGCTGCTCGTTACGTACTTTGATAAAGTGTATCCGCCAAAGCACAAAATCGCGATCAATGCAAATAATAAAACTGCTATAACCGCCGATTTCCCGTTATTCTTCCTTTTTGTTTTCTGTTGTGTCATCTTCGGCACCATCCATAAAAAAATTTCTTATTTCAAACGGCTCGCGGCCTGTTTGCTCCTTTTTCGCCCGTCAACTCCGTTCCGGTTGCGTTACCGGAAATTTTCGGAAATAAAAAAGGTTGCAACCTAGTATCCGTAACGATACTATATTGCAACCGGGCGCACTCTTTTTACCAAACTCAAACTCGCCTGCGGTCTTCGCAGAACGACGCGTAGTTTGTAATAAAGTTCCTTGGCTTTGCGTCACCGCCTCACGACGGTTTTGCCGACAAGTATTCGATTGTCCCGAAAGAGAATTTACAAGCGATTCGTACCGCTTCTCCCATTTCGGCATTTTCATTATACACTCGGCAAAACTTCTTGTCAAGAATTTTTAATCGTTTTTCACAAACTGTATCGACGAGTAACGGCAAGAATTTTAATCTTCCCTTATCTCGTCTGCGTTCATTGCGTGGTTTTCATCGGTGTTTTTGCTTAAAATATCCCACAAAAGAAGCAGTTTGATTTTGTTGTTTTCGTTAGCCATATCCGCTCCTGTAAATCAAAATATCGCCTTTTAGAATTAGAGCCGTCCGCATTGACTACGAACGGCTCGTTGTAATTATTTCATCTTATTTCTTTTTGGTAAATAGTGCTTTGATTGCCGTGATTAAGTCCGCAAACGTCTTTTTCTTGACAGCGAACCAAAGAACGGCAAATCCGCCGATTCCTGCGACCGCTACTGAACCGATTACAATACCTGCAATTTGTCCGCCCGAAAGTCCTTTCTTTGCCGCGGGAGCATCTTCATACACAGCCGTAAGGGTTGTTGCGCCCGTTACCTTGAAGGTATAACTCTTGTTTGTGCTGACGATTTTTCCGCTTTCGTCCTTCCAGCCTTTGAATACTTTGCCTTCTTTATCTTCTGCCGTTACGGTTACGCTTTCGCCGACAGTAAGTCTGCCGCCGCCCGTGCCACCGACAACTGTGACTTCTGCCTTTACGAGTTTTGCTATCGTAAGATCGGCGATCTCCGTTCCGTTTTCGTCAAAGTGTTTTCCGCAGAACGTGCAGTCTTTGTGTCCTTTCACGCCTTCCGTTTCCTCGGTTGCCGGCACTTCATCTATCCACGCTCCGAACTTGTGTGCTTTGGCAATCACAAGCGTGCTTTCGTCAGTGATAGGTTTAGTTGCCTCCTTGTCTTCGAACTTCACTTCGCAACCGCTACACTTGTAGTACGGTTTTTTGCCTTCTTTCATGCAGGTGGCATCCTCACCCGGGACAAGCACCGTATGGTGCGTGACGTGAGCGAGCGCGGGAGCGATTATATATCCGCAGTCGAGACACTTAACCGCGTATTCTTCAGTGGCTTCCGTTCTGTCGGGGCGGTGCGCCGCCGTATCCGCAGTCTCGTTACAGTTCTTACATTCGTAATAGTGATTATCCTTATTCGCGGACCATTCTGTCTTGAAATCGTGAATTATCGTATCCTCGAGCGTGATTTCGGTATTGCAAGCATAGTCCGAAAAGAGCTTGCCGCAAGTTTTTCGTTGACATTCGTAATACGCGATATTGCCGTCTTTCCCTTCTGAGCAGGGCTTTGCCTCGTGAAGCAAGCGGAGGTGTGCTTTGGGTATCGCGGCGTTTGCTTCGTTCCACGGCAAAGTGCAAGCGGCGTCGAAAAATTCCTTTCCGCAACTCTCGCAAACGTACTTGTTTTTTACGCCGTCTTCGGTGCAGGTTTCCGGCTTCCCCGTCTCTTTCAACGTCGTCGCTTCGTGCGGACACTCGATTGCTTTATTAAGAGTTATCGTCATCTTAATTTCGGTCGATTCCGCATTTTTGACCATTGTAATTAGCTGACCGCCGGAAATCTCGAGGTCGCACAGCCACTTTTTAAGAATTATGTTCAGGAAATTTTTCGGATCGTAGAACGGGAATTTTTTACCGTCGGGAGCTTTGACGGTAACGTCCACGTTAGTGGGAACGCCCTTATAGAACTTCCCTTCTATCAAATTTTGCCAGTTGTCGAGGGTGACTTGCAAACCGTTCTTCTCGGTGATTATAAAATCCTTAGGATCGCACCCCGCAATAGGTTGAGGTATATCGAGTTTTATCGATTGAACGTCGCTATCCACTCGCAACAACACGCAGATCGACAAATCTCCGGAAGGGACTATTTCTTTCTTGAACAATTCGCCGTTTGTCAACGATATATTCAATTCGTCAAGATTTTCAGGGAATATGCAGTTCGTTTGCGGAGTAAACTTATAAATCATTACGCTATTATGTTCGATAAGTTTTTCACCGCAATCCATTGAGTTGCATAACGTTTCGTTTAAGTCGCGATCTCTCGTCGCCTTGTAAAAATGTTCTCCTCGACCTATTATGTTTCCTTTAATAACCTTGGGATCGAAAAGTGTTTTATACGACATGCCGACGGAATAATTCGGTATATCCAGCTCGATTTCTTTTATTGTCATATCCGCATTGCATTGCGTGCATACGCCGCCCTCGAAAGTGTGAGGGACATAATTACCGTATTCGCAGCCGCAAACGTCGCCGTTGGGGGCGGTATAATCACAGGCGGCGCGCTCTTTACAGGTCGCCGTACCCCCTCTCGGGTCGTGCCTCAACGACGTATCTTCTATTCCGCAATATTTGCAGAATCCGAGATGCAGATAATTGCCGCCGCCGCTACTGAACGACCTGAATTCGAACTTATGTCCCGTCGGAGCAAGATACTCGCTACCGCACGTCTCGCATATCGCGCCGCTAAGACAGGTCGCCGTGCCGCCGCTGTGTTTTTCCTTTACGACGTTACCTCTCGCGTCCTTTTCAAATTCGCCGCAAGCACAGCAACTCGCATGGTACGAGGGGTCGCTGCCGTAGACCCGATACGTAAAAGCGTGCTTTGCGTCGGGATTACCGAGATCTCCGCACTTCTTACAAGTCGCGTTGCAACCGGGATAGAAATCGTGCTTTTCGTATCCCGAACCCTTATCTACGGCTACACAAACGCCGGGACAATTGGAAGCGGTACATTGTCTGTATCCGTGATGCTCGATATCGATTTTTCCGTAATCGCTCCAGGTATGCTCGTGACCGCCCGATACGGCTGCAATCGTGACGGGAATATCGCAAGTCTGTCCGTCCGACGCGGTTACGGTGACGTACAGCGTTCCGCCGTCCATAGCGTTGACTGCGGTTATTGCATAGTAACAAATCGATTTCCCTAAGACGTTAGAGAAATCGATAGCCATACCGACGGGAAGATTATTCGCTTCGTAAGTATAAGGACCGGGCGCGCCTGCGAGCCAAATCCCCGTGTCGGGGGCCATGTTGGTGAGTTCTCCCGATACTTCCGCGTCGATAATGGGTTGTACGAAAAACGGATACCCGATAAAAGACATTCCTTTAGATATAATGAAGTCCATTTGTATCTCGGTCGTTATCTTGTTTTGTCCGGCGATATCCCAAAGTTCTATGTCTTTGCCTTTGCCGAGTTCCGCGCCGAAAACTTTGAGTTTTTGTTTCAGCACCTCTGCTTTACTTGACAAAGCATATCCTGTTTTCGGAGAGAATCGCACTCTGATACAATACGGAACGTTCCGTTCGATAAGTTGATTTTCCACTCTGCTCCAAGGCAACGTATCCGCGTCTTTTTCCCACAACGTTTGTTTTTGTCCGTTTCTCCATATTGTTGTAAGGGTTGCCGTATAGTTTGCGCCCGCAGGAACTTTGAGCGTTTTGGTTGTAGCGTTCTCAAATTCAAAAGCGGCGTCAAGAGTATCGCCAACCTCCACTTTTCTAAACGCTACGCCCAATGTGTCTATCTGTGTTTCATCAGCCGCATAGACCGTACTCGTCGGGCTTGCAAACACAATGCCGAGCATAAGCGCAAGGCACGTCGTAAGACCGAGTATAAGCGCCAATATCTTTGATTTATTCGCCTTTTTGTTTGTCATAATATTATCTCCTTATTTGGATTTTTGGGGGATATTTTGCATAAAACGCGACTTTACGTCGTGAATTTTTGCATTAAGTTGTCAATTTATGATAAAGCGGTCTGCGTCGGCAGAAGTCGCGAACATGAAATACTTTGCCCCGATTGCTTTCATTGAATAAGCAAAGCCGGGGTTGTCTTTCGTGCCGATCAGTGCGTTTACCGCCATTGAGCCGACCTGCATATTCAGGTTTTCGGCAGTACCTATTTTCAGCACGGCGTTCAGGGTGTTGAACAAATCCGCGGTATCGTCGCCGGACAGATTGTTGAGCGTGATGGATTTGTGCGACACTTTGTAAGAAAAGCCGTCTTCTTCCGTCTTATCCACTCGCACGACGGACGAAACGTAAAGGTTATCGGGGATATATTTTTTGAAATACTTATACGGAAACCCGCCCATATCGGCTTTGAACGGCGTAAGGTCTATTTTTGCAACGACGCCAAAATCCGCGCTGCCGTTTTCGGAAATTTCCGAAAAATCGACCTGCACGACGGTTACGGACACTTCTTTTTCGCCTATTTTGATTTTTCCGCCCGTTTGCCCGTAAAACACCGTTTGCGCAATCGCTCCGGTCTGTTTTTCGGAAAGCGAAATCGTATCGGTAACGGTCTGCCCCTCTATCGCCGCGAAATTAACCGAATAGCCGTTGAAGCCTTCGTCTTTTTCGTAGACGATAAGCCCGGGAAGCCGTTCGTCTATTTCCGATTTCATCGTTACGAAATCCCGCTCGCCGTAAGCGTTGGGGCAAAGCGCGGATTCGTCCACGCCTTTCGAGAGCGTTTTCAGTTGTCCCGCGGTGCGGAAAAGGTCGATGCCGTACGTCGCGCGGACGTAAACGTATCCGCCGATGACGGTAACGCCGACGATGGCGATGATGACGACAAGTGTAATAAGTACGCCTTTCAATGCTTTCATATTGTCTCCGACGCCAAAATAATTGGCGTTTGTTTTTAATAATATTATTTTACCATATTTTACGAGTTTTCTAAAAACTGTAAATCCATTTTACAATCGGGTTTTTCAACGCCGTTTTCTTCCAACAGAATATAATATCTGTTACACTTGCTTTCGGAAAAGCCGGTATCGAGTTTTTCGTCGTAATCGAAATCAATTCTCATAATATTTGCCGAATTGACCAATTCACCGCGCCCGTTGAAAACCGTTGCCTTGACGTTGCCGTTGATAAGCAGCCAGTGCGTGGGCTTCCCTTCATCGATATCGAAGAACCACCAGTAGCGCGGATATCCCGCGTAGGAAGATATTCTGGTGTTTACGGCTTTTTCGGAAATTTTGGGAACTCCGTACCGACTTGCCATCAACTCCCTGTTCAATCTGTGCGAAGTTCCGATTATCGTACGCACGACGTAAACGTCAAGGTCGTCTTTTTCCGAAATCCACCCGCCGTTTTCGTCCGTATAGCCGTCAACGTTTTTAACGGAAACGAACTGTATGTATTCAAGCTTTGGGTGAACCTCGCCGATGAAATTCAAAAAATGACTTTCCGTCCACGCGACCTCTTTGCCGTCGTCGTAGGTTTCGTATCTGTAATAACCATAAATTTCGTAGCCGTGCCATTTCGCGATCGCGGGCCCGTTCGGCGAGCCTACGCGAAGTTCAGCGCGAAACTCCCAGTCTTCTCCGCCTCTCCCGATAAGATACCCCACGTTATCTCTTGCGCGCGCGTCGTACTTAAAATTGTCGGGATTATAACAAAGTTTCAATGTCGTGTCTTCGTGGGCGGCGTCCGCAATCTTAAACGCGTCGCCCTCTTTTTCAATCATATACGGATCGTTTTGGAAACTATACGTTTCGTCGACGGGTTCGCCCTGCAACGATTGATACCACACGCCCTTATAGTTGAGTTTCGTGCGGTGCGCAACCTTTTCCGTCGTAACCACGAAGTATGAAAAACTTGTCGTTTCAAAAGATATATTATTGCCGTCAATCGCGGTTTCGAGTTCTTCCGCCGTGTTGTCGCCCTTGATATGATAGGTAACGTAAACGTCCGCCTCGAACGGTTTCGGCATAGTGATTTTCACTTTGCCGTTAGGCTGCACCTTTTTGCCGCCTTTGGTAAGCGTAATGTCAAAAACGGCAACTTTTGCGCCGTCGTACGGCTTGTCGATTGCCGAAATCGCAGCCCCTCCTTTCTCGCTGTCGGCTGCGTGGGCTTCTGCTTTCAGTGCGGAGCCGCCCTCAAAAGTCCCGCTTGCCGAAACGCCGCTTTCTGCGGTCAGTTCGTTGACGGTGGTCGCGGTATTGTCACCGCCGCCGCCCTTATTCCCGCACGCGACAAGTATCACGCCCAAAACAAGAACAAGGACAAACGCAATAAGTTTTGATATCTTTTTCATAAAACACCTTTATTGTGAATAAGCGGGTTTTTACGCCCGCTTATCCGTTATTTTGATCAGATAATAACTTTTAAGTTATTTTGCTACGATGGTTGCAGTGTCGCTCAGGTTCCCGAAGCGGGCGTAATATAAACACCAATTCCGATAAATATATCATCGCCTGTAAAAACCCATTCGCCGTTATTACCGGTTAGTTTGGGATCAGATCCAGTGTTTTTATAAAACTCGACGATGAGATATGAACCGACTATTCTTCCGCCAACCTCATTGTATACCCCCGCGCCTGTGCCGGGAGTGCGAGTGTATTTTGCGATGTCCTTTCCGCTATTAATAAATTTTATTTCGATTGTATCGGTGTCTTTGGCGTTTTTAAGGACTTCGCCGACATCACTTCTGTTCAGGTTGACCGCAAACGTTTTTTCGCCAAGTTCGATAGGCTCGATGACTTCGACACCTCCGGTGACGAACATCCTGCCACTCCTAACTCTTGTCGCATTAGGAACTGCGGTTACTATACATTCGGCAATAGTTTTACCGCCCGCCCTAAGTGTGAATCTGCGACCGACAAATGCGGGGACTTTTTTGCCTTGGAAATCAATGGTGACGCCTTCAAGCATTGCACCGGGCATGATCATATCGGCGCCTTCCGGGAACGTGGCTTTTCCGATTACTTCACCGAACGTGTCGGCAAAGGCAACATTCGGATTAATTCCCGTCTGAATCGGGGCGTTTTGACCACCCTCGTCTCTTGTGAACGCTCTTATCGTTACCGTAACTTTGCTATAACCGATAATCGTATCGGGCTTGGACAGCATATATCCTCTATTAAGTTCAGCCTTCGTTACGCCTTCGATATACAAGCCTACTTCTTCACCGGCGGTTGCCGTTTCAACCTCTGTCGCCGACGTGCCTGTGCCCTTTTTGATTTTATTCACGGTGATTATCTTGCCGATTTCATTGACTAAAAGTTGGTCGCCTTTTTTCACCGTGCCATTAGCGATTTTTGTTGTGATCAAAACCTCACTGCTACCGGAAAAGGTGTACAGGTCTTGGATTCCGGCATAGAAGGAATCGGGAGCCTTCCAAACGGTAAATCTGACCGTGTCGTATGCGCCTTTGTTAAGCTCGAAGTTGTCGTTGTCCACGGTCAAGTTAAAGGAGCCGATTGTATGTATACCAATCGCATAGTACGTTTCGGGAGCGCCAATCGTCACCCATTCTACGACGTCGTTCGTATCTGCCGCGACGTTTATGCACGTCAAACCGAACTTTCCGCTTTCAAGGTTTTCTCCAAGTTTTCTTACGAAAACGCCTGCGGGCAAAGTTATCTCGCGTTTGTTGATTATGATAGTCGTGGTGGTTTCTCCGCCTTTCCACTCTGCCGTGCCTTGTACGGTTGCTTTCACGGTATATTCGCCGGCGTTACTCGGGGCGGTCGCGGAAAACGCAGTGTCGTTTTCGCCTTTGTAAGTGATGGTGATTTCGCCGTCGCCCTTACGATTGACCTTCGCGGGATCAATGGTAAACGCCAACCCGTCATAGGTTTTTTCATCAACTAAATCGTTAGCAAACGAAATAGCGTTGTCTTTTGCGCCAAGAGCGGGAATTTCTTCGGTTTTGCTATATTCGCATACCGTGCAGGTGAATTTCTTTTCGCCGACTACGCCGTAGCCTTCCGGTTTGGTAACTACGCCTTCGTCAAAGGTGTGCGCGGCGAAATCGCTCTTCATTACGTCATGCGTGGGAGCCTTTGCGTCACAGGTCGATTCGTGCCAGTGTCCCGACGCGTCTTTTTTCCATTCCGCGCCGTAAGCGTGCGTTGCGGTGCCGGAAATTGTCCTTTCGGTTTCGTATCCGCATTCACATACGCCCTTTTCGACTTTGTCCGTATGTACGCCTGCGGGCGTTTTTTCTGTCCACGTGAACACGTGCGGGGTTTTCTTCGTCGTGTCGGTGTGCTTCTTCGTGGTGCATTCGTGCCAGTGCATCGTTTCGTCAAACTTCCACTTGCCGGAATACTTGTGTTTCTTGTTGCATGCCGAGAATATCGACAACGACAACGCCGACACTAATACCAACGCCAGCACTGTTATGATTGATTTTCTTTTCATAGTCTTGCTCCTTTTGATTTAAGTGATTTATTCCAAATCGCCGAATACTT
>ERZ1034920.1694-NODE-1694-length-13653-cov-7.451022_pt1 | contig 13653 bp, 12 predicted proteins | sample MGYA00520688_ERZ1034920 | MGnify/ENA primary metagenome ERZ1034920 (study PRJEB33766, sample SAMN09781785) | gut metagenome | biome: gut microbiome | host: Homo sapiens | place: Madagascar | study: EMG produced TPA metagenomics assembly of the PRJNA485056 data...
CGAAGATGGTACTGCAAAATCTCCTGTATTGAAATTCGTTACAGAAGAACAAGCACAAGCTATTAAAGAACGTGCCGGAGCAGAAGATGGCGATATCATTTTCTTTGTAGCAGATAAGCCGAAATTAGTTTACGATATTATGGGCAGATTGAGATTGTATTTTGGTAAAAGATTAGATTTAATCGACGAAAGCAAACACAATCTACTTTGGGTAGTTGACTTCCCTATGTTTGAATGGTCTGATGAAGAAGGCAGATTTATGGCAATGCATCACCCATTCACATCACCTTGTATCGCTGATTTGGATAAATTGAAATCAGGGGATTTGGGTAACGTTAAGTCAATTGCTTATGATATCGTTTATAACGGAACTGAATTGGGCGGTGGTTCTGTAAGAATTCACTCATCAGAAGTTCAAAGCGCAATCTTCAAGGCTCTTGGTTTGACAGAAGACGAAGCAAAAGAAAAATTCGGATTCATGGTTAACGCTTTGCAATACGGAACTCCACCTCACGCAGGTCTTGCAATCGGTTTGGACAGACTTGTTGCTTTACTTTGCAGAACTGATAGTATTAGAGATGTAATCGCATTCCCTAAAAACTCAGGCGCAAAAGACCTTATGAGTGATGCTCCAGGAGAAGCTTCTCTACAACAGTTGAGAGAACTTCACCTAAAGAGTACTGTCCAACCACACCACAAGGCTTAACAAGTAAAAACATATAAATAAAAAAATCCCTTTAGCTTATTACTAAAGGGATTTTTTATTAATACTAATACCCTAATTTTTCTTTAATCTTGCCCTTTGCCAAAGATTTTTTAAATTTTTCTATTACTGTTGCTACAAAATCTTTCCTAAAAGGCTCACTTCCCTCATCCATAGTCAAGCCGACGTAGCGTCCGTTTAAAAAATTAACACTTCCAGAAGCTTCAACACCATTTTTCAAAGTTGTTGAAACTTTAATAGTATTTTGACATTCAAACACATCTGGGTTTATTTTTTGTGCGTTTTTGTACATATAATTCATCACCCCACCGAACGAACGTGGAATATGAGACTTAAAACTTGGGTAAGAATAATTTTTGTTATTATTTTGAATATTCATGCAAATTCTCCTTGGGTATATAATATTCCTAATTGATAGATTTTGCTATTTTTTGTACTTTTATTAAGAAAAAATTCTTATTTAAGATATAATAAAACTATGCAAATATACAATACTACAAATTTTAACCCTAAACTTTCGCTTGCTCTTGGCTTCTTTGATGGTGTTCACCTTGGCCATAGAGCAGTTATCGAAAATGCTGTTAATTTTGCAAAAGCAAACGGCAACAAATCAGCTGTAATAACTTTTTCAAACCATCCTTGCTGTTATTTGAAAAACATTTCTCCAGAATACATAAACACTAGACAAGAAAGAGAAAACAGAATTAAAGCACTTGGTATTGACTATTTGTACGAGCTTGATTTTGGAGAGTTATCAAACTTTTCTGCAGAAGAATATTTAAGAAACATCTTAGTCAAAAATTTCAGCCCTATATCTATTTCCACTGGCTGGAACCACTGCTTCGGCTTTAAAAAATCAGGGAATGTAAAATTTTTGCATGCCAATGAAGCAAAATATAATTATAAGTACTTTGAATTACCTCCACAAAAAATAGATAACGAAATAATTAGTAGCACCACAATTCGCAGATACCTTGCTTCTGGGGAAATAAAAAAAGCAAACGCCATGCTTGGTTATAATTTTTCAATCACAGGAGAAATAGTTAGCGGGAACCAAATAGGTCGTACAATCGGCTTTCCAACAGCAAATATAATTTATCCAGAAGATATTGTAAAACTTCCACACGGAGTCTATTCTGTAGAAACGAATTACGGCAAAGGCATTGCTAATTATGGCACACGCCCAACCATCAACGGAACCGACACTCTTTTAGAAGTTAATATAATAGACTTTAACAAAAACATCTACGGAGAAACCCTAATCGTAAAATTTAACAAAATGATACGACCTGAAAGGAAATTTCAATCACTTGACGCACTCAAAAAACAGATACAGCTTGATATAAAATCGGTTTAAATAAAAAAGCTCTCGTCTTGAGAGCTTTTATGCATTATATGTTCATTTTTACCTACTTAATCAATGCTTGAACTTCCTTAAATTTCGGATTTTTTGCACCTTTTAGCCATTCAAACAATGCTATTTCAACACAAGAAGGTTTTACACCGTTTACCAACATTGCTTCAATACCTTGTTTAAATTCATATTTATTGCGGCTCGCACATGCATCTTTTATTACGTAAACTTCAAAACCGGCCTCAATTAAAGCAGATGCTGTTTGATGTACACAAATATGAGTTTCAATACCAAAGATTACAATCTGCCTTTTGTTATAAGATTTAATTTTATCAAGCATACCATCTTCCAACAAAGCGTTGAAATAAGTTTTTTCAACAACTTCACTGCCTTCCGGCAAAGCTTCCTGTAATTGTGGAACTGTATGTCCCAATCCTTTTGGATACTGTTCTGTCAACAAAACAGGTATCTCCAAAGCCTTTGCGGCACTAGCAATTTTTACAGCATTTTCCACAATTACATCTTTTTCCAATGCGCCGACTAATCTTTCTTGAATGTCAATAATTAATACTAAACTGTTTTCAGCTGATAATGTATTCATTTTTTCTCCTTTATTCTGATGTATATTTGAAATTTATAATAAAATCTTCTACTATTGCTACGAGTTCTTTTTGTGAAATCTTTGTCAACGGAAGCTGAATTTCCTTGTTTTCAGGACTATCTAATCCTTCATGCGTGATTGAAATAATAATCTTAGCAAATCCGGGATAAACAATTCGTAAAGTACTATCCTGTTTTTTATTTTTCAAATGAAATACACACATCTCATCATCTGCAGATTGCCTGATTTCTGTTTCGAAAAGTTTCTCTTCCCAAGATTTTTGCAACCTATAAAATACAGGAATAATAACTTTTTCAAGTTTTTTATTAAAAATTTTTCTGAATATCTTGTAATTTTTGGGCTCATCTTTTAGTTCATCAAGCCAATCATCAAGAGTATCATCTTCTTTCTCCTTTGCAAAAACATATTCGGCATTAGTCGCTAAAGCATCTGACAAAGCCTGTAATCCATCCTTTTCCATTTCGTCAAATGTCTTATGAGTAATTCCAGAAATTCCGGCACTCAACTCAAAATCTTCGCCATAACTTGCTTTAATTTTATTCAAAACAACTATAGAACCATTGAAATCCGTCTTAGGCAAAAAGATATAAAATTTTGCCCCACGCCCAAATGTAGCAACGTCATCAACTCTGATTGATCCACAAATAGCCTTTGCCATCTTCTCAACAGAAAACTTGCTTTTAGCTTCTTCTGACGGCGAAATTACCATAAAGGAACCAAAATCAATTAGGTTATCGTCAATTACATTTTCTATAACTTGTTTTGCAAAATTGTAATTATACAAACCAGTCAAGTCATCTACAACATGTAATTGTTCCAAAAGCTTTGTATTACGCATTGCTTTTAGTTTTATTGAATTATGCTTGATGTCATTAACCGTTCTAATCACGAGCTCAAAAGCATCTGCACCCGCCATAGCAAAATCATCAATTCCGACATCATAGCATGCCAAAACCAATTCTTCATCATAATCATTTATCAATAAAAATATTGCAGCATTCAAGTTCTTCCTACGAATACTCTTAACTAATTCCAAAGTCGCATTTTTTGACGAGTTTTCATGTATTAAAACTATATCTGCCCCTGATAACTCTAAATTTTGCTCTGCACTATCAAAATCAGATATCAAAACCGAGTCATCTTTTCGCAAAAATATCAATTTTGACTTTAATAACTCTGCTAAATTTGCATCATCGGAAATTAATAAAATAGAATTTTTCTCAGACATCAATTATACCTGTAAATGTTTTTTGATACACAAGAAACTTCCGCCTGCTCCGAACAAAATTGCCATTGCAAACATTACCGCTATTACGAAGTTTTGAGCATACAACGGCGTCGGAACCATAAAGAATTGATGCATATGATTTAAACCGTTCTGAACAAAATTCAACGGCAATAACGCAATCACTGCTCCTGAGAATCCGTAAAATGCACCCTGCATAATTAGCGGGAATCTGATATACCAGTTAGAAACCCCCATCAAACGCATGATTTCAATTTCTTCTTTTCTTGACTGAATTACAAGCTGAATAGTATTGTTAATAATAGTAATCGTTAACATTGCCATTACAATAACAACCAAAAGAGTTATGACATTAACTACATGGTTTAATGCCTCAATCTTTTTAGCTAAATCTTGTGCATAGCTCATATCTTCAACTGAATTTAATTGCTTAATATTTTTGAAAACAGTATCAATATTTTCCGGTTTATCAACTTTAACATGAAGAGTATCTGGCAATGGGTTTTCAATATCCGGCAAATCCATTTCGCGCTTCAAATTAGCCCACGAAGCAGCTTTAGGAACAAGCGCAACACTTTCAACATGTTCAAATTCTTTGATTCGATTTTTTGAAACATTCGCATCAGCATTATCTTTTAAATAAACAGAAATTTCTAACACATTACCTAATTCATGTGCAAACGCCGAAATTGAAATCGCTGAACGAAAAAATGAAGCAAATATCGTCAAAATTGCAGCCATTGTAGTAATTATAACAATATTTACAATCCCCGTTCTTGCAATATCGTGCACAGTTTGCTTCGTTAAACGATACAATATTCTAAGTTCACATAACCAGTCTTTTGGAATGTGTTTTTTTACTTTTTTCTTTATTTCTGCTTTTGAATTATTCATAAGTACCTGCTTGTATATCTCTTACAATTTCGCCATTATCAAGAGTAATTACTCTTTTTCGGAAATAATCTACCATAGCATTGTCATGTGTAGACACAATAACTGTAATCCCTCTTTGATTAATTTGATCTAAAATTTGCATAATTTCCATAGAGTTTTTAGGATCAAGGTTCCCAGTAGGTTCGTCCGCAATCAATAACGGAGGACCATTTACAATTGCACGAGCAATTCCAACTCTCTGTTGTTCACCACCAGACAACTCTGACGGTGTCGCATTCATTTTGTCATAAAGTCCAACAATTTTTAGTGCACCGGAAACTCTTGCATTGATTTCTTTTGAACTAATTCCAAGCGTTCTAATAACATAAGCGACATTATCATAAACACTTTGATTTTGAAGGAGTTTATAATCCTGAAAAACAATTCCCATACACCTTCTCAAATTCGGGACTTTATCATTGGACAAATTAGCAATATTAATTCCTCCAATTGTAACAGTTCCACTAGTCGGACGCTCTTCATTATACAAAAGTTTCATCAATGTCGATTTTCCAGCGCCAGATGCACCTACAATAAAAACAAACTCACCTGACATAATATCAAGGTTAATATTTTTTAATGCATAATGATCATTTTTATATTTTTTTGTAACTGACCTAAATTGAATCATGACTTTCCTTTATTTTTTACAATACTCATTAATATATTGTTTAATAGTTTCTTTCAACTTTTCTGCACTCAAACCGTAACAATCTAACAATTGCTCTGCAGTTCCACTTTGCCCAAACTTGTCATTTACACCAATACGTTTAACAACAGTCGGACAATTATCTGCTAAAACTTCACAAACTGCGCTACCTAATCCTCCGATTACAGAATGGTTTTCAACAGTTATAACAAATTTTGACTTCTTTGCACAATCAATAATTGAAGCCTTATCAATAGGTTTCACAACAGGAACGGAAACAATACCAATAGAACAACCATCTTTTTCTAAATCGTTAACAGCATCAACGACCTCTGCAACTGTTTCTCCATTTGTAAATATGGTTACATCAGTTCCATCCTGCAAAACATTTGCTTTGTTAAAATCAAATTTATAATCTTCAGAATACACATCACAGACATTTGAACGAGGAACTCTTATATACATTGGACCGACATGCTCTGAGGCATATCTAATAATTTGCGCACATTCGTTACAATCTGCCGGTACAAAAACTGACATGTTCGGCAAACCACGCATCAAAGAAATATCCTCTAATGCTTCATGGCTTGCTCCATCCTCACCAACTGTAACTCCGCCATGTGTGCCAACAATTTTCACATTAAAATTTGGATAGCAAACAGAGTTCCGAACCTGATCATAAGCTCTGCCTGTAATAAACACTGCAAAACTTGAGGCAAAGGGAATTTTGCCAGTTGTAGAAAGTCCAACAGCAGTTGTAACTAAATCCTGTTCTGCAATCCCACAATCAAAAAACCTTTCCGGAAATTCTTTTGCAAAAATTTGAGTCTGCGTAGAGCATGACAAGTCCGCATCCAAAACAACAATATTAGGATTATTATTTCCTAATTCAGCTAAAGTTTTACCAAAAGCAGACCTGATAGATTTTTTTTCTTTTCTGTTAATAATCATTTTATACAATCCCGTTCATCTGTGCACATCAACATTATAGCACAAACAAAAATTTAGCAAAATCAACGTGTTTTTAAGTCTTTTTGTTAAGATTTATTAAAAAAAAACAGAATTTTAGCAATTTTCTATCTTGAGGGATATTTAAACAGTAGAATAAAAATATAGAAGATATTTTATTGAAAGGAAGAAATTAAATGATTCAAGCTCCAAATTTAGTAAATCCTTACATGCAACACCCCCAAGTGCAGCCATACGTACCACAATATGCGCAAGCTACACCTGCTCCTAATTACAATGCTGTAAAGATTGATGTACACAACCCATCAGTTAGTGCTCCTGGGGTTGGTCAAGTTGCTATGAACGTTCCTCAATACGCTCAACCAACAATGCCACTTTACAATTACCCACAAGCACAATTATATGATTATCCACAAGCACCGGTTCAACCATACTACATGCCTCAACAACCTGTAGCATATCAACCTAGTCAAACAATTGTGCCAACACCTCAAGTTGCAGAACCTGCAGCAGCTCAAGCAGCTCCGCAAGTAATTCAGCAACAAAACATTAATACTCCGGCACCAATGGTTACTCAACCAACAACTGAAGCTCCAAAATCTGCAGAAGCTCCTAAAGTAGAAATCGAGCAACCAACACCGATGGCACCTCAAGTAGACTTGAATACATTTATTGCAAAGCTAACAAACCCGGATTATGAAGTTCAAGCAAACGCAATGGAAGAAATTGCAAATATGGTAAAAGATGAACCTCAAAAAGCAACCGAGTTGTTAGACGAAAAAGTAGTGAATGCATTAAACACAATTGTTAACACTGATTCTAGCAAACTAGCAGGACCTACAGCAGAACAGATTGCAGCTAGAGAAAAACTAATGAAAGGCGAACAACTTTCAGATGCTGACAAAAAATTGGCAACAACAATCACTCCAATGGAACAAGCTGAAAGAAATAAAAGCTACGCAATGTTCACATCATCAATAATGCAAAAATTATACGGAGATGAAGTTGCAAAATTGACAGGTTCTACAGTTCCTCTAACAGAGTTACCAGGAGCAGTAACAATTGTTGAACAATTGAAAAACAACCCTAACCCAATGGTAAGAACTTCAGCAATCGAAGCATTGAGTTACATTCAACAACCGGCTTACAAACAAGACTTGACAACATTGTTTACAATCGCTAAAAACGATCAAGACAAAAATGTTCAAGAAGCAGCAACAGCAGCCCTAGCAAAACTAGAACAATTACCAGCAGAACAAACAACTGCTAAAGAAGTAAAAATGGAGCCAAAAGCTCAACAACCTGCTAACGCTGAACAAACAACAGCCAAAGAAGTAAAAATGGGACAACCAAAACAAACTGCGCAAGCAGCATAATCTTATAATTTCTTTCTTCATATAAACAAAAAAAGACCTTTGACAAATAATCAGAGGTCTTTTTTATCTAGGGAGCTTTTTAAAAAAATTTTTATTCATTAATGCGGAATTAGTACACCCTGCGCCATTTATATTATAAGTTGAAGTATTTGAGCAATAGTCATCATTTATACCTTTAGCACTTTTAATATACTGCATCAAATATGATTTGACCATTCTTCTATTAGTAGCATCTCCCGCAATTATACGTTCACCATTTTCTGCTTGATACATATTAAGAGCCTGTCCAAGTACAGAATAAGCCTTTTTTAAACCAGCTTCAAGTTGTGAGTTTTTCACATCCGAAATAATAACAGGTAAAGTCAATGCCGCAACAATGCCGATAATACCAAGAGTTATGAGCACTTCAGCAAGAGTGAATGCTGCTTTACGGTTGAGTGAAAAGTGAGAAGTGAAACGTGAAAAGACCGTATCGGAAAAGTTACTAAGATACTGAGGCACTAGGGCACTAAGTTCTTTACCTTGTCGGCATAGCAATGCCGACCTACCGAAATAACTAAGATCTTTACAGGATAAATTATTTTCGTTAGTTATTGAAATTTTTGATTTAAAATCACTACTGATTACAGAGTCACAACCCTCTCTCTTTGTGAGAGGGAGCAGTCGTTTGCGAACTCCGGTGAGCATTACGAATGCGGGAGAGGGTTCTAGAACTGTTTCGTGTTGGCCAGGACAACTATACTTTAAATTGTACCCCTCTCTGAAATTTCTAAGCCCACGCAATTCGCTAAGAAATTTCTTCTCTCCCTCAAGGGGCGAGATTAAAATGTTTCTTTTTATTAAATCTAAAATTTTCTTTATCTTCCTAAATAACTCATCAAACCGTAAAAGACTTTGCCTCTTTGCATATTCGCCTCTATGCATCTTTAAACAAAGAGCACCTATACATCTTACCAATCCATCGTGATTGCCCCCCCCCGATGGCTCTTTTAAAATCTAATTTACGCATAAATCCTCCTGTTTTCATACATGTTAGATTATAACATATTTTGAAATAGGACGCAACCCAGCCACTAATAACCGAGCTCCATTTTGCAAAAAACTAAACAGTTTCTACTTCTTTATTTTCGACTGGATTTGGAGCAGAATTTGTATAATCGGCATATTCTGAAATCTGTTTGCACCATTCATAAGTTATCTCTTCAGGACTCAATTTGTAAGAAATAGGTTTGCCAACATGCAAGCGAACTTTTCGTCTTGTAAACGGTTTCAATTTCGGATACCCCGTAAACTCTCCAATTGCAACAGGTACAATATCTGCTTTTGCGTTTTTTGCTATTACAATAAAACCTTTTTTCAAATCATTTATATCTGAGCCGTAAGGTCTAATACCACCCTGCGGGAATACGCCCAGTGACCAACTTGTAGACAAAATATCTTTTACTGTTTTAAAAGTTGCAATTTCCGGTTTTGTTCTGTCAACAGCGAATGCGCCAAGGCGTTTTACAAGCCATTCAAACTTGTCACCTTTTTGGAATAATTCTTTTTTAGCCATATAAGCAATAGGTCTGCCACATGCCATTGTTACCATAGGCGGATCAAAGTGGGAAACATGATTTGCAGTATAGATAAATTTTCCACTTTTTGCCTTTGTTGGCAAGTTTTCACGTCCTGATATTTTACAATCATAAAAAATCTTCATGAACGGAATTACGACAAAATATAAAAACGCCATGTAAAACATCGTTCTGAAAATATTATATTCGTTCGGATATCTTCTGTTATAATTACGCTCTTTGTTCATCGCCAGCTCCTACGTTTTCTTGAGGTTCCACATATTCAAATCCTGTTAATTCCTGAATTTGCCTTATCCATTCTTGTCTGACGACTTCCGGATCTTTGTTATAAGGAATAGGTTTTCCGATTTTTACGACAACATGCCCTGTAAACGGCAAATGCCTTGCTTCTTGCGTGCCTACTATACCTATCGGTAATACAGCACATTTTGTAATTTTAGCAAGTTTTGCAAAACCTTCTGTTACCCCTGTTATAGTTCCAGGAACACCTCTTGTGCCTTGAGGGAAAATTCCAAAAACCCAATTACTTTTTTTAATTTCCATAACTGTTTTAATAGTAGATGGCCCAAGGCTTTCTCTATTTACTGCAAAAGTTCCGAGCCAATCAATCCACCATCTGATAAACGGAATATCAAACAATTCTTTTTTAGCCATGAATGATATTCTTCTCGGCAAAATTCCTGCAATCATTGGAGGATCTAATGTTGACAAATGGTTTGGACAAACAATGTATGCGTTGTCTTTAGGGACATTTTCCAACCCTTCAACTTTTAGTCTATAAATCAATTTACATCTAATCATGTAAAAAATTCTGCAAATGATGAATTGGAAAATAGTTCTCCAAACGTTATACTCATCTGCAGTTCTACGTGTGTAATTCTTATCTTTATCCCAGAACAAGTTTTCTCTCCTTTAAGTCTAATAACATCATTATAAATGTAAAATTTGCACATTACAAGTTTTTAATATATATTATAACTATTATTAAGGAGAGAAATAATGAAAACATCTAATGTAGAGTTGGAAAACGAACTATTTAAAAGTGTTTACGAAAAAACACCGGATTATATTAAAAATCTCAATCTTATGGATTTTTCACAAGATGGAGAATTTACTTTTACATTAAAAAAAGAACATCTAAAACCTTATGACAAAGATGAAAATCCGGAAGGTTTGAATTTGGAAGAATGGTTTGCAAACTACGCAAAAGAAGCAAAGGTTTCAACAGCCGGAATTCGAGGTCCTCAAAACATTTTATACCCGCAAGATACAAGATTTCCAATTAACTTAGTCGGAATTGTCTTGGCAACTCTTGCAAAAGCACTTGTTGCAAACGAAAAATACAAAGGCAAACAGATTGTAAAAGTCGCAGGGCGTGAAGTTCGTTATAACTCAGATTTATTCTTAGATGCAATCACAAGAATTCAAGCAGCACAAGGAATTCGGACTCTAGTTCCGGAAGGCAAAAAAACTATTCCGATTTGGCTTGCGTCATTTTTAGCATTCAAACTTGACTTGCTCGGCGGAGAATACATCACATCGAGTCACGGAATTTCTGTGAAAAATGCGACAAAAGACTTAAACTGCCAAGGAAGTCAATACTTGCCGGAAGAATCAATGGAATTTGTAAACAAAATCCAAGAAATCTTTGACGAAACAAAGAAAAATGGTTCTTATGAAATAAAAATTGCAGCGAAAGATAATCCGCTTATTGATGAAAAAGTTCTTGCTAAAATTGATGATGGTGTTGATTTGTACGTGGACTACTTAAAATCAGGTGTTGCACAAAAAATCAATTTAGACTTAATCAAAGAAATCAAAGACAAAATTGTTATCGAAAGTGTTGGTGGTTCAGCTTACAGAACGCTAAGCCGAGTTTTGAAAAAACTCGATATTTCTGATAAATTCACATGGTTCGACACAGAAGAAGACCCATTTTTCCATTCTATCGGGAAATATAACCACACGCCAAATGGTGAAAAGGCTTTTTACGATTACTCAGTCGACGCAACTGTCGTTGCTAAAAGAAAAAATGGTGAAAAATTCTTCCCTGTAATTGAAACTATGCATTACGAAGATCGACTTACAAAACTTCCTGTTGGGACTGCTGTTCTAATTACAGATCCTGATCACGACAGATTAACAGTTGCTCAAACAGAATATGCTTGCACAATTCCGGAATTAGAAAAAGCAGGTATAGATTATGTTAAACTTAATGACGAACTGATTTTGACTGTATTCACTGCAAATCAGGCATTTTTGATGTTAATGGATTTCTGGGCAAAACAATTGAAATCGCAAAATTTATGGGATAAACACCCTAGATTTATGATTAAGACAACAGCTTCCGCAATCTCATGGGACGAATGGGCTAAAAAACAAGGGGTTAAGGTCGTTAACGTACCTGTTGGATTTAAAGAAATCGCAAACATAATGAAAAAAGTCGAACTTAAACTCAAAAAAGCTCAAACTGCCGAAGTTATTATAGATGACGTTCTCGGCAATCCTGTAAACCTTGGAATTAATCCGAGATTGCTTTTCGCAGGAGAAGAATCCGGTGGAATGATTATGGGCACAGAAGAACTAATCAAATCACAAAACGGAAGATTTGCAATTGCAATGAGAGAAAAGAGTGCAACTGAGGCAATTATTGTAGCATCTGCATTGATTGCAAAACTTCAAAAAGAACAAGTTTCATTGTCTGAATATCTTGTTCAAATCTTTGAAGAAAACGATATTATCGGACGTTTTGATACCCGTGTGGATATCGCTTACTACAACGAATCTGAACCTGATATCAACAAGTTGAAAGAGGAAAAAGTTCTAGGCGAAGCAAAACGTACTAAAAATGACCTTTTCTACCTATCAATGGCAATGGGCGTAAAAGAAGGTAAAATGACTCTTGACGACGTTAAAGAAGTTTTGAACGACGCATTCAAAAGCTTAATTTTTGACAACCTTGTTTCAATCAAATTTGTAGGAGATGGCACATATCTTGAATTTTCTGACAAATACATTGAAATCAGACCATCAGGAACAGATGCCAAGACTAAGGCTTATGGTGGCGGTTCTGACAAAGCTGTTCTTGAAACTTATGCCAATATAATGGGTAACTACTCAGGTGAAAGGACAGAATTGCACAAAAAATTCATCAATGACAAATTCTACAACTCAACCAAAGATGAGGCAATGAAATATTACCTTGAATTTGTTGACAAAGACGCAAATAATGAACCGTTTGAAATTCCGGAATATAAATTCTAGATTCAAATAAATCCAAAAGGGCCTTGCGAAATCTGCAAGGCTCTTTTTATTCTCTCCAAGCTTTAAGCATATTTTCTTCAGGTTTAGATTTGAATATGTTTCCAAAAACAGTTTTAGCTATATTATGTTCTCGAGCATCAAAACCAAATTGCAAATCATCACCAAAAAGCTTTTTGCAATCCGCAGAACCAACTACTTCTATTTCCGACATTGGAATATCATCAAGATAAACAAATTCTAAATCAGCTTTTCGTTGTTTAAATAATGGACTCATTTTAGCATCATAACCTTTGACTAAAGGTAAAACTTTTTTAGGCATCATATCAACATATTTTTCGAATGCTGTTTTTTTATCATATTTTTCCAAAAGCTTATCAAGTAAAATTTTTCGTTCTTTCGGAATTTCTGGTTTATACAACCATTTATTCAATTCTTGTTCTACATCTAGTCCTAATTTACATCTTTCAACCTCATCTTGAGTTCTTATCCTTAGTTTCGATTGTTCTAAATTTTTTGTTGGAATTTTTAGCATTACAATCTTTTTAGAATCATCAAGCATTTTACCGCATAAATCATTTCTAAAATCTTTACTCCAATATTTTCCAAAACTATCTAATTCCAAAGTATATACCCCCTGAGGCATACGATTAGTACTACATTTTAGAGAGCCTGATTCAAGTATTTTTTGATAGTTCTCAAAAGAAGTCATATGATATAAATAGCGTGGAATTTTATGTTTCCCTGCTTTTGTTGCAATTTGAACAGTATCAGCTTTTAAATTAGTAGAATACTTTAAACTACTAATACTTGAGATATTAGGAGCTTTTGTCTCCAAAATACTCGATTTTCCAAAAGCTTTAGCATAATTTGCAGATCTTTTCACTAAATTTAAAGCGACATTACTTAATCCCATACAAATATCCTTATATTCCCCATATT
>ERZ1034920.1698-NODE-1698-length-13647-cov-17.264935_pt1 | contig 13647 bp, 14 predicted proteins | sample MGYA00520688_ERZ1034920 | MGnify/ENA primary metagenome ERZ1034920 (study PRJEB33766, sample SAMN09781785) | gut metagenome | biome: gut microbiome | host: Homo sapiens | place: Madagascar | study: EMG produced TPA metagenomics assembly of the PRJNA485056 data...
GGGGGTGGGGGGACCACGTAGTGGTGGAAGGGGGAGGCCGCCGCAGGCGGCCGGAGCTGTAAAAAAATGTAAATCATTTTTTCACAGCCCTTTTTATATGGGAAAAACTGGTGAGAAAGGATGGAAACTTTGGCAAAGGAGTATCAGGCAGAAACATTGCATTCATAAAAAGGTATTGATACAGTCTTATCCCTGTCCATCGTCATTTCGACCGCAGCGGAGCAATCTCACACCGGAGTGACAGGGGCTCCATTATGGCAGGAATCGCAGCGGCACCAAAGCAAGTCCCGTAACGCAGACTTTATTATTCATTGCCGCCAGCGGCGGCAATCCACCACCCTCAACCGCGAAGCGGTTGTCAAACCTAAGAACCCTCCGGCCGTAAGGCCGGTCAAACTTAAGAACCCATGAAAAAAGAGACTGCGTAGAAATGGCAATCATTCCTCACAGTCTCTTTCCTTACCGTCCTTCCATCATCTTCCGGATTCTTTCTCTCCGCCTTCTGGCGGCTGCTTCGTCCACAATGATGTGGTGGCCGCTGGCGGTGACAAACTCCGCTTTGGGAGGAGCGGCCTTTTTGTTATTGTACAGGGCGTAGTCAAAGCCTCCGACCAGGGCGCAGCTGGCGCAGTCCCGGCCGCTGGAGCCTCTCCACATGCGGTAGAGGCTGTAGCAGAACCAGCCGGCAATGGCGGCTGTAATCAATATAGTGAGTAAGGTACCCATGCTGGTCCTCCTTTATGATAATATTTCTCAAATAATTATACCATAAAAAAGAAAATAGGGAAACAGAAAGTGATGGCCCTATGGCTTGCCTGAAGCAGGCTTTAACCTTTTATAATAAGAATGACTTTCCGGCCGCCCCGGGACAGGAGCCCTCCCTTTCCGTTTCATGGACTGTCATCAAAGGGGCGGCGGATGGTATAATAATGAAATGAGTAGAAACCGCCCTCGTTCCTTCCGGCCGGCGCCGGAAGTCTTGCGGATAAGTATTTCTAAAGAATGGAGAAATTTATGTTAACAGAAGAATTACAGAAGAAACAGGACAATCTGGAATCATACCTTCGTCAGCTGGGCAGCGTGGTGCTGGCCTTTTCCGGCGGCGTGGACTCCACCTACCTCATGCATGAAGCCAGGAAGGTGCTGGGGGACCGGGCCATGGCGGTGACCATGAACCTGGCCTCCGTGCCGGAAAGGGAAGTGGCCGATGCCATCGAATACTGCCAAAAGGAAGGCATCCGGCAGGAAGTGGTGAAAATGGACCAGTTCAAAATCGAAGGATTTGCTGAAAATCCGGCCAACCGCTGCTACCTGTGCAAGCATTTCCTCTTCAGCACCTTGAAAAAAATGGCCGAGGAGGGCTTTGCCTATGTGATTGACGGCACGAATCTGAACGATGCCTCCCAGTACCGGCCGGGGCTGAAAGCCCTTGCGGAGCTTGGTATCCGGAGCCCCCTCCGTCACGCCGGCCTTTACAAGGCGGATATCCGGGCCCTCTCCAAAGAGGCGGGCCTTCCTACCTGGAGCAAGCCCTCCTTTGCCTGCATGGCCACCCGCTTCCCCTATGGCGAAACCATTACGGAAGAAAAACTGGCCATGGTGGAAAAGGCGGAGGACTTCCTCTTTGCCAAAGGTTTCAAACAGTTCCGGGTCCGCCTCCACGAAGGAAATATGGCCCGCATCGAAGTGCCGAAAGAAGACCTTTGGAAACTCTTCCGCATGCATGAAGAACTGACCCGCACCTTCAAGGCCCTGGGATTTGCCTATGTGACCATGGACTTACAGGGCTACCGCATGGGAAGCATGGACGAAGTGCTGTGAGGGGCCGCGGAACTTTATTGTCCCCCCACAAGTGGGGGGGAAGGTGGTGCCGTCAGGCACCAAAGGGGGATGGGCCCGTAGGGCCCAAGTGTTGTTCAGAGGGGTGAAAAGGTGGGCCCGCCCTGCGGGCGAAGGTTCTCAGGGGGTCTCAGGTTTGACAGCCCTGCTGCCAGTAACTCCCACTGTCCCACTGTCCCACTAGCTCACTAGCTCACTATCCCACTAGCTCACTAGCTCACTATATAAACACAAAGGATTGCACTATGGATATAAAGAATGTACTGCAGAAAGTAGCCGATGGCGCCATGGATATCGAAGAAGCGGAGAAGCTTCTTCGGGAAAATCCGGCGGATAGGCCCTATGAAGAAATGGGATTTGCCAAACTGGACACGGACCGGAAGGAAAGGTCCGGCTTTGCGGAGGTGGTGTACTGCCAGGGAAAGTCCGATGCCTTTATCGGGAAGATTTTCAAAAAGCTCTACGACACCGACGGCGAAGTCTTCGGTACCAGGGCTTCCCATCACCAGTATGAGCTGGTGAAGGAAGTGGTGCCGTCCATTACCTATGATCCCATTTCCCATATCCTGAAATCGGAGAAGGAAAAGGAGCATATGGGCTGCATTGCGGTCTGCACCGGCGGCACCGCCGATATTTCGGTGGCCGAGGAAGCGGCCCAGACGGCGGAGTACTTCGGAAGCCACGTGGAGCGGATTTATGACGTAGGGGTGAGCGGCATCCATCGCCTCCTGTCCCAGGAAGACCGGATACGGAAGGCCAGCTGCGTCATTGCGGTGGCCGGTATGGAAGGGGCCCTGGCCTCCGTCATCGGCGGGCTGGTGAGAAATCCGGTGATTGCAGTGCCCACGTCCGTGGGATACGGTGCCAGCTTTCACGGCCTCTCTGCCCTTCTCACCATGATTAACTCCTGTGCCAACGGCATAGTGACGGTGAATATAGATAACGGGTTCGGCGCGGGCTACGTGGCCACCCAGATTAATCGGCTTGCTGAAAGGGGAAAGATTTAAATGGGAAAATCATTATACTTGGAAGCATCCTCCGGCATTGCGGGAGATATGTTCGTGGCAGCCCTGCTGGATTTGGGCGCCGATAGGAAGGCCCTGGACCGGGCTATTTCCTCCATCCCCGCCAAAGGGTTTACTGTGGAAATCGGACGGGTACAGAAGGCAGGCATTGACTGCTGCGATTTCAACGTCATTTTGGACAGGGATCATGAAAACCATGACCATGACATGGCCTACCTCTACGGGCCTCTGCCGGAGGTAAGGGAAGAGGTTCATGAGGAACATCACTGCCACTGCCATGAAGAGGAACATGACCATGGAGAGGAGCACCACTGCCACTGTCATGAAGGGGAACATCATCATGAGGAAGGACACCATCATGAGCACCGCCATCTGAAGGACGTGGAAGCAGTCATTGATGGCACGGACATGACTGAATCCGCCAGAGCCCTGGCAAAGAAGATTTTCCGTATCGTGGCGGAAGCGGAGTCCAAGGCCCACCATCTCCCCATAGAGGAAGTCCATTTCCACGAAGTAGGGGCCATCGACTCCATTGTGGATATTATTTCCGCCGCCGTCTGCTTTGACAGCCTGGGCGTTACCCGGGTCATTGTGCCGAAGCTCTCCGAAGGCACCGGCACCGTCCGCTGCCAGCACGGCGTGCTTCCCGTGCCGGTTCCGGCAACTCTGAACATTGTCACCGCCTATCACATGCCTCTGGAAATCATGGACGCCAAGGGAGAGTACGTCACCCCCACCGGTGCGGCTATAGCGGCAGCTTTATGCACTTCCCACCGCCTGCCCGCTTCCTTTACCATCCTGAAAACCGGCCTTGGCGCAGGGAAGCGGGACTATAAGGAAAGGACCAATATCCTCCGGGCCATCCTTATCGACGACGGCGGCGGAGACTGGGAAAAGGACGAAGTGGTGAAACTGGAAAGCGATATCGACGACGCTTCCGGCGAAGTGCTGGGCTACACCATGAAAAAGCTCATGGACGCCGGCGCCCTGGACGTCCATTTCAGCCCCATCTACATGAAGAAAAACCGCCCTGCCTATGAGCTCACGGTGATCTGCAAAGAAGAGAAGAAAAAGGAAATGGAAGAAATCATCTTCCGTGAAACCACCACCATCGGTATCCGTGAATTCTCCTCCCTCATGCGTTCCATCCTCCATCGGGAGGAAAAGGAAGTGGACACCTCCTTTGGCCCGGTAAAGGTGAAGGAAGTCACCCTGGGCAGTGAAAAAAGGCGCTACCCGGAATACGAATCGGTGAAGAAACTGGCGGAAGAAAAACAGGTGCCCTTTCAGACCATTTTTGACGAAGCGAAAAGGCAGTGAAGAAATGATGAATGATTGACCTTCCATCAATCAATTCGGGAAGCGGCTGCTATTGCAAAAGAAATGGTACAAGCCGCATTGGCGCCGGAGATCTCTCGACTCTGAGCCATAACAGAACATGGGCCTATTGGTTATATGATCGGCACGGACCTCCGCTCGAGATGACACAGCGGCAGGCAGCTTATCGTTAAAAGAATCATCGCAAAAAGGGCATTGAAGAAATGGGCAGTCATTTCTTCAGTGCCTTTTTTGCGCCATTTTCCATAAAAAGGACTACAATAGAAGGAGAATTTGATTTCATAAGGAAGGGATACCATGTTTGGACTTACAGCATATAAAGAAATCATTACGGGGCAGCTCCTTTTAAGCGCCGGCGCCCTGTTCTACACAGGCTGGTGGCTCGCTGCATTCAGGCCTGATTCCAGAAGCGGAGGCATGCTGTCAGCATTGCTTTTCCTCCTGCTGGCGGCTTTCGGCCTCTCCGGCATTGCCCTTACTGCCCATGGCATTCACGGCCTTCCCCTTCCCGCCTCCTGGCCGGCAAGCGGAATGCTCTTCATCATGGCTATTCTGGTTTATTTCGTCCTTCTCACCGGCTCGGTAAAACTCTTCGGACGAAAGCCCACCACAGAACTCATCCTCATGGTCCTCTGGGCCCTCATGGAAATCATGGCCCTGGGGGCGCTTCATGAAATCGGCGCCCTTGCCGGCACTGCCTACGTCCTCACCTGGGCTGCCGTCACAATCGCTTCTCTCATCGCCTTTGCCGCCTACATGATGTACTATCGCATGGACGACCACACCGCCTACATCACCGGCGCTATTCCGCTCCTCATTGACGGGGCGGTGACACTCTTCATCGCCTTCTGCGGGAGGTAAGGATAGAAGATAGGAGATAGACGATAGATGTTAGACAGTCAGATTTCAGACAATCAGACATCAGACGACATGGAGCCTTCCCGTCTTCCACCGTCATCCTGGGCGCAAACGCTGGCGTCCCCTTTGCGGTTCAAGCAGTGCTCCCCCATAATCCTGGTGGCAATATAGCGTACTTTTTCTTCTTTGACGACACAGACATTCCGCTTCGGCGGCTGCCTGCGGGCAGCACTGATTCATGGGCAGAGTCTGATTTTATAAGAATTTATACGCACTACTTCGTCATGGGATTCCTTAAATAGCCCGCTATTCGCGGAATCCCATTCCTCGTATTGCGTATAAATTCAAGAATGAAATCAGACAGCCAATGAATCAGCGCGGCCCGTGGCCGATTCATCGAAGCTGAACGCCTGAGCCCTACCGCGCATCAGCATGGGACGAATCAGGAGTTTTTTTGGTGGCATGAAAAAGAGGCCGCGAGAGATGATACCTATTTCTCACGGCCTCTTTTTTTATGCACCCATTTTCAGGAAAGCTTCTCCAGCACCGCCCGGCAGCCTTTGACTATATCCTCATAGGTTTTCTCAAAATTTCCCGTATACCAGGGGTCTGCCACATCCCTTTTTTCTCCTGCCCAGTACAGAAGGCGGGAGATTTTTTTATCCGGGTCTCCCCGGGTGAGGCGGGAAAGGTCGTGCATATTTTCCTCGTCCATGGCGATGATGTAGTCCGCCCAGTCATAGTCCTTCATGGTGATAAGGGCGGCCTTTCTTTTGGTATAGGGAATGCGGTGGGCGGTAAGGGCCCTCTTGGCGGGTGGGTACATGTCCTGCCCGATTTCCTCAGTGGTGGCGGCCATGGAGGAAATTTCAAATTTCGCCTCCAGCCCTTTCTGCCGCACCATCTCCTTCATTACCATTTCCGCCATGGGAGAACGGCAGATATTGCCATGGCAGATGAAGAGGATCCTGATCATGGACATGAAACTCCCTTCTATGCCAAATTATGCCGATTTAATGCGGGTTTCCGGGATTCTCTTGTTTCTGTAAAAAAGACAAAACTCGGCAAAAATCAGCGCAACTTTGACCTCTTTAGTAGTAAAAGTAGTAGTAAAACGGGCCATTCGTGCTACTGCGATTTTTTCTGGGTTGAAATTTTCCCTCTTGTTATAGCAGAGAATTAGGGACTTTTGGGGGCGTTTCTGTAGTGCTTTTCATTCGTAAGGAAAGCCCTCTGTGGTCACACAGGGGGCTTTCTGCAAATCCAATTTAAAAAATGAACTGAATATCTTCCGGAAGTTCTTTTATCACTTTTGTGTTTGGCATAGGCATAGTACGGCTAAGCACTTTACGATGATGGCAGCCGTTGCACCAAACTGCTGATATACCTCTATCTTTTTCTCTATTCATGGGAATGAACCCATAATCCAAATCTACTTTGCCACAAAGGGGGCACTTGACATGAGCCCCCCAGGTTGAGTTGTACCATCTCATCTACCCATTTCATTTTTATTTCCTCCCTGGCAGTCTCTTCGCCCATTCTTTCTTAAAACTCCGCTGGGCAGAAGCTGTAAGTTTGTTCTTATCAGATGTTTTTCGTTAGCCTGAAACGTTCATTTTCCCTCTTTCGGAATTTTCTTGGAGAAAACATTGCTTTCTGACCGCACTAATTTCTTTCCAAAACAATAACCTGGCATACAGGACAGATCCGGACGAAATAATTTTTCAATCGAAAAAGACTTGACTTTGTGTCGTTATCGACTTATAATATGGTCATATTAATTAGTCGATAACGACATAAAAGGAGAGATTTTAATGAATCTGAATCATATGGACAAGCAGTTCAAGACTCTAGACGACTTCCTGGGAACGCATTTTATCTATACCTATGACAATGGCTGGGAATATGAATGGTATGCCAAGAACGATCATACGGTTGACTATCGCATTCACGGCGGTATGGTGGCTGGCCGTTGGGTAAAAGGTCAGACCGCAAACATTGTCATGCTCACGGAAGGCATCTATAAAGTTGCCTGGACGGAACCGACTGGTACCGATGTTGCTCTTGATTTCGTACCGAACGAAAAGAAGCTCAATGGCACCATTTTCTTCCCTGCCTGGGTCAAAGAACATCCCGAAATCACCGTTTGCTTCCAAAACGAACACATTGATCTTATGGAAGAATCCCGGGAAAAATATGCAACCTACCCCAAACTCGTCGTACCCGAATTTGCCAAAATCACCTATATCGGCGATGCAGGTCAGAATAATGAGGAAGTTATTGCCGAAAAACCGTATGCCGGCATGACTGACGATATCCGGGCCGGCAGATATTATGACGCCGACTATCATCGTCTCAAGAAATAAGACTCTCTTTCTTGTTCCGTCAAATCTGCTATAATGGAGGAATCAGCCAAAGGAGGGAGACCGTATGCCGCAAAAGCGCATCCTGCCCTTTGTCATCCTTGGCATCCTTGAAATGCATCCAGAGATGACGGGACGGGATATTATCAGCCAGTTTAAAAATGAAATCGGAGAATTCTGGAAGGCTTCCCACAGCCAGATTTATCCTGAACTGGAACGCATGACTAGGGAGGAATGGCTGACGGTCAAGACTGTCCCTGGTAATGCCAAAGAAAAATACTATACCCTTACACCGCAGGGGAAAAACGTCTTGCAGGAATGGCTTAATCAACCTGTTGTGGAAATTCCCATGCAGCGGGATCTGTTTTCTCTTAAGCTGTTCTTCATCCATGACCGCAAAGATCCACGTATACCTGCTCTCATCGATGAACGAAGCGAGCTTCTGCAAACTCAGCTCCAGCACTTGAAGCAGCGGCGTCAGTTATTATTTTCTGACGAGGCAGCCATTAATGACAATTTTGGCCATTATGCGATTTTAGAGCGCGGTATTGACCGGCGTCTATCACAGCTCCGCTGGCTGCAGCAGTTGAAAGCCATGCTTCCGGAGGACCCAAACCAAAAATAACCGACAGTGAAAGGATCCGTCCCTCATAGGCTAAATGTGGATAGAACAATAAAAAGCGTACTGCGATTTTGCAGCACGCTTTTTTGTTGCTCCTGACAGGTATTGGCAAACAGGCAGCATACTAGCATACTTGCCGCTCACTCAATCCTCACCTTTTCATACAGAGGGTTCCGGGCCAGTTCTCCGTCTTTCTGGAACACCGTCCCTGCATTTTCATCACCCTGGAGCCAGTACAGAAACCAGGCAGTTACGTACCCATCGACTTTATAGAGCATCTCTCCGTGGTCAGTTTTTTTACGGATGGCCATGACCCGGAAGGGACTTTGGGTTGTCATATCAAAAAGCTGTTCAAGCTGTTGGGGCGGAATGATGATATTGCTGTCGAAGAAGCCATTGCTGGCTACATAGAATATAGGCACACTTACTTTCTTAGGATAATAGGGCCATTTCAGGTTCTGGGCCAGAGGAATCTGGGTAGGAGATTCGCTGACAGCGGCCTTATAGATCTGATGATGAGGCTGGACAGTAATGGCGTTGATGGTCCGCTTTTCCAGATCGATATCGTTTACCGTCAGTCCGCAGAATTCCGAAATGCGAAGCCCGGTGTGAAACAGGATGAAGATCGCTTCATAATATTTTTTGAAGTGATTATCGTTCTTGATGAATTCCAGGAAGATACGCATATCCCTTTTGGAAAGAGATTCCCGTCTCACGCTGTCGTTAATCAGCACCTCTTTCATTTCGAAGTTGAAAGGATTCCTCCACAGGATTTCGTCATCCACCGCCATCTGGAAGGCCGGCCGCACCACCCCTCGGATACTGTGGATGGAGCTGTACCCTCTTCCGTCTGACTGCATCTTGAGCAGCCATAACTTGGCATCGGACATTTTCACCTTACCGATGGCTTTCTTGGAAAAGGTTTCTTTTTTCAGTGCGTTGACGACAAAGTTGTAATTGGTCTGGGTGTTAGGCTTTACGCCCTTTTTGAGTAACAGATACCGCTGGACCAGTTCCATGACGGTCATGGTATCCTGAATTCCCGAATTACATAACAAGGATTCACGAAAAGAATTAGCTTAAATCAACGATAAAATCTAGCAAAAGGAAACACCCAAGCGCGGCTTACAGATTACGGTCAGAAGCGATTGACAAAGCAAGGGAACGCTATGGTTTCTTCGCTCTTGTGAGCAATGAGGTCAAAGACCCAATTCTGGCCTTGAACATATACCGCACGAGAGATGTGGTAGAGAAGGCCTATTTTGACATCAAAGACCGACTTAACCTGCGCAGGACATTAGTTTCTTCGGAAAGTGCCCTGGAGGGGAAGATTTTCGTCGAATTTGTAGCTCTTATTTACCTTTCCTACATTAAGCAGAGGATGTTTAAGGCAGGGCTGTTCGCCAAGTATACCATGGATGAACTACTTGATGAGCTTGACTCTATTGAATGCTTCATAGAGCCGGGAAAAGCACCAATACAGGGAGAAGTCCTGGCTAAGCAGGAACAGCTGTATAGAGATTTAGGCGTTACACCGCTGCTGGCTGCTCCTGAAAACATATGAGGTCAACTGTGGTCAAATGGCACGTTACGTATTTCGGGAATCCAGGAGTAACGCGTAAAGTTTATGTTTCCGCTTGTTGACGGCTTTCTGGCTCAGCCCGACTGACTCCCCGACCGCCGCTTCGCTGAAGCCGTCGGCAATCATCATCAGGATAGTCTGGTCGATGTCTTGCAGTGCAGCCAGTTCTCGCCGGAGAGCCATCAACCGTTCTTTCTTCAAAATTGACTCCTCCAAATCAAAGTCGTCGGGTACTTCCAGTTCGTAATCATCTCGCGCCCGGTCAGCTGATTCTTCATCTGCGCCATGTCTCTGCTGACGTTTATCTTCCCGCCAGAGTGGCCGCATGAACTCATAGTACTGTTCTTCGGTTGCCGGAACCAGGATGGTACGCACCATTCGGCAGCCGATTTTTGACCAGTGGACTTCGCAATCCTTATACTGCTCGGTGATGACGGTTTCTGGAGTCAGTTCCAGAGGAATAAAATACCTTTTCTTCTCGTTTGTCTGTAGATTGGCCATGCGCGATCTCCTTCGCATAATGCGAAGCGAGAATCCACGCAGGCAGCCTGTCGAAATTGACCATTAGATGCATCCTCGCTTCTATGGCCAACCTTCCCAGTAGGCTGACATATTGACTTGACGAACCGACTCTCGGCTCTGGGCACTCCCGCGTCCGAAAGTGAACGTTGAGTCGGCTTTCTCTGTTCAGAGGACATCTGTATACTTCGAGATGTTTCCATGAACAAAAATAAATGATAGAATTAAGTTAACTTACATCTCTACTATACGAAATGACCTGCCCCCAAATTAGATGGTTTGGGAAACCGTAGGAAAAATAGGAAAACAAGGAGACCTATCATGCTATTTACCGAGGTCATACATGCCATTCATCCCCACCTCATGAAGGATGCCGATGTTCCTACATTCATGCGCAATCTGATTCAGATGCTTTGTGATATTCCGGAAGATGAATGGTATACAAAAAAGGACCCATCCTCAGAAGAAAGCTACAAGGATGGATCCCTCAGAAAGTTTTATACAAAAGGGCCTAGTAAAAAATTAGCAAAAAAAATATTAGCCCGTTTAACACGAGATAATTTTTCAGAATCTATTCATGCTCCAGACCGTTCAGATGTTGTATTGGAAAGTCTGGCAAAAGATATTTCCCCCTTTACTAATGATGCGACCAAAGATAATGTCGGTGCTAAATTATTTGATTTGTTAAAAGATGGACTTGATGAGATTGTTGACCCAGCACTGGCGAATACTCGACTTGAACTTGAAGCTCAACAAAAATCGAATCAACTAAAAGGCAACTATGGCAGCGGTCTATTAGACGATTGCAATAATACCTGTTCGATGCCCGGTTGTTCCCACCATCTCCAAAAACTTGCTGATGACGGACGAAGTGTTCCTGATTACGAAGTTATTGTCATTAACGATAAAAAGTCGTCTTCCTTCTCTAATGTTTGCGCTGTTTGCCATGATTGTTTCAAAAAATATATATTGAAACATACGGCTAAGGAACGTAAAGAACTTGAATTAATAAAAAAATTACAGGTGGATACCAGAACCGCCAGAAAGACTATGTCCGAGGTGCAAATCGATAAGGGAATTACGCAAGTCGTTGAAAGTCTGATGAATCTGAAGCCTGGTGCTTTGAGTTCGCTAAATTATGACCCTACGTTTATTGCAAATAAAATCGATGAAAATGAAAATTGGCTTCTGGCCGAAACCGTAAAGAATTATGTTACGAAATATTTTTTCTTTATAAATCAAACTATGCAAAACCTATCCAGACAAAACCAATACCCCGATGAATTAATTCGCGCTGAAATAAAAACCATTTATCGGCGTCTGGAGAATAAGGAACTTTCACAAATGGAAATATACGACAATATATCCAAACAAATCCATCGTCTCACAAAGCAGCATTTAATCTATTGCAATATTGTCGTCTGCTATTTTATTCAATCGTGCGAGGTATTTCATGATCTTACCAAATAAATTATTTTCATATAACGATAGCATCTTGTCTAAGTTGCCAAGCGTGTTAAAAAATCTAGATACTCCCAAAACGCCCGTTTTACTTTTGCATTTATGTAAAGACATTAATGGTCCGATTGAACTGGTTGATGTCTTAGATTGTCTATATGCTCTCAAAAAAATTACATTGAATGACAAGGGAGAAATTGAAAAATGTTAACAGAAATATCCTGCTCCAAGCTTGAAACCCAAAAACATCCAACCGGAACAGTACATTTCCATCCTGGCTTAAACGTTGTATTGGGAGATAGCCACGGAGCGAATTCTATCGGAAAATCCACCATGCTTTTGATAATAGATTTCGTATTCGGGGGTTCTTCCTATGTAACCAGTAATGCTGTAAGCGAAGTAGGGCATCATGAGGTGTTTTTCACCTTTCACTTTGACAACCAAAGTTTCAAATTTTCGCGGCTCACAGATAATCCAACCACGATTTATTACCATAAAAATGACGGAACTGTAGAAGAGGAAACCATAGCGGCCTACACCCAATGGCTCTGTCAAAAATATAATATGGATTATCCAGGGGTTTCTTTCAGAGATACTGTCAGCCGATTTTTCCGCATCTATAATAAAAGCAAAATCGATGAAACACGGCCTTTAAATATTAGGGAATCAGAAAGCAATAACGATGCTATCAATGTGCTACTCTGCCTTTTTAATCATCATGATGAAATTGCCTTTTTTCAAAACACACTAAAAGAGGCTAAGGATAAATATGCTGCTTTTCGTGCAGCGCAGAAATATAACTTTATCCCATCCGCAATCACCAAGCAAAAAGACTACACAGAGGCTCAGTCAAAATTACTCAAACTGCGCCAAGAGAAAGAAGACCTACTTTCTACAAGCAATTCCGCTGTAGACGCCAAAGAAGTAAAAAAGGCCAACTACATAAACGAGTTAAAAAGAGAGCTTCGTGATTCCAGAAAAAAATTGGAACAGAAAAAAAGTGATATCCATTTGGTCGATTTAAATCTGCAGCTTGGAGTTCAACCAACAGAGGCCGATTTGAATAACCTTCTGACTTTCTTTCCGAATGCTAATATTGAAAAATTGACAGCAATTGAAAAGTTTCACCACAAGATACAGTCCATACTCAGAAATGAAATGTTGCAAACAAAGGTAAATATGGAACAAGAACTGTATCGCATCCAGGCAAAAGTAGATAAGGTTCAGGCCCGCATCGAGCGGCTAAAGCCCTCTATGGCATTCAGTGATGAATTTCTTACTACATATAGTAAGTTGGATCGTGAAATCACTACCTTGGAAACTGAGTGTAATAATTTTATAGAACTGCAAAATCTATCTAAGATAAAGAGCCAGGCAAAAGATGCATTGGAAGAACGAACTACCTTGTTATTGCATCAAATGGAAAAACAAATTAATGATGAGATGGAAAAAGTTAGCAACTTTATTTCTCATGGCAAGGATAATGCCCCTATCCTTAGATTGTTGAAGAGCAACAGCTATACTTTTGAAACACCGCGAGATACTGGAACGGGAACCAATTATAAAGGTATGCTTATTTATGATCTAAGCATTTTAAAGCTGACGCCTCTGCCAGCTCTTGCTCATGATTCCTTATTGTTCCCGAATATTTCTGACGAAAATCTGCGGCAGCTGTTGCAGTTGTATGCATCTTTCAAAGACAAACAAATATTCATTGCTTTCGATCGACAAGATAATTTAGGCCCTGATACTTCTAAGCTTCTTAATAGCCAAGCAGTTATAAAACTGGGGCCCAACGATGAAACTTTGTTCGGTATTCAGTGGGGTAAGAAGAAAGAATCATAATTCAAACGGCAGTAACGATAAAAAGCTATCGTTACTGCCGTATTCATATTGCTCCCCAGCCTATCTTCATCCCCCATACCCAACATCCCTGTTTTTGGGCATAAAAAAAACCGGCCTTCTGCCGGGATACGTTAAAACCTCGCTAAATAGTGCATGCTGAATAACTATTTATTGTTGAATATATTAGATAATTACAGA
>ERZ1034920.1701-NODE-1701-length-13622-cov-3.763765_pt1 | contig 13622 bp, 12 predicted proteins | sample MGYA00520688_ERZ1034920 | MGnify/ENA primary metagenome ERZ1034920 (study PRJEB33766, sample SAMN09781785) | gut metagenome | biome: gut microbiome | host: Homo sapiens | place: Madagascar | study: EMG produced TPA metagenomics assembly of the PRJNA485056 data...
ATAAATGCGCTTTGCGGCCACAGGCTGCAGCTATATAAATACTATATTATATATTTTTTCATTGAATATTTAATAGAATGGGAGGTATAAATGAAAAATAGAGTTCTGGGTGTCATGGATCTGATGCTGGCAGTCCTGATGGTATCCATCACATTTGCCGGGTGTGGAAACAGCCCAAAGAATGCGGGAAAGAGAAACAATGTATTTGAACAGAATTCAGAGACAGGATCCTCCCAGGAAGAGGAGGAGACGAAGGCTGAGGTGAGCACTTCCGTACGGATAAAAGGCATGCAAAAACAGTATGTCTATACGGGAGAGGATGTAGTCATCCCATATCTTTATGAGGCCATGGGATCGGAGAGTGTCGGAATCATGATCCTGTGCGATGGGATTGCGACACCCTTTCATACCCAGGAGGAGCCGGAAGACAAGATCTTTCAGGTAGTGTCGATCCGTGCAGGAAAAGAAAAAGAGATAGATCTGCATGTTATCCCCTATGGGAAGCGGGGAGACAAGGTATGTGTGGAAGTGGTAGATGTGACAGACCCTGCCTTTGATTACCAAAACGCGACAGAGCAGGAGATTCACGATGCGTTTGGGATGGGTGGAAAATATCAGGTAAGGTATATTTCAGGGATAACTGTTTCCATGGAAAAGGGAGGGCTTTCTTATAACGGGCAGATCGCGACAGACTATACAAGCAGGAGCATAAAAAAGAATCAGGGTGCGGTCGATGATTTCTTTGATGAGGAGAATATTCAGGAACTGAATGCCGATGGAACCGTTCAGGGAGAACGTTCAGACTGGTACTGCGTCAAGCAGGGAGATGTACTGGATCTGAAGATCCGCTACTATGGACCGGATGATAAGAAGATTATGACCAGCGTGTATGTGGATGGAGAACTATATCCTGCATTTCGGGGAAAGGAATATATACAGTGTTCGATTCGGGAGAATGAATTTTCGATTGTGAAGGGAACGATTGATACTTCTGCGCTGGGTAAGGGGCGTCATGTCGTATTCGGAGCATGCGGAAGCCCGGAGTACAACAATACGAGAGTATTCTGGCCTTTTGTACTGGAGGTGAAGTGATGGTACTTGAGCTGCAAAACATTGAGAAACGGTTTGTAAGAAAACCGGTATTGCGAGGTGTTTCCCTGAAGCTTGAGAAGGGATGTTACCTGTTGCTTGGGCCGAATGGCGCGGGAAAATCCACACTGATGAATATCATGGTGGGGATGTTAAATCCTACTGCCGGACGCATTCTGGTGGACGGCTGTGATGTCAGTAAAACAGGGGACGATTATCTGGAACGCATTGGTTATGGACCGCAGTATCCGCGGTTTTATCCACAGTATACCGTATATGAATTTCTGGAGTATATGAGTCTGCTCCGAAAAGGAGGAAAATCCACAAGGGATTCACAGATCGATGAGGTTATTGAGCGGGTGAACCTGTCCGGAAAACGGGACTCGAAGATCCGCACTCTGTCCGGTGGCATGCGTCAGCGGCTGGGCATTGCGCAAGCCATTCTGGGACACCCGGAACTGGTCATCCTGGACGAGCCGTCTGCCGGGCTGGATCCGCTGGAACACGATCGGTTCCAGAAGATTGTGGAGGATCTGTCCTCGGAGATGATTGTCTTCATGGCGACGCATCTGGTTTCTGATATCCGGGATCTGACAAGCCGGGTAATGTTGCTCAGAAACGGGGTGATCGATGTGAATGAGAGTATAGAGGAGATTCTGACACAGGGGCGGTATGCCAGCGTGGAAGAGATGTACATAGATTATTTCAATGGAGAAGAAATATGCGGATGATCTGTTTTGAATGTAAAAAGATGATCTTTCAACGGGGAATCCTTCTGCTGATCCTACTGCTGGCACTGATCAATGTGGGAAAGACGGTGATCTATCTGCATTACAACCCTACCGTGAGCGGTGTGGGGGCCATGAGCAGGGAAAAAGGCCACCGGAATGTGTTAAAAGAGTATCAGGGTGAGATGACGGAGGAGAAGGCAAAGCAGCTCCGGAAGGCGCAGGATGATCTCTATAAGAGTCTGACGGGGGATGGAGAATATCACCGTGAAGACGAAGAGAAAAATACTATTGTCAATGAGTACCAGTATCAGTACACTTATCAGTTTGTGATGCAGGAACATCTGGATGCAGCCGGAGACAACGAACGCTTTTATCAGACGAGAGGAAATACCGGTCAGGTTCGTTATAACAGGCTTATCCGGAAACTGTATGGGGATCGATTTATTGAAAACTTTTACCAGTGTTCCTATTATGATAGTCTGTTTGACTATCAGTTTTCGACACTGCTTCTGTTGATCTTTGCCGGTGTGTTGTCCCTGCGGTTTTTCTATCTGGAAAAAGAGTGTGGCATGTATCAGATGCTGCTGTCTTTGGGCGGGGCGAGGAAGAAAGTCCTGCGTTCCAAGTATGCGGTTCTTTTTCTGGGGATTCTGGGGATGGGATGTCTGTTGTATCTGCAGGATTTTGTGTTGTTTCGGTGGATGCTGGATCTGCACGGGATCGGGACTCCGGTCTATGCGGTGCAGAGTTATGCGGCTTCGCCGTATGCATTGTCAATTCTGGGATTTTACCTGATGATCTGTGGGATGCGGATCGCCGTCATCGTTCTTATTGCATTGTTGATGGTGCTGCTGGAGCAGATGTGTTCGGGGAAGTTTCTTCCGGTGGTCGCTGCCGGTCTGGTCTGCATGGGAGTGATCCTGACCGGAGATTCATACCTGAGTTTTGGGCGGTCTGCCAGAACACTGCATGTGGTCTGGCTGGGGGACTGGCCATGCCCGGCCCTTCTGGCCGGGACGGTGGTCTATATGATCCTGGTGGCACTGCTCAGTGTGGCAGTATCCCGTACATTTCGCAGCCGTGTCGTCCGACAGGGATAACAAAGGATAGGTGAGCTTATGTTCAGACTGGAATGGAATCATTATATTAGAAAGAACCACTTATGGATTCTGGTGGTATTGTTCTTTGTGTGCAAATTGATCTCCCTGCGCTGTGAGACGGTGTATGTCGATACCCATGTCTGGAAACATGCAAAATATGAGACCTTTTTTCAGAGCTATGAGGGAAAAATGACGCTGGCAAAACAGAACAGACTACCAGAGGCGGATGAGATCATAAGGCAGTATCTGAATTATGTGGATAAGGATCCGTCACGGCATTATCTGGTCAATGAGGTGGGTTGGGATGCATGGATCGGCAATGAAAAATCGGATCTGATGCTGTTGGGATTTATCGTCTTCTTCTGTGCCTGTCTGGTGGCAGGAGACTATGAGAGCGGGGTGCATCCGTTCAAATATACTTCCGGGGCTCAGAAGAACGGACTCTATCTGTGCCAGCAGGGGCTGTTCGCTTTGTTCAGCCTGCTTCTGATAATAATGTCATTTGCGGAGGAATGGGTTTATTATGCGGTGCGTTACGGATTGTCCGGTTACCGGTTCCCGGTACAGAGTCTCTGGACCTTTGAGCGGTCACCGTATGAACTCACTATCTGGCAGACCTGCATCTGGATTCACCTGGTGAAAGCACTGGCCATCCTGTTTCTGGGCGAACTGACCCTGCTGGCGGGCAGATATCTGAAAAAAATCTGGCTGACTTTTGCGGCAGCCATGGTGGTGCCGGTGGTGCCATATATGCTGGTCAACCGGGAACAGATCCGTTACTATATACAGCCTTTGGGACTTCTTCTCGGGAATGGATATTTTCGCGGGAAATTTCTGCCGACCCAATATGATATGGTAGAAATTTCCGAGCCGGTGGGACATATTCCGAGCTGGTATCTGCCCACTGTCATATTGATCACTGCGGGGCTGACAGCGGGTTTGCTGGTGGCATTGTTCCGGAGAAAGACCGGAGGAAACGGTCGTTGGCTGTGGAGAAACCGTACCGGCTTTATATTTGCTTTCTGCCAGTTTGTGGTGGCCGCAGGTCTTTGTGGTCTGCTTGTCTCGGATTCATTACCAAAACAGGAACAGAGCCATGCGGTCTTTTTCGCTTCGCAATCTTATGGTGATGGCGATACCATATATCGTAAGGATGATACGGGAGAATGGATGGCATATGACCTGAAAATGGGGCAGGTGGAAAAGGTGCGCCGCGATGTCTTCCCGGAGGGGGACTGTGAGGCAGTCTATGCAGATGACAGGTATCTGTATGAGTATATCCGTACCGAGTATGGAGAGGTCAGTATCTACCGGGTGGACAAACAGGATTTTACACCCAGACTGCTGTATCAGGAGACCAGTGGTCAACGTGTTTATCAATATACCTCCAAATATCTGGGACTGCTCAATGTCCATAATCTGAAAAATACCTCTTCCGAGCAGTGGGATGATGAGACGATACAAAGTTTCTGGGTGGATGGCCACAGGATCTTTCTGGAGAGCCAGAGCGGGGTGCGGATGGTGGACTACCGGACGAAAAAATCCGTCAAACTGACCGGGAAACACTATCAGATACAGAGCGCCACGTATCGAGATGGGACGTTGTACTATATGGATCGGAAAGGGCATGTGATCCGGGTCGATGTCAGGACGCAGCGTGCTGAATATCTTGATATCCCCAGATGCTGGAGCCTGGGGCTTGCGGGAGAGGAACTATGCTTTGTCACGACAGACTGGAAACTGGGAATTTATCGAGAGGAAGAGAGTGTACTGGTGGATGGGATCACCTGTGCAGATACCTCACCGGCGATCGGACGGGGAAATACACTGTATTGTATTGGGGAGGATCATACGGTTATGGCAGTGGATCTGAAGACGTTACAGCATCGGGCGGTGGAATGTTACGACGAGTCGGGAAGCAAGATTACCGATCCGGTGTATAATGTCAGGATTTATCCTTCGGGGGCAGCAGAGGCGTATGTCGGGAAAGAGGGAGAGGACTATGAATGGGTGATGGTGGAGATGAAAGAATAAGGAGAAAAAAGAGCACTGAATGCGGGGCAAAAATCGCAGGGGGGAGTGGTGAATTGCCGTTCATCCATTGATTTTGACCACTCATCCATGAAAACGGTCATTGTGCAGAAAAGATGATATAGTAAAAGTGTAACTGACGTGTGATGTCTCCGGGCTGTGCTTCAGATCCGGGGACACTTTGTATCAGGGGAGTTAAGAACTATGAAGTATATTATAAAAAATATTCTGCATTTGATCCGCGAAGATTTTTTTATGTTCTGCCTGGTCGTGCTATCCATTCTGGGTTCTGGGTATCTGGTACACTTTTCCTATGCGATGTATCAGAACTATATGCTGCAGCGACAGAGTGAGACCGCGGGAACCGATCATATTCTGCTGGGAGCGAATTATGAACTGGAACAGTATGAGTATAACACGCAAATACAGACATATAAATTGAGGAAACAGGATGATCTGCAGACAGTTGCTGACATTTCCATGTTGAAGGATATGATATTCCCTGTGTATTCCGGGTGGAAGATGGCAAGTTGGCCTATTGTTCGGAGTGGGCAGATGGGGTGAAAACGCAGATCCATCCGGGGCGCTGTTATACGAAAGAAGAGTTCGATGAGGGAAAAAAGGTGGCGATCGCGTTTAACCTACATGAAGTTAACGTCGGCTGCAGTCCTTTCACGGAAGAGATGTTATCTGAGGATGAGAAGACGATCCATATCGGGGGAGAGACTTATCAGGTCATAGGGTGGCATTCCTGTGCCGCAGATACACCATTTATTCCAATCACTGTGTTTCCGGATGATACGATGCTCAGTTCATCGGGCATTGAAATTTATTTTAAGCATGCATTTACCAACAGAGATCAGCTGGAACTGCAGCAGTTGACCGGATCCCAGTTGTATGGTCTGTTCTATGTGCCACAGACAGACGTTCTGAACCTGGATTATGTTTACCTGACGAACACGGTGATTGCCATCTGTGTACTGATCGTGTTGTGTGCCGCATTAAACATCGCCATGATCTACCGGTATCTGCTGATGACCCGGAAGAAACATATTCAGGTCTTCCAGATCTGCGGAATGACTACGGTTCGTTCGGTGCTGCTGTATATTGGGGAATGTCTGGTACTGATGCTTCCGTTTTATGGGTGTTCGGTGTTCCTGTTCCGGAAGAGTCTGCCGCTGTTAAAACAGAAGTATTACTACATTAATGCGGTCTATCCGGCATCGGTCTATCGGAAGCTGTTTTTCTTATACATTTCGGTATCCGTGATCGTGATGGCCGTGATGTTGATTTATTCTTTTGTGATTGACAGACGGTTACATGTGGGAGGTGGAAAGCGATGAAGACGATCCGATATGCGTACCGGGAGATGACAAAGAGCCCGCTGACACTGCTTCTGCTGCTGGTGCAGAGTGTTATCATCTATGCTTTGGTCATCTCGGCGGTTTCGGCGGTACATTCCCGGTTCTCTGTCTACTCGGAGGTGAGACCATTTATCCGGGGCGGAGGAACCTCGCTCTATGCAGAGTATCTGACGGAGCCGGAGTATCAGGGTGGAAGTTATCTGATGGATTCCGCAGATGTTCCCAAATATCTGAAAGATACGAAGGTGTATTCCTGCTACAACGTGGGATTTGAGACTGTCGAAGATGGGAAAGAAAAAGATATCCAGATGACGGCCTATGACACCGAACTCTGGAAATGTCATAAGCCGGAGATGGCCGCCGGCCGTTGGTTCCGGGAGGAAGATGAGACGAGTGATACCCTTGAGGTCGTTCTGGCACAGGAAAACGCCGAGAAAGGACGTTATCAGGTGGGGGATGTGCTGGAGGCAAGTCCGAGCTTCATAGAGATGCTGGGATGTGAAAAGAATCCGATGAAGGTCAAGATCATCGGGATCGTGAAGGACGGTGCAAGCCTGCTTGGGACAAACAACCAGAACGTAGCGTTTAAGGATATGCGGAGATATTTCTGGAATTACTCGGGGGAGTATTATCAGGAGCCGTATCTGTTTGTATGCCATAAGGATGTCTACCGGTATAAGAAGAAGGATGCCCAGGGACTGCCGATTTACATGTCAGGATTGTCCTTTGTGACCTGGGATGAGAACAATAATGAGATGATGACGAAACGGTCAGAACTCTACCTGTCCAAGAACGGCTCCGTGTCTTCCTATCTGGATTTCGAGACCTGCCGGGAGTACAGCAAAGACTACATTCTGCAGCAGCTTGGCAATCTGCTTCCGATCCTGCTGGCACTGATGTTTATGGCGGTGCTGACTGTGATCAGCAGTACCTCGATCGTGACCAGACAAAACATCTATAAGTATGCGGTCTTCTATATGAATGGACTGACCTGGAAACAGTGTATCCGGATCCAGAGAATTTCGATCCTGCTGCTGCAGATGCTCTGCATTCTGATCTCCTGGGGGACGATCGGTGTGCTGCGGGTGATGAGGCGGCTGGATGGCGTTTACGTGTTGTTCTCCTGGTGGGAGATCGGAGCGTGTCTGCTGGTAATGGCCGTGTTCTATTTCTTTGGCGCGGTGACGATCCGGCAGGAACTCGGCAAAAAGAGTGGAAAAGAAGTGTTGACCGGAAGTGGAGGGACGATATGATAGAGTTAAAAGACGTTGTCAAGGTTTACAACAAGGGAAAGAGCAATGAATTTGAGGCGCTTCACGGTGTGTCCCTTCGCATTGAGGATGGGGAGATGGTAGCAATCATCGGAACCAGCGGTGCCGGCAAATCCACCCTGCTTCATATCCTGGGATTCATCGACCGCTATGACAAAGGAGAGTATCTTCTGGACGGAGAGGGGACCCGCAGACTGAGCGGAGCGCAGATGGCGCATTTCCGCAATGAAAAGATCGGGATGGTCATGCAGGATTATGCGCTGGTGGAGAACTATTCGGTGCAGGATAATGTCATCCTGCCGCTGGATTTTTCCAAAAAGAAGATCAAGGGCAAGGAAAAGAAACGGCTTGTTCATGAGGCTCTGCAGATGGTCGGGCTGGAAGACTATGAGAAAAAACCGGTGAAAAATCTATCGGGTGGTCAGAAACAGCGTGTGGCGATCGCCCGTGCGATCGTCAATGATCCGCATTTTATCCTGGCGGATGAGCCGACCGGAGCGTTGGACTCCAAGACGACGGAGGAGATCATGGATGTGTTCAAAAAGCTCAATGAGATGGGAAGGACGATCGTGATCGTGACGCATGACCAGAAGGTGGCTGCAGAATGCCACCGGCTGATCCGGATTGAAGACGGGGTGGTGCAGTAGAGCGCGTACGCCGCTTCCTTTTTCGAAAATAATATAGTATAACAGACGGGACGTATAGAAGGAGACTGGAATATGAGTAGACGGAAGAAGTTTTTACACGTTGGATTACCGATCATTGCGGGGATTATTGCATTTCTGATCGGGCTTTTTGTGATATTCAGGGTTCCTACTCTGGATCACAGCAGGCCGGTTGCATGGGCATATTACCTGTCCGGATTTCTGGGATTGACGATCATGATGCTGGGAGCTTCGATCTCTGCGGTGGTCTATGTGTCACACGAAGATAAGTTTAATACCAAATAAAACGTTCCGGGATATATTACGAAACAGTACCGGCCCACGTTGGTTCGAACATCATACGAACCAGCGTGAGCCGGTATTTTGTTATGGCGACGAGGCGAATGCACACATTTATGCAGTGCATTTGCCGACCGCTAATCAGAGAGGCTTAATCAGCGTGAGCCAGACGGATGTCCTGCGTTCCGAACCGGAACCGTTCTACGTTGGAAAGGGACAGATAATAGCCGCTGAAGGCTTTGTCCCAGACCTTCTGCACATCCTTCAGATCGGTCTCCTGATTCAGATAGCGGGCCAGGGTTTCCTCCAGATCGGTCTCCGGGGAAAAGGTGACGATAGCGGAGTTCTGGGCTTTGCAGCCGGCAAATAATGACATGCACAGTGCCTGCTTTTTGCCATCATGATAGTATACAGTGCCGACCGGTTTGTTTTGCTCCACTTTGTCGGACAGATAGTCGTTCAATGTCGTGTGATCCGGGACAAGCATGCCGAGCTCGGACACCTGTATCGTCTGTCCGTTCTGCTCAAAGGTGTACAGTTCGGTGGTTGTGTAGGACAGGGAGTCAAACGGATAGTCCTGTTTATCATACTCGAAGATCAGGGTGTCGGTGTCCGGTGTGAATGAGTTCGGAGAAGCACATTCTACCAGCAGGCCGAGTGTTCCGACATGGCCTTTTCCGAGATCGATGGTGCGGACGGTGCAGTTGCTCATGGTTCGCACAGCATTGTCTCTTTCGTATTTCAGAATATCACTGGATCCGGCTGTGTTTTTGGTGCTCGAGATGTCAGTGCCATCCTTTGCCTGGACGGTAAACAGGAATTTTCCGATTCCCAGCGGGTCATAATAGTAGCTTGCCAGGGAAACCTGGTAGGACTGTGTCTCTCTGGTCTGGTCAGTCTCGGACAGTGCCTGACCGGAATTGCCCGAGATAAAACGGGACAGTGTGGCAAATGGGCCGACTCCTGCTGCCCCGGATACGGCTGCAGTGCCGGTCAGGATCAGCAGTGCCGCCAAACAGGCTGCGACTGCCGTGCGCCATCCTCTCATGTAGGTGTGTTTGCTGCCGCTGCTGCGATTCACAATATCCTGCGCGGTGACCGGTTTTTGTGAAACAGCGGCATGGTCAAAGGTTTTTTTGTATAACGTTCTGAGCTTCATACGTCATCCCTCCAATTTCTCTTTTAACAGGATGCGTCCTCTCGACAGCCGAACCTTGACATTGCTTTCGGAGATCCGCAGAACCTCTGCAATCTCCCGGACTGAATAGTCCTCATAATAGAAAAGATGAATGACAATGCGGTATTTTTCCGGAAGGTTCATGACCTCCTCGAACAATGTCTGTTCTTCCTCCTGCTCAAAGACCGGAATGTCCTGCATGATATCCTGCAGTTCAACCTGTCTTCGCCAGAAAGATCTGGTTTTGTCTTTTGCCTTGTTGATGGCTACCCGCAGAAGCCATGCGCGCAGATGCTCTTCGCTGCGGTAGTCCATTTGTTTCAGATAGTAGGTCAGCAGCGTATCCTGCACAATATCATTGGCATCCTCTGCATTTCTGCAGATCTGGAATGCGGCCAGATAGATGCTTTTCTGATATTCGGCTGCTACGTCTTCTAATGATCGTTTCATAAGAGTCCTCATTTGATAAAAAATGTATCATGATGCAAGGGTCAGACTATTTATGTCTTCAACATCATATAATGGAAAAGCCTTTCACTCTATATACGAATGAAAGGCTTAAAAGGTTACAGAGTTAAGTGGAGACCTCAAAACGGTTCACGAAATTTCGTGGCCGTCGGACTCTCTCTGACAGCGGTTGATCAGGATAAATACCAGAGGGACACAGTACAGACAGGCTGTGATCCACGCGCATTGATCGGCAAAGGTGATCGCGGTATATCCGTATTTTGGGACAAAGATCATGCTGACTGCGATCCGGGCGATCATCTCCAGAATGCCGGATACGATGGAGATCCCGGCAAAGCCGATTCCCTGGATGGCCAGGCGGCAGTTGTTGAGCAGTCCGAGCGCCCAGAAGAACAGACCGAGATGTCCGACATACAGAGCCGATGCTTTGAGCACCTCCGTCTCCTCTGCTTTGACAAACAGCATGGAGAGGTCGTAGCCCCAGAGATTGAGCATGAGTCCCATGATCAGGCCGTACAGGACACCGATGGCCATGCCGGTTCTGAGACCCTTGCGGATGCGGTCAAACTGTCTCGCTCCAAGGTTCTGGCTGCAGAAGTTTGATACCGCGGTGGCCAGGGCATCGAACGGACACATGGCGAACTGTTTGAGTTTGCTGCCGGCGGCAAATGCGGAGATGTAGACTGATCCCAGACTGTTGTTGGAGGCCTGCAATACCATGCTTCCGATCGCGGTGATAGAATACTGCAGTCCCATGGGGATCCCCATGACCAGACACCGCTTCAGGATCTTTCCCTCGAACCGCCGTTCCTGTGGGCGGACGATCAGAATGTCGAAGCGTTTGTAGATCAGGATCAGACACAGGATACCGCTGATGGCCTGTGCGGTGATCGTCGCGGCTGCCGCTCCGGCGCAGCCCCAGTGGAAGATCAGGATGAAGATCAGATCCAGCGCAATGTTTAATATCGTAGAGATCACCAGAAACAAAAACGGTGTCTTCGAGTCGCCCACGGCACGCAGGATCCCTGCCAGAAGGTTATACAGCAGGGTAAACGGAATCCCGAGGAACAGGATCAGAAGATATTCGTACGCATCCTTATAAATATTGTCCGGGGTCTTCATCAGATGAAGGATCTGAGGACAGAACACCGAGCAGAACGTAGTCATGATCAGAGCGATCGCTGCGGTGAGCAGGATCGCATGAAAAATATAGGAACGCATGCGGGAATATTCCCGGGCACCGAACTGCTGCGCGACCGGGATCGCAAAGCCGGCACAGCAGCCCATGCAGAACCCGAGCACCAGAAACTGGGTGGAGGCAGAAGCGCCTACGCTGGCCAGCGCATTGGCACCGAGGCATTTGCCGACGATCATGGCGTCTACCATATTATAGGTCTGCTGGAACAGATTGCCCAGCAGAAGGGGAATCGTAAAATTCAGAATCAGTTTGAGGGGATTTCCCTCGGTCATGCTTTTTGTCATAATGTCACCTTATTTCACAGTATAAAGAGGCCGGGCACAAACGATGTCTGTCCCGATCCATCGCATAAATGTTTTATCATATTGTAAAGATCTTTTCAATGTGGAGAACGACGTTTCGCTGAAAATCAGGCAGAAGTATCCGGAAATGTTTTACCTAAATTTTACCTCTCTCATACGTGAATATGATAGTTGGCTTATTCTTCCCTTGTTAAAATAATTAATAATCTTAAGAAAAAAGAGATTGATTATGAAACAAAGGAGAGAAAATTCGGAATGAATGAGAATGTAAAGGTTGTGTTTGGCCTGATCGGCGGACTGGCGCTGTTCCTGTTCGGAATGAACAGTATGAGTGATGCGCTGCAGAAAGCCGCCGGAGAGAAGATGAAAAAGATCCTTGGATTTCTGACCAGAAATCCAATTATGGGAGCGCTGGCCGGAGCACTGGTTACGGCCGTGCTTCAGAGCAGTTCGGCTACGACGGTCATGGTGATCGGATTTGTCAGCGCAGGGCTGATGAGCCTGCCGCAGGCGATCTCGGTGATCTTCGGTGCCAATATCGGTACGACCATGACGGCACAGTTGATGGCCTTTAAGATCAGCAACTATATTTATCCACTGATCTTTATCGGTTTTATGCTCAATTTCGTCGGCAAGAAGGAAAAGGTAAAGAATATCGGTATGGTTATCTTTTCCTTTGGTCTGCTGTTTGAGGGAATTGAGATCATGGGTGAGGTGATGAAGCCTCTGGCCGGAAGTGCCATTTTCGTGGATCTGATGGCGAAGGTGTCCTCTATCCCGGTACTGGGCGTGGTTCTCGGAGCCGTGATGACGCTGGTGGTGCAGAGCTCTTCCGCCACGATCGCGGTGCTTCAGAATTTTGCATCCCAGGCGGGGCCGGACGAGGTACACAGTGTGATGGGACTGACCGGTGCCATTCCGATCCTGCTTGGTGACAATATCGGCACGACGATCACAGCGCTTCTGGCATCTATCGGACAGTCCAAGAATGCCAAGAGAACTGCGATCGCACACAGCATTTTCAATATCAGCGGAACCTGTGTGTTCATCTGGTTGATCCCGTGGTTTGCCAGATTTGTCCAGTTCATTTCACCAAAGGGGAATGAAGTGGATGTGATCTCAAGACAGATTGCCAATGCACATACGACCTTCAATGTGGTATGTACCCTGATCTGGCTGCCGCTGATTCCTCTGATGGTGAAGATCGTGACGGCGGTCATCCGCGGCGAGGACCGGAAGCCGGAGGGAATCTGCCAGCCTCAGTATCTGGACAATAAGATGATCGATCAGCCGGTTGCGGCAATGTACCTGATCTCACAGGAACTCGAAAATCTGGCCGAGGTGGCGGTCGATATGCTGACAGCACTCATGACGGCAGTCCGGAGCGGAAACAAGGATAATTCGTATGCCCAGTTTAAGGAAAAACTGGAGGCGGTACAGCAGCTGCAGGCCGCTGTGACAGAGTATATTACCAAATTATTCTCCCGCGGAAATCTGACCGAGATCCAGTCCGAGCAGACTGCAGGGCTTCTCTATGTGAAGAATAACATTGAGAGAATCGCAGACCGGTGCGCGGATATTGATGCGGCCTGGACACAGGTGTCCGGAGAGGGGCTTCATTTTTCCAGGGATGCGAGCAAGGAGATCGAGAACTGTATTTCCATTATCCTGAATCTGCTGAGCCAGTCGATCGAGTCGGTACGTGTGGGCAGCGAGGAGCAGGCTGCGGTCGTTTTCAAGGATAAGAAGAAACTGCATAAGGCGGAAAAGAAATTCAGCAAGGCACATCTGAACCGTGTGAAAAATAAAGAGTGTGATCCGGGCATGATGAACTACTTCTCCAGCATTCTGTATAACCTGGAGAGAGCGGCCGACAATTGCGTGAGCATTGCTGAGGAGGCATTGGACAATCCGGGATTTGTGAAACTCGGCGAGGATGCCAGAGAG
>ERZ1034920.1703-NODE-1703-length-13616-cov-4.345918_pt1 | contig 13616 bp, 13 predicted proteins | sample MGYA00520688_ERZ1034920 | MGnify/ENA primary metagenome ERZ1034920 (study PRJEB33766, sample SAMN09781785) | gut metagenome | biome: gut microbiome | host: Homo sapiens | place: Madagascar | study: EMG produced TPA metagenomics assembly of the PRJNA485056 data...
CCCGTCGAGAATCTTGGTCATGTTTCGTTCCTTCCCTTCGTGCCGCCCGCAGGCGGCGACGCCACTTCCTACGCTGTAGCCGCGTTGTTCAACAGTCGCCGCCCGCCGTTCGCGGCGGCATCGCACTAGCGCGCCTCGCCGTAGAGGCGCGCGATCTCCTGCACCGGCACGCCCGCACGATACATGCGACGCAAGCGCACCATGAGCCGCATCGTGCGCAAGCGGCTCGCTGACGTGACGCCGTAGCGGCGCGCCGAGGTGATGATGCGCCGACGTGTAGCGCCCAGCCTGAAGCCCCGCGCGCGCAGCCTCAGCGAGAGCTCGTAGTCTTCCATGAGCGGAAGCTCGGGGAAGCCGCCCATTTCGAAGAACAGCGAGCGCTCCATGAATATGCCCTGGTCTCCGAACATGATACGCCGCACGTAGCAGCGGAAGTTGGAGAGGGCCGCGCAGATGCGCATGAGCGGACTCGACGGTTCGAAGCGCACCCCGAAGCAACCCACGCGGTGCGTGCGCATGACGCGCTCGACCTCGCCGACGGGATCGGGCGGCAACACGCTGTCGGCGTGGAGAAACAACAGCACCTCACCCGTCGCCGCGCGCGCACCCGCGTTGAGCTGGCTCCCACGGCCTTTCGGCGCACGAATTAGCGTGAACGCGTCGTCAACGCACGCGAGGGTGCCGTCGGTCGAACCGCCATCGACGAGGATGACCTCGCACGCCTCCCGCAACGGGCGCAGCTGGTCGATCAGACGATTGATCACGCGCTCCTCGTTGTAGATCGGCACGATGATCGAGAGAAACGGGACACCCACCTTACGCCCTCTTTCCACCGAGGCTTTTCAGATAGTGCACCGATGCAAGGCGCTCGAGCCCCTCGTCGACGGCAGCACGGCCGAGCAACGCGACGGCGTCAGCCCACGTGTCGACATCAGACACCGTGCGCAGAAGCGCGCAGGTGCAGCCTGCCGCACGGGCAGCATCAAGCGTCTGCTCGAGCACCGCGCCGTGGCCGTAGGTGGGCAGGTTGAACAGATCCGCAGGCACGCCCCTGAAGGCGATGAGGTAGTAGCCCCCGTCGTCGGCGGGACCGATCGCCACGTCCGCTTCGTCGAGCAGGGCGAAGGCGCGCAACACATCGGCCGGGCGCACCTCGGGCGCGTCGGCACCCATGAGCGCGCATCGATCGTACCCCGCGTTCGCCGCGACGCGCGCGGCGTCACGCATACGCGTGCCGAGCCCATCGCCCTCCTGTTCGAAGTAGCACACGTCGTCGCCGAACGTCGCCTGTACCGTCGCGGCAGCACCCGGCGGAGCGTACGCCACAAACACGTCGAGCTCGCCCGCGAGCGCGCGGGCGAGCCGCGCCGCGTCCTCGAGCAGCGCCTCGTGGAACGCGGCGCACTGGACGGGAGACAGGTCGGGCATCATGCGCGTCTTGGTCTTCCCTGGCGCAGGCACGCGCGTGAGGATGACGAGCGCGCATCGACCGCGCGACGACGAAGCCGCCGCAGACGCCCCGCACGACGCCGCTGGCACCTCGCCGGCGCGCAGGTCAGCCTTCGTCTTCACGTTATCCCTCCTTTCGCCTTTTGCAGAACCGCGCTGTCAGCGCAGCGCGGCGCGCGCCCGGTTGAGCAACGTCGCACCGACCTGCGGCTCCTCGTGCACGCCGAGCACCTCCGACAGCACGAAGCGCACGTCGGCGCCTCCGTTGCCAGCGAAGCTGCCCGCACACGAAGCGCAATACACGTAGAGCGGCCCCGCCGCCGCAGCGCGCGCCTGACCCAGGCACGCCTGCGCCATCGCGCGCGCCCGATCGGGGTCGTGCGGCCCGCCGCCCGTGCCGAGGCCGCAGCACGGCGCGCGACGCAGCACCGCGGGCTCGCCGTCGAAGAACGCGAACACGTCGGCGAGCCACGCGCCGCGCGCCCGATCGGGACACGGCGGGAACACCGCGCCGTCAGCTGCGAGCCGCGTGCCGAGGCCGAGTTCGCGCAGCTTCGCGTAGACGCTCACCACCCGCAGGCCGGGCGCATCCGCGAGCGTCGCGGCGCATGTGGGACAGAGCGCCACCACCTCGCGCACGCCGCGGGTGCGCAGACGGTCCGCCACACCCGCACGCACACGCTGCGCGCCCGCCGGATCGCCGTCGATCGTGAGCGGAGCACCGCAGCAGTCGAAGGCCGCGCCTGCGCCCGCTTCCGCCCGAAGCAGCCTCACCGCCGCGTCGACGGTACGCGGGAAGAGTGACACCACGCTGCACCCCACGAGCACCGCGCTCTCCGCATGAGCATGGCGGTAGTTCCGAAACGGGTAGTGCGCCTTCTCCGCCCGTGCGAGCGCCCCGCGCACGCGCGCCGCCAACCCGCGAGGCGTACCGCACCCGCTACGCGCCATCGCGGCCTCCCTCCTGCGGCTCCCCCACCTGCCGCATGCGAGACACGCCGAAGCGGCGAGACAGCGCAGCCTCGCAGACGGCGAGCGCAACGAGCAGGCATGCGGCGACGGCGAGGTAGGTTGCGCGCCCGTCCGCGCTCAGAACCCCCGCCGCACCGTAGGCGTAGAGCGCCGTGCCCGGAACGATGAACGCGAAGGTTCCGAGCGCATACACCGGCAGCGGCATGTCGGTGACGCCGTAAGCGAAGTTCTGCACGTTGAACGGGAAGAGGGGAATGAGCCGCGTCACCGCGAGCGTCGCCACCTCGTTGCGACGCGAGCCCGAGAAGAGCCAACGCCGCAGCAAGTCGTGACGCAGAACGCGGGGCCGTACGGCGTCGCGCAGAAAGAAGCGGCCCGCGAGAAACGCGAGGACCGCGCCTACCGTCGCCGCAAGCGAGCACCACACCGTGCCCATAAGCGGGCCGAACAACGCAGCAGCCGCAACGGCGTACACCGCCCCTGGCACCGCGAGCACCGCGCACCCTGCTATGACGAGAGCGCAGTACGCTGCCACCGCCAGCGCCTCGTTGTGCGTGACGAGGCGCTGCAGTGCGGCCTGGGCGCTTCCGTCCGTCACGAAACCTGCCGCGCCCGACGCGCAGCCGGCAACAGCCAGCACCGCAATCGTCGCCACGCACGCAATCGCCCTGTACCCGCTACGCGTCATCGCCCGCCTTCCGCTTCACGCGCTCCGCGTACACCTGGCGGACGATCACCGTCAGCACGCCGAGCGCGAACAGGATGAGCAATGCGTACATGAGCATTTGAGCACCGCCCGTGAGCATGCCGCCCACGTACGAGTACACCACCGTCGCCGGCAGCTGCCCGATGCCCGTCGCGACGATGAACGAGCGGAACGACATCGAGGTGAGCCCCGCGAAGTAACTCACGAAATCGAACGACACGAACGGCAGCAGGCGCGCGATGAGCACGCTTTGACTGCCGTGGCGCTCGAAGAACTCGTCGATGCGTGCAAGTCCCGCCCTGCTCGTGAGCTTCTCGACCGCTTCGCGGCCGAGCGCCTTCGCGATCCAGAAGCACAGGGCGGCGCCCACCATCGAGCTCGCCCACGACAGGATGGCGCCCTGCCACCATCCGAACAGGTTCGCGTTGGCGATGGTGATGAGAAACGCCGGCAGCGGCGCAGCGATCGACTGAAACACCATGAGCAGAAACGACACTGCCGCCGCATAGGCCCCGTATTCGGCCATGAAGGCGCTCGCGGCCGAGAAATCGCCTGTCGCGAACATGGAGAACACCGACCCCGCAGCCTCGCGCACCGCAGGAACGAGCGCGTATGCGAGAAGAGCCGCTGCCGCGACAGCGATGATGATACCGCGTTGGATCCACGCGGCGGTTCTGGGATTCATGCGCATGCCTTTCATCGGCCGCATTGCGAACGCGCGACGCCGGCGGCGCGCCCTGGAAGAGGGGCGCGCCGCCCTGCGCGCTGCAGCACGACGGACGACAACTCCAAATGGCGCTAATCGGTAATGGTTTCGCCCGTCCAGGCCTTCATTCCGCCTTCAAGGGTGTACACGCTGTCCATGTCGGCCCCCATCGCACCGAGCAGATTCGTGCCCGCCTGGGCGTACTTCGCACCGCTGTAGCACACGAGCACAAGCGTCTTTCCCTCGGCGACATCGGATCCAGTGGCCTCCTGCAGGGCGGCGGTCATGGTGTCGATGCCCGCCTGATTGTCGCCGTTCACAGCGGCATCCATGTCAGCGCTGATGGCGCCGGGGATGTGACCTGCCTCGTAGTCAGCGGCCTTGCGCAGATCGACCACAAGGTAATCGTCGTTGCCAAGATTGGCTTCGACGTCGGCAGGGGTGATGTACCTCATCTCAATCTGGGACACCTCGACGGCAGCGCTACTGGAAGCGGAGGAAGCCGCGCTGCTCGAAGAGCCCTCCGTCGAGGAGCATCCGGCGAGAATGCCGCCGGCAAGAGCGAGGGACAGAGCGCACGCAACGATCTTCGTGGATTTCATGATTGGTTCTCCTTCTTTCGCGCGCGAACGCTGATGCGGCATCGCCTCGTTCGCGCATGACGAATCAGGCCGTGCGAGCAGAATCGCAATCAGCCAAACAACATGCGCCGACGAGTGCAGAAAGTCGGAGCGAGAAACGGCGCCGGCACGCAGCCTGAGGCGAAACGCCTCAATCAGAAAAGCCTCGTACGCGGCAGAAGCAAGCTCGCAGCAGCTTGCCTGCAGACAGTATAGGCGATTTCGCAGAAACGTCTAGCGACGCATCGCGCGAAACACGGAGAGCCGCCATGCGCCGTGCCGCTGGTCGAGCAAACCTGTGTGCTCTTCATGAAGATGAGCGGCCGTCCCTATAATCATGACTCGCTCTCATCGGCCGCATGGCTGAAATCCCAGAACACAGCGCGTTTTTCTGCGCCTGGGGCGCAGACTTTGCGAGCCCTGGAACCCCAGGGCTTTGGAATGTGCACGCTCGAAACGGGAGAGGGCGCCACGTATCGCACACCGTACGCACCACGAAAGGAGCCGTCGCAGACAACGCCATGAACGAGTCTTGCACGAACATCACCTGCATTCAGAAACCCCCTCGCGGAGGATTCCGCGCTGCCCCCATCAGCGCGAGCGACGCCGCACGCATCACCGCCTCCGTTTTCAATACCGCGCTTTTCGTGGCGAGCGCTCCCGGCGCCGCACGCGAGGATGCCGCCGACGAGGAGCGAGCCGACCTCGACGCCGACGAGCTCGACTTGGCGAAGCTCGTGAAGTCGATCGACGAGGGTACTGCCGCGCCTGCTGCCGCCACGCGCGCTGCCACGGTCACGGTGCGCGACGCTCGCGCGGTGCAGGCGGCTGCTGACGTGGCGGTCGCGCAGTACGGTGCGACCGCCTTCCCCGCCGCTGCGGCAGAGGCCGCGTTGGGCGACGCAGGCTTTGACGGCGCGGCGCCTTCTGTATTTTCCGAGCCTTCCGCATTTTCCGCAAAGCGCTCCGAAAGTGCTGCTGATCGCGTACCCGCGGCGGCCGCGCGCTGCACCTACCGCGACTGCATCGCAGGACGCGCGGACCTCCCGCAGGGACCGCTCGGCATGCGCGTGTTTCAGATCCTCATGGTGGGCGGCATGGTCACCTTCATGGCCACGATCAACGGCCTGCTGCACCAGGGTCTCGGATTCTTCGCCCATGCGCTGTGGATGTACCCGCTCGTGTTCTGCATCTCGTTTCTCGTGCGCACGTTCATCGGCGGCAAAATCGTCGATGCGGTTGCGCCGCGCCTCGTGCTGCCGCACACGCGGGGCATCGCACGCAGCATCGCGATGACGCTGCTCAACGTGGTCGTCATGGGAACTATCATGGGATTCATCGTCACGCTGCTCATGAGCGGCACGCAGGACTACCTCGCGACCGTCGCCGCAACGCTGCCCATATCGCTTGTTGCCGCAACGCTCGTCAACTACTTCATCGTGAGCCCAGCTGTACGAATGATCTGCGCCAACGTGATCGAACCCGGCGGCAACGCGCGGATCGTCACCGCTGCCCAAAAGTACGCGATGCCCTGGGCGGCCATCTTCAGCAACTAGAGCGCCGAGAGCTGACGCCCCGCGGCGTTGCCCCTTGGCGGGGAGACCGTCTGTGCAGTTAGCTCGCACGGCGTCGTTACTTGGCACGGAAAGCCGAGAAGCCCGTTTTCCGACCACCTAAGATTATTTTCGGTCGGAAAATGCCCTTCTCGGCCTCATAAACCCCTTATTGCACCGAGAAACGCCGATTCCGTCCACATTTGCCTCTCAAAACACCGAGAAGCCCGTTTTCCGCCCAGCTTTTTCGAAAAGTGGACGGAAAACGGGCTTCTCGGTTTTCGGTATGGCGAGAAAGAGCGGCTCGACAGCCGGAAAGCCGCAGCTGGACGAAATCGCGAGGATGAGCGCGCGTTGCGACGCCGCCGCCGTGCCGAGCGAACGTGATCGCGCTACAGTTCCGTCACAAGCTCGAACGCGCGCGGCGCCGTTTCGCGGTGCAGCGCCGCCAGCCCTGTCGTACGGTTGCTACCGAAAATGCGCGCAAGCACGGGCTCAGGATCATCCGCCTCGAACTTGAGCGCGATGCCGCAACCCGCGCTGATGGCCGTTGGCGTGGGAATCGTGAGAAAGTCGATGCTGCCCGAGGCGAGCGTCTTGCTCGCCGCCATGGCGGCATGCGTCGATTCGAACGAGATGACATAAGTAGACATGGTTTCCCCTCCCGCTGCGCGACGGGCGCACGCCCGCGAGTTTACGCCGCTACCTCGTCGCGCTCAGCGCCGCGCCGATGGCGCCGGCGAACCGCGCCCGCGGCTCGGTAAGCACTTCGGCGCCGAGCTGAGCCGAAAGCCGCTCGATAAGGTACTCATTTTCGCACAAGCCGCCGGTGAGGTAGTAGGAGGCGCCCTGCACGCGCGGCACGAGCGGCGCGACCCGGCCCACCACCGACTCGATCACGCCCCATGCGATGTCCTCCCGCGGCGTCCCGGCACCGATGAGCGAGATGACCTCGCTCTCCGCAAACACCGTGCACATCGACGAGATCTGCGTCGGCGAACCCGTGCGCGCCAACGCGGCAAGCTCGTCTTGCGACACACCCATGCGGTTCGCCATCACTTCGAGGAACTTGCCGGTGCCCGCAGAACACTTGTCGTTCATGGCGAACTTGACCACGCGCCCGCCCGAAAGCACAATCGCCTTCGTATCCTGCCCGCCGATGTCGACCACCACGCCGTCGGAGCCGAACAGGTAGGCCGCGCCGCGTCCGTGGCACGTGATCTCGGTGACCGACTTCTCAGCGAACGGCACCGCCACGCGCCCGTAGCCTGTCGCCACCACAGTTCCGCCTTCCACGGGAAAACCCGCCTCGGCGAGCGCGGCGCGCAGGCGCTTGGCCGCGTCAACGCTGCTGTACCCCGTGGGAACGCACACCGTGCACGCCACCTCGCCGTCGCGCACCACTGCGGCCTTCGCCGCCGTCGAACCGATGTCCACTCCGATGCTGTACGCCACCGTCTTGCCCCTTCCCTCTTGCGCGTCTATCGCATCCGCCTCATCGCGCCTACGCGCCGCGGCGTATCTCGCGCGCGACCGACTCAACGGCCTCAAGCGCCGTGTCTACTTCTGCCTCGGTGTTGAACGGGCCGAAGCTTATGCGCACCGCACCCTGGCGCTCGGTTCCCAACGCGCGGTGCATGAGCGGCGCACAGTGGGCGCCTGCGCGCGTGCAGATGCCCCAGCCCTCCGCTAGCGCATCCGCCACGAGCGCCGAATCGGCATCCCCCACGTTGAACGCCACGATGCCGCAATGCCCCGCATCCGACGCACCACCGAGAACGCGCGCAGCGGGCACGGCCGCAAGGCCCGCGCGGAAGCGCGCGACGAGCGCCGCCTCGTGCGCCGCCACGGTCTCGACACCGCGTTCGGCGAGCCACGCCACGCCCGCCGCCAAACCGGCGATGCCATGCGCATTGAGCGTGCCCGCCTCAAGTGACTCGGGCATGAAGCGCGGATGACGCTCGTCGAAGCTGTGCGTACCCGAGCCGCCCTCGAGCAGCGGCGGGATGTCCACGCCGGCGGCAACCGCCAGACCGCCCGTGCCCTGAGGGCCAAGCAGGCTCTTGTGCCCGGTGAAGCACAGCACGTCGACGCCAAGCGCACCCATATCGACGGGCACAGCACCCGCCGTCTGCGCAGCGTCGAGAACCACGAGCGCGCCCGCGTCATGCGCCAGACGCACCACACGCGCCGCATCGTACACGTCTCCAGTGAGGTTCGACGCATGGGTGAGCACCACGAGATGCGCACCTTCGACCGCCCGCTCGAACGCCGCGTAGTCGAGCGCGCCCCGCTCGTCGTGGGGCACCGTCTCCACCGTGCAAGCTCGCTCGTCGCGCGCCTTGAACAGCGGCCTCAGCACCGAGTTGTGCGAGGCCGCCGTCGTAACCGCCTTGCCGCTGCAAGGCAGCAGCCCGTCGATCGCGATATTGAGTGCGGTTGTGGCGTTCGCCGCGAACGACACGCGATCGGCGCCAGGACACCCCAGCAACCGAGCGAGCGCATCGCGCGCCTCGAACACCGCCATGCCGGCCGCCACCGAAGCGGGGTGCACGCCACGACCTACTCCGCCGAACGTGTCGAGGGCGCGAACAATGGCACGCCCCACCTCGGGCGGCTTCGGACATGAGGTAGCCGCATTGTCGAAGTAGATCATGGAGTCCTTCCTTCTGTTCTTTCCCTGCACGCGCAGGACGAGACCGTCAGAGCCCTCGAAACGGCGCGACCTCTCCCAAAAATGGCATTTTATCGGCGAAATGCACGCTCTCCGAAATCGCATGGCAGATTATGCCCCGATATGCACGTTTTTTCTCGTCCGAACGCGCTGCGCAAGGAAACTCTTTACGTACGGCGCGCATTTCCCCAGATCAGCGTGATCGAGGAAACGTTTCTCGCATACGCCGTACTCAAAAATCGTGCATTTCGAGCATTTTCATCCATCAGCTATTTCGGATCGTGCATTTCGCCCGAAAAATGCCAAAACGGCGCCTGCATCGAACGAGACAGCACACAGGGCGTCCACGCCAAGCAAAACAGCGCGGGGCGCACGCAAAACGAGGCAGCGCGCGGGCGTACGCCGAACACCTTCCGCGGAAACACGCTCACCAAGCCCCGTCAAACCTAGCAGAACACGTCGCGCTGCGGGTCGATAGCGCCTTCGAGCTTGACCACGCGCTCATACGCGAGCGAAGAATCGGCATCGAGGACCGCCTGCACCGCCGGCATATCCTCGGGCTCGACCATGACCGACGTGCCGCAGCATGCCGTCACGCCGCGCGGCACTGGCGCCACGCGCACACGGCAGCCATGCTCACGCAGAGCGCGGTAGAGCGCCATGCCCTCCGTGGATGTGTTGACCAACAGGTAATATGCTGCTTTTGCCATCGTACGCCTTCGCGCTCCTCGTCGCCGCCTTGCCTGCGCGCCCAACGTCGCCGGCCCGCAGACCACACGACGCCGGGCGCGCCTTTTCCGCTACTCGCCGAGCATCTCCACGAACGCCTGGATGCGCGTGCGCAGCTGGCCGGCGTCATTGTCGGTGTAGTCGGTCTCGAGGCCGAGCACGGGAATGCCCTCCGCCTCAAGCGCCTCGGCCACGCTCGGTTTCTCTACGTCGTAGAGCGTGCAGAACTTGAGGTTCGCGTCGATCACGCCGTCGACCTGGTACTCCTTCGCCAGACGCACGATGTCGGCCACACGGCCGGGGTTGGGCGTGAAGCAGGCGCAGTTGTTCTTCATGTAGCGCTCGGACAACGCCTGGAACTGACCCTCGAGCGTCGTGGCGCTCTCGTCGACGAGGTTCTCGAAGTAACGCGTGCCGGTGCACATCTCCTCGCACACCACAGCCGCCCCGCTCGTCTCGATGATGTGGTGCAGCTTCCAGTTGGGAATCGCGAGCGGCGTGCCCGTGACGAGAATGCGCTTCGTGCCGGCGGGGAACACGCTCACGCCGTCGGCCACGCGCTGCTCGAGCTCGTCGGCGAGCTTGTTGGCCATCTCGGCGCAGCGCGCCGGATCGTCGAAGAAGGCGATCTGCGTCATGAGCAGGGCGTCCTTGCCCGAAATGGGGATGCAGTTCGTCGCCTTGCGCGCCTCATACACGCGCGCGAGAGCACGGCGCTTCTCGTTGATGAGTTTGATCGCATCCGCAAGAGCCTCGGCCGTCAGCGTGCGCCCCGCGATGCGCTCCACCTCGGCCGCGAACGCGGCGATCTCGCCCGTCCATTTCTCGATGTCCCGGGGGCGCTTCATCTGCGGCATGTCCATCACGTAGGTCTGCTTGTCAGCGCCGAGGATCTCGTAGGCCTTCTTCTTGCCGTCGCACGTCGTCTCGCCCACGTACACGTCGGCAACGCTGAAGTACGGGCAGGTCTTGCCGAAGTGCGCGCCGAGCGACGCCTTGATGAGCGGGCACATCGCGCTCGGCAGCACCTTCTCGCCGTCGGGCACCCAGAACTGGCTGCCGCCGCACAGGCCCGTCACCGCGCCGCCGCACGCCACGACGATCTCGTCGGGCACGAACACGCAGAACGTGCCGAACACCTTGCCGCCCGCCTTCTGGAGCTCGATGAGCTCGGCGGGGCGGATGCCGTGGATGTCGGAAACGACGAAGTCGTAGAAGGCCATGTTCTCGGGGCGGTTCTCCTGCGAGAGGTAGATGTCCCCGAAGGCGGTGGGAAGAACGGCGCACAGCTGGTCGTGCGTCTCAAGGTCCATGCCGAGGCTTGCCCACATCTCGTGTCTGTCAGTCATGTCTCTTCGCTTTCGGATCGGCGCGATCCGCACGCAGCGACAAGGACGCGCATCCTCGTGTCGTCGGCGGCTTCGCGCGGCGGTTTCTCGTGTCCACAGGAGCCGGCGGTTTCACGGCATGCAGGCACCCGCGCGTCGAGCGCAGGGAAAAAGAAACCAGAGCCCCTGTGCGGTGCAGAAGAACCGACGCGCCGCAGATGCGCGTCTGAGCGCTCCCCGTTCGGAGCGATATGAACAGACCCTCGCACAGCGAAGATGCAGAAAAGGAGGAGCCAGGCAGAATCGGTCCTCAAGCCGTGCGATCGGGCGAACACGAGTATACGTCACGCGCCCGACACGAACAAGGAGCGCCGAGCGAGATGCAGAAGGTATCCGGACGGTGCGGTGCGCGGGGCGGCCCGCGGCGAGCGCAGCGTGCGGGGGCAGGCGCGGCGGCGGATCGGAGGCGCGCGGCGGGCGCGGCAGATGCGGCGGCGCGCCATCGACCGCCGGCGACACGCTAGCAGGGCGCTACTCCCTTGTCGGCGCCGCCGCCAGCACGCGATCGGTCAGACGCTCCCAAGAAAGCCCCGACACGTCGCACTGGTGCGCCGGCAGCGCGAGTGCGCGCTCGATCGCGTCAGCGAGGCGCGCCTCGAACGCCGGCAGATCCGCTGGGTCGGGCTTGTCGACGTCGTGCATGTGCGGCGGCTCCACGTACACGATGGGAGCATCGGGCAGAAAACGCCCGTAGAACGACCTGATGCCGGGAAGGTCGGTCGTCACCACCTTGCAACCGCACGCGAGCGCCTCCGCGATCACGAGCGGCAACCCCTCGAAGAACGACGGCAGCACGAACACGTCGGACGCGCGGTAGCGCTCGACGAGCTCGCCCGTGGGAACCTTGCCGAGGAAACGCGGCTCGCGCGCGCAGGCCTGCGCTCGGGCGACGATGCGGTCGTACTCGCCCTCGTCGCTGTGACCCCCGACAAGATCGAGCGCGCACCGCACGCCGCGCCGCGCGAGAAGATCGTAAGCCTCGAGCAAGCTTTCCACGCCCTTCGCGAAGCCGATCTTCCCCACATAGAGCACGCGCGGCTCGACGGGCTGAACGGCGGACGCACCCGAAGCCGCGGCACCCACACCCGCATCCGCACCTGCGCTCGGCGTCGCTCCCACACCCGCGCCCCAACGGTCGCCCGGGCTGAACAGCTGCGCGTCGAAGCCCGTCCCGATGACCGTGACCAGATCGCGCGGCACCCCGAAGATGCGCTCGATCTCGCGCGCCTGATCCTCGTGCAGCGCGAAGATGCGATCGAGCTGGCGCACGAGCCCCACGATGGAGTCGTGCTCGAGGTCGTGCTGCACCATCTGGCGCAGATCGGTCGAATGGCTGATGCCGCACACGGCGCGGTGTGCGAGCATGCGGCGCACCATCGCCGTAAGCAGGTACAAATGATGGCATATCACGAGGTCAGGATCGAATTCCGCATCAACCTCGGCAATCGTGCGCCCGAAGGCGAGTGCGAACTGGTCAACCATCTGGGACGTCATGTCGCGGTAGCGCGTCGACCGATAGGGCATCACATCCGACATGCCGCACACGGGGAAGGGCAGCGCGTCCGTCTCGAAGCGCACGGGCCGCACGAGCACGCCCTCAACCAGCGAAGCCGCAGGATCGTCCTCGGGAGCCGCTCCGCACACCACGGCGACGTCGTGTCCCGCACGACGCATGCAGCGCACCATTTCAGCGAGGAACACGCCGCTGCCCGTGCTGTCGGGCTTCTGAGCGCTTATGTTGAGAATCCGCATCGAAACCTCCTGGACGCCTTCGCCAGCGCCATCTCGCGCGCACGCCGCATCCGCGCGGCACTCACCCGCGCATGCACCGCACCCGCCCCGCACACGCCTGCATCGTGGCAGCATGATACCGAATTCACGCGGAAAGAAGGAGCGCAATCGTCGCGATGCGCACGCCGTGTATAATAGCCGACCGAAACGAACGGCGACGCAGCGGCAAGCGTTTTGCCCTGGAGAAAGGCGCCTCATGGAGAACAATCTCAACACCATTCTGCGAGCCCTCCCCTCGGTCGAGGAGGTGCTCGGCGCACCCGCCGTGGCCGCCCTCGAGGCGCGCCTGCCCCGCACCGTCGTGGTAGACGCCGTGCGCGACGAGCTCAACGCTATCCGCGCGAAGGCCATCGAGACGAAGGGCGCCTCAGGCATCCCCGACGACATCCCCGCCCGCGCAGCGGCGCGCGCACTGCGCCTGCTCGCGCCGTCGATGCGCCGCGTCATCAACGCCTCGGGCGTGATCATCCACACGAACCTCGGCCGCAGCGTGCTCGCCGAAGAGGCCGTACGCGCCGTCACCGACGTGGCGCGCGGCTACTCCACGCTCGAGTACGACGTGGAGAACATGTGCCGCGGGAGCCGCCATAGCCACTGCGAGCAGCTCATCTGCACGCTCACGGGCGCCGAGGCCGCCATCGCCGTGAACAACAACGCCGCCGCCGTGATGATGGTGCTCTCCGAGTTCGCCTCCGGACACGAGGCCATCGTGTCGCGCGGCGAGCTCGTGGAGATCGGCGGCTCGTTCCGCATCCCCGATATCATGGAGCTCTCGGGCGCGCACATGGTGGAAGTGGGCACCACCAACAAGACCCACGCATTCGACTACGAGCGCGCCGTCACCGACGACACCGCCATGCTGCTCAAGGTGCACACGTCGAACTACCGCCTCATCGGGTTCACCGAATCGGTCGATGCGCACGAGATGCGGCGCATCGCCGACGACGCCCAGGCGGCCCGCCGCGCCGCCGGCAAGCCCACCGGGCGCATCTTCGTGTACGAGGACCTGGGATCGGGCGCCCTGCTGC
>ERZ1034920.1704-NODE-1704-length-13608-cov-4.476942_pt1 | contig 13608 bp, 10 predicted proteins | sample MGYA00520688_ERZ1034920 | MGnify/ENA primary metagenome ERZ1034920 (study PRJEB33766, sample SAMN09781785) | gut metagenome | biome: gut microbiome | host: Homo sapiens | place: Madagascar | study: EMG produced TPA metagenomics assembly of the PRJNA485056 data...
AAATAAAGCTAGTCAGTAAAAATACAACAATTGCTATGCCCAAAATAATTTGAACCAATAACATTGCCTGAGTAAGTCCAAACATCTCAGATAAAGAACCGATTAAAAGTGGACCAGCTGCGCCCAATAACTGAATAAACAATACATAAACACCATAAGAAACGGATTTGAACCAAGACGGAACCAGTTCCTGGGTAGATACATGATAGGCCGTATTAGCTGTTGTCATACAAAATGCAGCTAAAAAGATGGCCGGAATTAATTTGAATGAAAAGCCTACTATGAAACATACAATTGCAATGGCGATGCAAATAACAGGAAGATATACACGGCAACGTTTATCATGAACATACCATTTGTCCATAATAGCCCCGCCAATCGGATAACCTACCGCAGAAATCAATGACATAATACTGATCAAGCTTGCAGCAAAGCCAACAGAAATATCCATTTCGCGAACAAAGAAAATAGCAAACCAGGAAAGCATCCCTTGCAATACCAGAGACGCAAGGCCACCGCCTAGGCAGACGCCCAATAAAGCCTTGTTTGTCCCAACAACTTTCAAAGCTTCTTTCAGATTCACCTTTGGCCCAGCGGTGTCCTCCGCTTTTTCATTTATCCCTTCTTCACATTGCTGTTCCAGCATTTTTTTCGGATCTGGTAACGTAAAGCTGGCAAACGTAAGGATCAAACTAACAATCCCAACCGCATAAAAAGCCATGCGCCAACCAAAACTGTCGGCTAAATTTGCAAATACAATAGCCCCTAATGCCATCCCAAGGGTCATCGCTGTGTTATAAATCCCAATTTTTTTACCCCAGTCTTTTTTGCTGTACATACTGGTGATCAATGAGTTTGACAAGGGTGCATACGCTGCATTACCAGTACCAACAAAAAATCTGGAAGCCAAAAGCAGCTGAAAACTGCTTGCCATACCAGACAAAAGCGTTCCCACACTCCATACGAGCGCGGATAAACTAATGGCTTTTTTTGGTGAATATTTTTCTCCTAAGAAAGAGATCGGCAAAACAAAGACGCCCATCCCCAAGAGAACAACGCTCCCCATCATACCCACTTCAGTGTCCGACAATCCTAAATCACCTTGAATAACAGGGAAAATAGCATTGATCCCAACACGTGAAATAAAATCAATAACAAAAAGTCCGTACATGATCCAGAAAAACAATCTTCGTTTATGCGATGGCACATAAATTAAAGGTTTGTCTTCCAAATTTTTGGTGTTTTCTTGCATATAACTGCTCCTCTCTTTTCGATAAAATCTTTACTGGTATTCTATAATACGGAATTATAGGTTGAATATTACCAATATTTTTTTATTTAATGGCTATCAAATAAATATTGTTGATTCGCTATTTTTTATTGCTTTATGTTTTTTTACACGATATGATAGAAGAAACATTCCCATTCTTAATTTACATAGAGAAAGGACGTATGCTTTCAAACATGCAGCTCTATCATTTACGCTACTTTATTGCCATTGGTGATTTTCAATCCATCAACAAGGCCAGCACGGTATTGAACACCACACCACAAAATGTCAGCCGAATCCTAAAAAGTCTAGAAGGGGAAATGGACGTTATTCTGTTTGAACGCACAGCAGATGGCCTTGAGCTCACCTCCGAAGGAAAAGAATTTCTTCAATTTGCCAAATCAATGATCTACCAGTTCGATGAGCTACAGGCAAAATTCCATTTAAAGAAAACACAAAATAGGGAGGACAATGAAATTACTCTTATTTCCAGTAATAGCATCAACGAAATCATACTCAATAAAATTCTCATAGCCTTTTTGAAAAAATACCCCAATATTATTGTCAAAAATACAACCATTATTAATTTAGAAGAAGGCTATGAGAATCTTAAAACAGATACTAAGGCCATCGCTATGCTTTACGCTCACCCTGAAGAACTACTAGATACTAATCTTTTCACATCTATTCCAGTACTCGGTCTGCAACCAGTTGTCATTTCGAGTAAAGACCATCCATTGTCCAAAAAATCAAAATGCCTTTTAAAGGAGCTTTCACAGTACAACCTTATTATTTACGCAAATAATACTTATCTTGGAACCCTTGCATATCATTACTTAAACCTTGAGCAATATCCTATCAGCCAATCTCTATCCTATCTTGGAAATATTGAAGCTTGCTATGAAATGGCTGCAAGCAGCAACTATATCACAACAGATTCATTAGAAAGTTTTTTATGTCAAAAGGAATCATTGCGACAAAACCTTGTCGCAACTCCTGTTGCCGATCTTCCTTTTGTCAACTGTAACCTTATTAAGCCCAAAAATCTCCCAGCAGATAGCCCACAACAGCTGTTATATGCCTTCATCCTCAATTACCTGCAGGAACACAAAATAGATCCAACATCAGCATCATAAGCGAACAAGCCCTGGCGCATTGCGCCAGGGCTTGTTCTTTGTTTACTTTTATTCTAAACGATAAATGGTGTTACCTTCTTTAATGGTTTCCAATACCTTAATGTCCTTAATTGTTTCTTTTGGAACCGTTAGTGGATTCTTGTCCAAAATAACCATGTCGGCCAGCTTTCCAACTTCCAGGCTTCCTTTAATGTCCTCATCAAAGTACTGATACGCACCATAAATGGTAACTGCTTTAATCGCTTCCATCACATCAATGCAGTATTCTTGTCCAAGTTTTCGACCATTTCGTGTCACACGATTAACTGCATTATGAATATTGAAAACAGGGTTGATCGGGGTCACCGCCATATCATTATGAAGCGTAAACTTCATGCCGCGTTTCACCGCCGAAGACAATGGACTGATTCGGTTTGCACGTTCTGGACCAAGAACAGATTCATAATGCCAATCCCCCCAATAAAACACATGGTCATGGAAGAATGACGGCATAATTCCCAGTTCTTTCATTTCATCCAACTGATCCTCACGCACCGTTTGTGCATGAATCATCACTGGGCGCAGATCTTTGATGCAGCCCGTTTCTTCTTTCGCTTGGCGATAAGCTCGAATAAACTGATCACCTGTTGCATCACCATTGCAATGGACCAGCATCTGCCACTCATGTTCCATGGCTTCTTTACAAAATGCCAGCATTTGTTCGTCGGAATAGATTTGATAACCTCGGTACCCCTCTTCTGTTCCTTCTGGTCGAAAATAATACGGCTGTGTGAGCCACGCTGTTTTGGCCTGCGGCGATCCATCGGCAACCACTTTTGAACCAACCCATTTGATGTGATTGTGGTATGTCTGTTCCGCTGAATGATCTGGAATCAATTCTTTTACGCGTTCTTGCCAAAAATACACACCAATATCGACAAGCAACATATCATTTTTTTGACAATGCTTCAACACATCCACCATCGCCGGAAATGTAATGCCACCTTCCTGAGCAGTAGTTACACCATTTTTCGCATAAAACTTCTGAGTGTCCAGAATCATCTCAGCAAAAGCCTTATTGCTCAGTTTATTTGAAATTTGTTCTTTTAAAACCACACTAAATGCGCGTTCTTCCAGAATGCCATTAATTTCTCCTGTCTCTGGATCGTGACGAATTATTCCACCGACGGGATCAGGAGTATCTTTCGTCCAGCCAACCAATTCTATTGCTTTAGAATTAACTGTAGCGAGATGACCACTGCAATGCACCAAGAATATTGGAACTTCTGTTGATACCTGATCCAATTCCATTCTTGTCGGATGAGATTTGTCTTCAAAGAAAGCTTCGTCATACCCAAAACCAACCAGCCAACCGTTCTCCAACAATCTATTTTCTGCTAACATTTTTTTCAATTCAGCAAACAACGCTTCTTTGCTGTCAATGACACCATTCGGTGGTGGATAAATACCTGGCAAACCGGACAATACATTTGCAATGTGACCATGGCCGTCTATAAACCCCGGCAACACTGTCTTTCCTTCTAAATTTATTTCCCGCGTAGCATCGTCTTTGAATGCACTCACTGCTGCCAAATCGCCCACAGCAAGAATTTTTCCATCTTCCACCATTAATGCTTCTGCCAATGGCTGATCATCATTTACTGTAATTATGGTGCCATTAAAATACAATTGTTTCATTTGTTGCACCCCTTTTTATTAATATTAAGTTAAGCACGTGCCTCTTCTTCTAATTTTCTAGCTTTATTAAAGTCTTTAAGGTACACACGACTTGTCAATAAGAAAATTACAATAGCGACAACCAATAAAATCTGAATAAGTGTCAAGGCGCTCTTCAAACCAAAAATTTCAGAAAGCATCCCAATCAAAATAGGACCTGCAGCACCAAGTAATTGAACCGTCAATACATAAACACCATAGGATACAGACTTAAACCATGATGGCACCAATTCCTGAGTGGCTACATGATAGCAAGTAACAGCAGCGGTAATAAAAATTGCACCAAAGAAAATCAGTGGAACAATTTTAAAATAGAATCCGAAACCATAACTTAATACAGCAATAGTCAAAGAAATGGCTGGCCAATATACACGACAGCGTTTGTCGTATTTGTACCATTTATCCATGATGGTACCACCTATTGGATAACCCAATGCTGAAATCAGAGATTTGATACTAATGAAAGTTGCTGCAATACCGATCGAAATATTCATTTCACGTACAAAATAAATTGAAAGCCAAGAACCTGTTCCCTGTACAACAATTGAAGCAAAGCCACCACCTACGCAAACACCAATCAACGCTTTATTTTTTAAGGTTACTTGCAGTGCTTCTTTAAGACCAACTTTTGCTTTTTCGTTTGATGTTTCATGTTTTTCTTTTTTCTGTTGATCCAATACTTTTTTAGGATCCGGTAAACTCAAACTTGCAATAGTAAGGATCAAACTAATGACACCAACAGTATAAAATGCCATGCGCCAACCAAAAGTATTAGCCAAGTTAGCAAAAACAATGGCACCAAGTGCCGTCCCAACGGTCATCGCCGTGTTATACAAACCAATTCTTTTGCCCCACACACTTTTACTGTACATACTAGTAATGACTGAATTTGACAATGGTGCATAAGCCGCATTCCCTGTCCCAACTAAAAATCGTGAAGCAATCAGCAAATTGAAACTGCCTGCCATACCAGAGAAAAATGTCCCAATCGACCAAATCAAAGCAGAAATGCTGATGGCCTTTTTAGGTGAATATTTTTCACCTAAAAACGAAATTGGCAATACCAATGCCCCCATCCCGAGAAGCACAACACTACCCATTAAACCAACTTCAGTATCCGTTAAGCCCAAATCTCCTTGAATGATTGGAAAAATTGCATTTATCCCTACACGCGATATAAAATCAATCATGAACAAACAATAAAGCAAAATGAAGAAGAATGTTCTTTTTTTCGGTGGCACATATATTAGAGGCTTATCATCCAAATCAATTTCTTTGCCTTTCATAACAAGGACTCCTTTCTTTTTTATCTAGCTAGACCTTATATTGACAGTTTATCGCGATAAACCATCGTTGAATATTGCCAATAGTTTGTTATTTCTCGTTATTTTTCATCAACATAGTTGAAAAGTTATTAAACTCTATTGCCATACAAAGGAAAAATCGATATAGTATTTAAAAGCGGTATAATCATTCAGTAAGGAGGTGCCTTCATGCAAATCAATCACTTACGTTATTTTATTGCTCTCAGTGACCACCACTCCATTACCAAAGCGAGCAGTGTATTAAATACCACACCGCAAAACGTCAGTCGGATATTAAAGAGCCTTGAAATTGAAATAAACGCACTCCTTTATAACCGCACATCGGAAGGGGTCACATTAACACAGGAAGGAAGAGAATTCCTACAATTTGCAAAATCAACAGTCTATCAATTTGATAAACTAGAATCGAGTTTTCAATTCAGAAAAAAACATTCCGAGCAACCTTTCAACGTAACACTTTACTCAAACAATTTTATTAATGAGGTCATTCTCAATGATATTCTCATGGAATTTCAACAAACCTATCCTACTATTTCCATCAACAATTTGATTGTGGACTGGAAAGAAGGGTATCAAAACATTGCCGCACACCCTTCAGACATTGCCTTTTTAAATTATTATCCAGATAGAAATGAACTTGAAAATTTAATTGCTATTCCCGCCCTTCATCTTCAATCTGTTGCAATTATGAACAAAAACCATCCCTTAGCCAATTTGAACAGTTGTTATAAAAAACAACTGCGTGACTATCGTTTAGTCATTTATACAAGAAAAACGCTTAGCGATACTGACGTTGTCCATTCATTGCAGCTCGATCCAAACAATAGTAATCATTCATTTATCGGTACCGGAAATATAAAGGCATGCTATCAGATGGTGTCGACTGGTAACTATATTACAATGGGTACCCTCGAATCTTTCTTAGCTCAGGATGAATCCATCCGTCGCGAATTAACGGCTCGCCCCATTATTGATCGCCCAACCTGCACCTGTGCACTTATAAAATCTCCCGATCTTCCACAAGATTCTCCACAACAGCTTCTCCTATCATATATTCTAAATTACATTCAAGAACATCCCTTAAATAACAGCCTTCGGTAAGTCTCCTCCCTGCTAAAAAACAAAGAACCTCTGCCCATTTTCGCAGAGGTTCTCTATTTTTTTCGCCAAAAATATTTTTATATCTATTTGTCAGAATTGACAATAAATAAAACAAGAACTAACATGTACATTATAGAAAACATATTTTCTCTATAATGCATTCTCAATGCGCAGAGAATAAAAAAATAGGAGGAGAAAAATGAGCACCGTTATAAAAAACGTACGTATTATTGATGGCACAGGTGCCAAAATTGAGAATGGCTTTCTTGCTTTTGACGAAAATGGCATCATTGATGTGTCAGAAAAGCCGCTTTCCGCAACACACGAAATAGACGGAACTGAAAAAACCATCATTCCCGGTTTAATTGACTGCCATGTTCATTTAGGACTGCTTCCTGCGTTAGATGCATTCAATATTGTTGAAGCAGATACAGAGGCAACCACTGCAATCAAAGCCTGTGCCCAAGGCATGGAACATTTTAAATTTGGCATCACCACGGTGCGCAACCTAGGTACCAAACACGATGCAGATATTTATTTAAGAGATTTGATTCGCAAGAATTTGGCAACGGGACCACGCATTGTTGCTTCAGGACGCACCATCGCCATTACTGGAGGTCACAGCTACAGCATTGCAGCAGAATGCGACTCACCGGATGAAGCATTAAAAGCCGCCAGAGTGCAGATAAAAAAAGGGGCCGATGTCATTAAACTGATGGCAACTGGCGGCGTTTTAACCCCAGGTTCTGTTCCTGGCGCACAACAGCTCAGCTTTGAGCAGATGAAAGTGGTTGTCGATGAAGCAAAGCGAACTCAAAGAACAACAAGTGCCCATTGCATTGGATACGAAGGAACGCAAGCCGCCATTTTGGCTGGCGTTGACTCCATTGAACATGGTTACCTGCTAGATGATGAACTGATTGCCATGATGTTGGAGAGAGGCACTTATCTTTGTCCAACCATAGTGGCTTCTCGCGCAATCGCCTTGACCGAAGACCCTTCGCCTATTTGCAAAGCACTAAAAAAGAAAATTGCCCCTATCGCCGATTTGCATTTACAGGCATTAGAACGTGCTATTAAAGCTGGCGTAAAAATAGCAGCAGGCACCGATTGCGGTACAACATTAAATCCAGTTAATGGCCTTCATCATGAACTGAAATACTATGTTGAAGCGGGAATGACCGAAACGCAGGCCATTCTCAGCGCTACAAAAACAGCCGCTGAGCTTCTCAGAGTGGATACAGAAACCGGCACCTTAGAAAAAGGAAAAGCCGCTGATTTTGTCGTGCTGAACCGCAATCCACTGGATCATATTGAATACATTAACGATATCGAAGCCACCTATTATGGTGGGCAGATGGTTTACTGCCACAGAAATGAATTCTAATCAATTGATCGGCAACTAAAAAAGCGATGAACCATTTAAGGGTTCATCGCTGAACATTCAACAAACTCGTACTAATTGTTTTTCGAATATGCTTAGGAGGTAAGTAAAATGTATTTTTTCTTAAACGATTATGGCGAACTCGCTCACCCCAGCATTTTAGCAGCTATTGCACAAACCAACCTCACTCCAGAAGAAGGCTATTATTGCGACAGCCATTCAGAAAACGCCAGAAAACTAATTTGCAAAGAAATAGGAACGGTACCATTTTCAGAAATTCATTTTATCACGGGCGGCACCATTGCAAATTTAACAGTAATTTCGGCTTGTTTGCGGCCCCATCAAGCCGTCATTGCGCCGGAAAGTGCTCATATTTTCACCCATGAAACAGGAGCCATTGAAGCATGTGGGCACAAAGTGCTGACGGCTTCCTGCCCTGATGGAAAAATCAAACCAGCAGATATTTTGGCAATCCTGGAAGAACATCATGGTGAACATATGGTTGAGCCTGCAATGGTTTATATTACCAACGCCACAGAAATTGGCACCGTCTACACAAAAAAAGAGCTTTCTGATCTTCATGCGTTTTGCCAAGAACATAACCTGTATCTGTACTGCGACGGCGCAAGATTAGGCGCTGGCCTGATGTCCGAATTCAGTGATGTTACCATGAAAGACATGGCCAAATACACGGATGCATTTACCATTGGCGGAACTAAAAATGGTGCCATGCTGGGTGAAGCCATCGTCCTCCTGAATCCCGTGCTCACGCCTGGCTTCCGTTTTATTACGAAGCAAAAAGGCGGCTTATTAGCCAAAGGAAAGTTGATCGGCATTCAATTTGAAGAGCTTTTCAAAAATGGGTTGTTTTATGAACTTGCAAAAAAGGAAAACCAACTGGCTCAAAAATTGGCGAATGCATTCCGTGAAAAAGGATATTCGTTTTTATGCGAACCACAATCCAATCAACTTTTTCCAATTCTCTCCCCTGAAAAGCTAACAGAACTCGAAAAAGATTTTCAAGTAATGGAATGGATAAAAATGAATGACAGCCATTACGCTGTCAGAATTACTACATCATGGAATACTTCCGAAGAAGCCGTCGATGCATTAATTGCAGCAATATAATCACCATCAAGATCCATAAGAAATAATGTTATAGAACCAAACGTCCTCATTTGATTCGTTTGCATAAATATGATGACAGTTTGCTCGAAAGCGGAGACTCTCCCCTTTTCTGATGCGGTAAGTCTCCTCGCCCAGAATCAATGTAAATTCGCCATCCATCACCAACACACACTCCCTCACACCTTCCCCATGACTGTCAGCCGAATGATAAGTGTGAGGTTCCATGCGCACTTTCTGAATTTCCATAGGATTTTCTACATCATTTTCATACAATGTGTAAAAGTCCATGACACCAACTTTTTCAAACTCCGTACCGCGAACAATTTCAATATCCGGAGTAGACACTTTCAACAAATCACGAATAGAAATGTGAATGCCTTTACAGATCTTATACAACACAGAAATCGTAGGGCTTTTTGTACCGCGTTCAATTTCACTAAGCATGCTTTTGCTCACAGAACTCATATGGGACACTTCTTCCAGAGAAAGCTTGCGGGTCGTTCGAATGCGCTTCAAATTTGCACCAATAACCTGCACCATTTCATCGTTTTTTTCTGCTTTCGCTTTCTTTTCCGGCATGTTGTTAGAGTTGGACATTGGGCGTCTCCTTTAAAAACTACATCTTGCGTTCACTGATATATTTGCTTAATTATATCAGCGCAATATATTAAAAGTCAAATGATGCACCACCCAAACAAAAAAGAAGCCAATATTCCGGCTTCTTTTTTGTATTTTAGACGTTGTTCAACAATCTCTTTGCCGCAAAATAGCTATAGCCAAAAGCAACTGCTTCGGAAATCCAGAATGCAAACCACACCCAAGGTAGACCTACCCACTGAATCAGCACATAGACACTTGGCAGCAGAAGCACCAACTGGCGAATAGCGGTACCAATCATGTTGATCACACCGTTGCCTAAACCGGAAGCAAAATAGCCGCTCATCATGGTTACCGTGGCAAAGACAAAAGTAACAGACACAATGCGTAACGCTGGTACGCCCATGGCAATCATGGCTTCACTGGCGGCAAAAAGAGACAATAATTGACGCGGGAACACCATAAAAATCACCATTCCCAGCAAAGCGAAGACGACGGCCGTCGGAATTAAAACCTGCCACGTTTGCTGAATGCGCGCCTTATTCCCCGTGCCATAATTATACCCAACCACAGGAATAGCGGCTTGTCCCAGCCCATTCATTGGCATCATGAGAAAGTTCTGCAGTTTATAGTACACTCCGAAGAATGCAACAGCCGTTGCCGAAACATTGATAAAAATGGCATTCATGCTAAGCATCATCACGCTGCCCATCGCCTGCATGAGGATGGTTGGCAGTCCAACGCGGTAAATATCCGCAACATCCTGCCAATCAAAGTGATAGCCATGAAACCGAACGTGGATCACCGGATTCTTCATGCGGTTCAAGATTAACGCTGTTGCCGAAGCTGCAAGCTGACCAATCACCGAAGCGATAGCAGCACCTTTAATGCCCAATGCTGGACATCCTAAGAAACCAAATATCATAATCGGGTCGAGAATAACGTTCAACACAGCACCCACCACCAGTGATACCATCGACAAAAACGTATCACCAACAGCTTGCAGCAAACGTTGACCATAAGTTTGAATAAATATTCCCCAGCCAAAAATCAGACTGATCGACAGATAATCCTCACACAATCCCTGTAATGCAGGGTCATCGGCCAGCATCATAGAGAGGTTCTTTGAAAACAACACACCAATCAAGCTGAAAAACAAAGCCGTTATAATCATCAGCAACAACCCAGTCGTCGCAATACGACAAGCTTCTTCGGTCTTTTTCTCGCCCACCTTTCGCGACAATAAAGCGTTCAGTCCAACAGAGGTCCCCACTCCAATAGCAATCATCAAAAATTGAATAGAATATACCAAAGACGTCGCCGTCAACGCATCCTCCGACAAGCGCGCCACAAACATGCTGTCGACAATGTTGTACAACGATTGAATCAGCAGCGACATCATCAGCGGCACCGCCATGGAGTACAACAGCTTTCGCACAGGCATCAACGCCATTTTATTTTCTTCTACCATAAAATTTCTCCTTTCAAACAAAAAAAGCGTGAAATCATCAAGGATAAGCACTCCTTGAGATTTCACGCTTAAAAGCCGGCTTAATATTAAAATGATGATTGCACGCAAATGACTTGCGTTAGGTTCATTCTAAAAGATTGCCAAAAATATTTCAAGCAAATCTTTCTTTTATTTACCATGAATAATGATTCACCCTATGTAAAAAATCCTGTATAATAAACACGTACCTATTAAGGAGGTTTGAATAATGATTAGTTTTAAAGTTGACGTCGTCGGATCGTTCCTGCGTCCTGACACCATTAAAGAAGCACGCGCCGCGTTCAAAGAAGGCAGCATTACACGTGAAGCGCTGACCGCCATCGAAGATAAAGCCATTGCTGAACTCGTTGAAAAAGAAGTGGCGCACGGGCTGCAATTTGTAACAGACGGTGAATTCCGCCGCAGATGGTGGCACCTGGATTGGCTCAAAGAATTCGACGGTTTTGACACCATCTACGTTACCAAGCAGCTGGCTGGCGGCGTCCACGAAGTGGAATACGGCCAGGTAACTGGGAAATTCTCCTACGATAAAAACAAAGCCCATGCTGAAATGTATGCCTGGGACTATTTGCACAGCCTGGCGCAGAAGTACGACGGCATCACCGCAAAAAAATGCATCTCCGGCCCAAATATGATCCTCATTGACCACGTGCTGCAGCTGGGCAACACGGAAACCCCATACTATGGCAATGATCTGAATGCTCTCATCAACGACATCGGTCTGGCTTATCAGGACGCCATTCAGGATTTCTACGACCACGGCTGCCGCTACCTGCAGATTGATGACACCTCCTGGACCTACCTCATTGACGACAACTTCCTCAAAAAAGTGGCTGCCAACGGCTACTCTCAGGAGCAGGTGCTGCAGTGGTTCCAGACCGTCTCCACCAAAGCGCTGGAAAATCATCCAGAAGACATGACCATCGCCACCCATTTCTGCAAAGGAAACTTCAAAGGCAAACCACTCTTTGCCGGATTCTACGACGCCGTGGCACCAGTCATCCTACAAATTCCATACGATATTTATTTCGTCGAATACGACGACGAACGTTCTGGCTCCTTTGCACCATGGGCAGGCATGAAAGACAACGACAAAACCTTCGTTGCCGGCCTCATCTCGACCAAGAATCCTGTCCTCGAAGATCCAGAAACCCTCAAAGCCCGCTTCGCAGAAGCAAAATCCGTCGTCGGCGACAAACTCGCCCTCTCCCCACAATGCGGCTTCGCCTCCGTCGAAGAAGGCAACGCCATCACCGAAGACGACCAGTGGAAGAAAATCGATCTTCTTGTCAGCTGCCGTGAATGGGTGTAAGGTCTGGTCTATTCAAATAAACAAAAAGACTTTTAAAGGAGATCTACATTTTGGTAAAGAAAAGCGATCGCGAAACAATCTACCAAGTAGCACTGTTGCAATCATTAACACTTGGACAATATGACGGCTTTGTCAAAGTAAAAACCCTCAAGCAACATGGTGACATAGGCATTGGCACATTTGACAGTATGGATGGTGAATTGATCATGTTGGATGGATTGGTTTACCAAGCACTCTCTGATGGCAGCGTTGTTGAAGCTGTCGATGACGCTATGGTCCCATTCGCCGATGTTACATTTTTCAAAGAGGATTTTTCTGCCAGAGTCAATGCATCCTCTTTAAAAGATCTACATGACAACTTATCAGTCATAATAGCCGATTATGGCGTTAACTCTTTTTACATGGCTAAAATTACTGGACACTTTGATCGAGTCCAAGTACGTAGTGAATATCCACAACAGAAACCTTATCCACCATTGGATATTGTCATGAGCCAACAGGAGATATTTGAACACACAAATATTAATGGAACCGTCATCGCCTTTTATTGTCCGCGTTTCATGGAAGGACAAAATACCGTTGGCTGGCACAGCCATTTCATTTCGACAAACAAAAAGCACGGTGGACATATCCTCGATCTATCTGCAACAAAAGTTGTCGCTCATTTTAAGAAAACCAATAAATATGAAATGGTATTACCTGACGATGACAATTTTCATGATCTTGATCTTAGTGCCGATCTTACTGAAGCAATCGCAAAAGCCGAAGGTACCAACTAATACTCTTTTACAATGCAAAAAAGCGTTTCATGGAAAATCCATGAAACGCTTTTTGATATTTCTAAGGTTTCAAATCAAAACTTCATTGAACTACTATGCTTTGGCACAAAACAAAACATACCACAACGTCACAAATTTTCATTATGGACACAACATTTATTGTTCTTACTCCTTACGAAAAATATAGGCATATCCATTACTCTTCCAGAAAACTCACCGGAAGTTTTTATATTGAAAATGTACCAAACTCTATAATAGAGGCCCTAGTTTCCAGCCACTATTCCTCTAAAATCTGTAGCAAAATAATACACTATTTAATTTATTAGCGACTTATCCATGTGTGTCATGGG
>ERZ1034920.1706-NODE-1706-length-13602-cov-4.932531_pt1 | contig 13602 bp, 10 predicted proteins | sample MGYA00520688_ERZ1034920 | MGnify/ENA primary metagenome ERZ1034920 (study PRJEB33766, sample SAMN09781785) | gut metagenome | biome: gut microbiome | host: Homo sapiens | place: Madagascar | study: EMG produced TPA metagenomics assembly of the PRJNA485056 data...
CGCCTTCTTTACATCTGGTCTTATTGATTATTAGCTCAACGGCTTCGGTGCATCTGTTGCGTGCTGATTGGTTTTTTATAAGTTTCAACTGGAATTATTGCTGAATGCAATGACTTCAATCCGCGGCTTTGCCGTTGCTAACCTATAATGGGTTCATTGGTTTGTGATTCTCCGGGTGCTGTATGCGCACCAGGGGCGCTATGCGCGTAATGCTCGCGTGAAAAAGCCGCCCGGGGAGGGGGAAAGGAGATCCAATGAAACCACTAAAGGGAATCAAGGTCGTCGATCTTACTACGTACATGGCAACGCCTGCGACTGGTCGCGTTTTGGGCGAATGGGGCGCCGACGTTATTAAGGTTGAGGCAGCAAAGGGCGATCCGCTGCGCGTAACCCAAGCCGCGGTATTCAACATGCCCATGTCGGACGAGGAAAACCTCGCTTTCGATATGTGCAATCTGAACAAGCGCTTCATTTCTCTGAATCTGAAGAGCGAAACCGGCGCTGAGGTTATGGACAAGCTCCTGGCCGATGCTGATGTGTTCCTGACCAACACCCGCACGAAATCCCTGAAGAAGATGGGTCTCGACTGGGAAACCCTGCATGCTAAATATCCGAAGCTCATCATGGCTCATGGTTTGGGCTACGGCAAGAAGGGTCCCGAAAAGGACGATCCTGGTTTTGACGTAACTTGCTACATGGCTCGTGGCGGCGTATTTGGCACCACGGTAAACCGCGGCGATTCTCCGATGATCCCCACCAATGGTTATGGCGATCTCCAGGCTTCCATGTTCCTTGCTGCTGGCGTTTGCGCTGCGATCATCGGCCGCAATCAGACTGGCGAAGGCGAGTACGTAACGTGCGCACTGCAGCATGCCGCTATCTACGCTTTGATGACGGGCATGATCTCTGCTCAGTATGGCAATCCGTACCCCAAGAGCCGTCTTGAGGTTATCTGCCCCTTCAACAATGTTTACACCGCAGGCGACGGTAAATCCATCGCTATGTGCGACCCTGAATACGATCGCGATTACGACAAGATCATGGGCCTTATCGGCCGCGAAGACCTCATCGGCTCTGAGCGCCTGAACAACTGCAACAAGATGAACGCTGATGGCCTGAATGCCGAAGTGGTTGGTATTTTGGATGAAGCTCTGGCAAAGATGACCGCCGCTGAAGCTTTGAAGATCTTCAAGGATGCGGGTATTCCTTGCGAGCTGTGCCAGACCCCGCTTGATGTTTATGAGGATCAGAACGCTCTGGTGAACGATTACCTGGTAAAGATCAAGTATCCCGAGGCAGAACGCTGGGTCCCCACTCCTCCCATCCAGTTCGAGTCCGAGGAAGCTCCCGACTACACGCCTTCCGATAAGCTGGGTAGCGCAACCGAGGAAATCATGCGCGATCTGGGCTATACCGACGAGCAGATTAAGGCTGCAGAGGCTGATGGCTCCGTTTCCGGTCCTATTGATCTCGATGTTTTGGCAGGCAAATAACGTCGCGTAGCAAATTCGCTATCAAAAAATGCCGAGTCCGCGAAAGCGGCTCGGCATTTTTTTTACTTGGACGGGGCTGGCGGTTGAGACGCATCATCCCGTAAAGAGGGGAAGATATCTCGACCTGTCTACGGCATTTCATCGGTGATTTCGATATCGTAACGTCGCTCGAGCTCTTCCTTGAGCGCAACGCATTCCTCGCGCCATACGCGAGGAGCTCATTTAGCATTGCGGGTGTGCGGAAGGTTCATGACGTGGACATCTTTGATGTCGTTGAGGAGCTCGTACATCTTCTTTTTGCCGTCGCATGTGGTTTCGCCGATGATCAGATCGGCAAGATGGTTTGGCTTCAACCGCAAATTGCAAGTGCCCGATCGAGGATGTGTCTTCTTTTTCCATTTTGTTGCATGTATCGGTAAGGCTGATATACTGCAAAGGCTGTTTTAATACACATGCGCGAAGGACTTGCGTTCGCCAGTGGCCGCCACGGCGGTTGCGAACAAAGGAATGATCTCGCGCAGAGGCACAACGAATGGAGAAAGAATGTCCAAGATCACTGTACAGACCCTGCTCGACGCAGGCACCCACTTCGGTCATCAGACCCGTCGCTGGAACCCCAAGATGAAGCCCTTCATCTTCGGCAACCGTGGCGACATCTACATCATCGACCTCAAGGAGACCATGTACGGTCTCGACGCTGCTTATACCGCAGTTTCCCGTTGCGCTGAAAAGGGCGGCACGGTTCTGTTCGTAGGCACCAAGAAGCAGGCTCAGGAATCTGTTGCTGAAGCTGCCAACCGCTGCGGCATGCCTTACGTAAACGCTCGTTGGCTCGGCGGTATGCTCACCAACTTCACCACTATCCGCTCTCGCGTTCAGCGCATGGAAGAGCTCGAGGCTATGGAAGCCGACGGCCGCATGGAGCTTCTGCCCAAGAAAGAGCAGATCCTGCTGAAGAAGGAACTCGCTAAGCTGCAGACCAACCTCAACGGTATCCGCAACATGAAGAAGACCCCCGACATGATCTTCATCATCGACACCAACCGTGAGCAGATCGCTATCCACGAGTCCCACCGTCTCAACATCCCCGTTGTAGGCACGCTCGACACCAACTGCGATCCCGACGACGTTGATTTCGGTATCCCCGCAAACGACGACGCAATCCGCTCCGTTCGTCTGCTCGCAGAGTTCGTTGCTGATGCTGTTATCGCTGGCACTGGCGCTCCTGTCACCGTTGAGGACATGACCGCAGAGCCCGCAGCTGAAGCTGCTGCAGAGGCAACCCCTGCTGAATAAGCACTAAACGAATCCATTGCAATTTCTCCCTCGCCCGTCTAGTGGGCGAGGGTTCTATCTGAAAGGAATTACCATGGCAGAAATCACCGCAGCACTCGTTAAGGAACTCCGCGAGATGACCGGCGCTGGCATGATGGAATGCAAGAAGGCTCTGGTTGAGGCTGAAGGCGAACTCGAAAAGGCCGTAGACGTGCTCCGCACCCGTGGTCTTGCTGCTGTTGCCAAGAAGGCTGGCCGCGCAACCGATGAAGGTACCGTTCTGGCTCTCGTTTCCGAGTGCGGCCATGATGGTGCTCTCGTAGAGCTCAACTGCGAAACCGACTTCGTAGGCATGAACGAAAAGTTCCGTGCATACGCAGAGAAGATCGCTAAGGCTGTTCTCGCCAACAAGCCCGCCGACCTCGAGGCTCTTAAGGCTTCCGAGATCGAAGGCGAAACCGTAGAGGCTGTCGTAACCGACGCTATCCACACCTTGGGCGAAAACATCCAGCTTTCCCGCTTCGCTTTCGCTGAGCAGCCCGAAGGCGCTGTTGCTTCCTACATTCATGGCGGCGGCAAGATCGGCGTTCTGGTCGAGTTCAAGCTGGGTGACGCTTCCTTCGCAACCAACGACGATTTCAAGAAGTATGGTCGTGACGTTGCTATGCAGGTTGCTGCTGCAAGCCCCGTTTCCGCAACTCGCGAATCGGTAGATCCCGCAGTTGTAGAGCACGAGATGAGCATCTACAAGGCACAGGCTGCTGAATCCGGCAAGCCCGAGAACATCCAGGAAAAGATCGCTACCGGTCGTATGGAGAAGTTCTACAAGGAGAACTGCCTTACCGAGCAGGCTTTCGTTAAGAACCCCGATCAGTCTGTAAACGAGTACACGGCTGAGGTTGCCAAGGCTCTTGGCACCACCATCGAGATCGTTTCCTTCACCCGCTTCATGCTGGGCGAGTAAGCGAACTTAACAACGCTTTTTTGCAAGCCCTTCCAGAGATTTGGGGTAAAACCCTTCTCTGGAAGGGCTTGTCTGCATAATAGGGCTATAAATAGAGTAGGCATGCCTAGTTTCGATTTGGCATGGGTATGAAGAATCCGCATCAAGTAGATTGGGTGCATGAGATATGTCCGAAGAAGTAATTATTGCGCGTGAAACCGAAAACGTTTCAGGTACGGTACAGATCAGCGGCGCTAAGAATTCTGCGTTGAAGCTTATTGCGGCAACAATGCTGGGCCAAGGCAAGAGCACGCTCCACAATATTCCCCATATCTCCGATATCGAGATCATGAACGACGTGATTCGTAGCCTGGGCGCAACGGTTGAATGGGATGGTCACTCGCTTATCATCAATACCGAACATGCCGAAGGCCACGACACGCCCTATGAGCTTGTTTCGAAGATGCGCGCTAGCATTTCTGTGTTGGGCCCGCTTGTGGGTCGCTTTGGTTGCGCACGCGTTGCAATGCCTGGTGGTTGTAAGATCGGCGCCCGTAAAATCGACATGCACCTTAAGGTGCTCGAAGCTATGGGCGTAGAATTCGAAAACAGCCACGGCTACCTTTATGCTTCCACTCCAAATGGCCTACATTCGGCTGATGTGCTGCTCGAGTTTCCGAGTGTTGGTGCAACCGAAAATATGCTTATGGCCTCTGTTGTTGCTCCGGGCACTTCGGTTATCGACAATGCCGCGCGTGAGCCAGAAATCGTCGATCTAGCCAATATGCTGAATGCCATGGGTGCTCATGTGGAGGGCGCGGGCACGCCAACCATTACGGTAAAGGGTGTTGCTCTCTCCGAAATGCATCCATGCGAGCACACTACGGTGGGCGACCGCATCGAAGCAGGCACGTTCCTTACGGCGGGTGCCCTGCTCGGTGGCCCTGTTACGGTTAAGGGAATCGATCCGGCTTATTTGCGTATGGCGCTTATGAAGCTTGAGCATATGGGCTGCAATATTTCCACCACGGAAGACTCTATTACCGTATCGCGTACCCAGCCTTTGCGTGCTACCGACATTCAGACGCTTCCTCATCCCGGATTCCCCACCGATCTTCAGGCCCAGTTCATGCTCTTGGCTTCTTTTGCGGAAGGCAATTCCGTTATCTCTGAAAATATCTTTGAGAATCGCTTTATGTTTGCCAGTGAGCTCAACCGCATGGGGTCCCGTATCACGGTCGAGGGCCATCATGCTCTGGTTCAGGGCGTTAGCAAGCTTGAAGGGGCTCCCGTTTCTTCGCCCGACTTGCGTGGCGGCGCCGCTCTGGTAATTGCCGGCCTTGCAGCTGAGGGCGAAACGGTAGTGCATGACATCCGCCATATCGATCGCGGCTACGAAGACTACGTTGGCAAGTTGCGTGCTATCGGCGCAAATGTTGATCGTGTAACGCTGTAGGTAGGCGCGATGGCAACAAGGAACAATAGAGGAATGCATAGTGGCGGCTCAGGTCGCCGCCGTCCCTCGTCTCGAAATAAGGCCGACTGGTCTTCCTCGGTAATTGGATCGCACGCGTCCGGTTCTCGCGGGCCTCAGGCTCAGCGCCGAACCTCCGCCCATTCGCGCCGCTCTCGCACCTCAGCGGTGCCGGGTCGTCGAACTGGCGAAGTGCGTCAGATTCATATCCAATCCCGTTCGGTTGACGAACGTACATCACGTCGAAAAGTGGGGCAGTCGCGAACCGAAAGCTTTATGCGTCACCGCGACAATGTAAGCCGTATCACGTTGATCATTGGCATCATTTTGATTGTGGTTATCGCGTTGAACCTTGGTACATGCGCCTATCGCAATTCGCTTTCTTCTTCGATGGCGCTTGATGACAGCAGTGTATCCAGTGCGCTCGTTTCCGCAAAGAACGATGAGCCCACGTATACGCTGTTGGCTGGTCTCAGTGGAAGCGGCGAAAACGAGTGCGCCAGTTACTTAGCTGTTCTGCGCGTGGATTCCCAGAATAATACGGTGTCGTTGTTGAATATACCCAGCAACATAACCGCCACCTATTCAGACATTGATACAAAGGGAACCATGCTGCGAGATGCTCCCCATATCAAGGACGAGGGTGAACTGGTAAAGCAGGTCTCTTCGCTTATTGGTCAGGATATCAACCACTATGTAAGGATCACGGGCGAAGACTTTGCCTCGCTCATTGATTCCCTTGGCGGACTGAACATCAATGTAGAACAGTATGTCGACGATCCAACGGTGGGAACCGCAGTGCTTGACCCCGGCCAGCAGACCTTAAACGGAGAGCAGGCCTTGGTTTATGTGAGCGCTAAGAACTATACCGATGGATACGGTCAGCGCGCCAATGTTCAGAATCAGGTATTTACCGCATTTGTGCAGGCTCTTGAAGACAAGGGCGGCCTTGATTTTGCCATGAGCGCCGACGACATCGCAGGCAAGATTAAAACGGATATGAGCTACGACGAAATCGGCAAGATTGCCTCGTTGTTCCCCAATGCGACGTTCTATTCGAACACGGTGCCGGGAAGCCAGTCCGTTTCGGGCGACAAAGTGTCCTGGTCGGTAGCGTCCTCTTCGTTCTCTCAGGTTTGCGATCAGTTCAAGAACGGTCAGAACATGGATACCTCCGTTGACACCAGCGGGGTTAACAAAGCCTCGGTTTCCATCGTCGTCTTGAATGGCGCTGGTGCTGATGGCTACAGTGCGCAAGCGGCTCAAGTTCTTACCAACGCTGGCTACACTATCAAAGATACGGGTAACGCAGAATCGTTCGTATATGACGAAACCTTGGTAATCTATCGGTCCGACGACGACAAACTGGCAGCCGAGGCTATCGTCCAGGATCTCGGAACAGGGCGTGCTGTTGCTGCAGGTGTGTACTACAATCTCTCCACCAATATCCAGGTGGTAGTTGGCAAAGACTGGACCAGCCATGTTTGATCCAGTCGCTTATATCAATGAACCGCGCTGGCGAAGCATGAGCTTAGGGCTCGAGAGGATCGAAGAGCTGTTGACGAAATTGGGCAATCCGCAGGATAACCTTCGCTTTGTTCATGTTGCAGGCACTAATGGCAAAGGCTCAACCTGCTCGTTCATTTCAAGCATCCTGAAAGAGTCGGGCTATAAAGTGGGTTTGTTTACCAGCCCCTATATCGAGCGTTTCGAGGAGCGTATTCGCATTAATGGCGAAAACATCTCCCTGCAACGTCTTTCGGAGGTGACTCTGAGGGTAAAGGACGCGGCAGAGGCCATGGCTAGTCACCCAACCGAGTTCGAGCTTATGACTGCCGTAGCATTTACGTATTTTGCTGAAGAGAAGTGCGATATTGTTGTTGCAGAGGTCGGCTTGGGCGGAAGGCTTGACTCGACCAACGTTATCCGCACAGTTGAGGTTTGCGTGTTTGCCCCCATTTCGTATGATCATTGCGCGCTTCTGGGAAGTACGCTCTATCAGATCGCGGGCGAGAAAGCGGGTATTTTGAAATCGGGTACCCCCGCAGTGAGCGCGCCCCAAGAGCAAGAGGCCCGGCGTCGCCTGGGCGAAGAAGCGGATCGTTGTGCAACGTCTATTCGCTACGTCGATGCTTCGTCTATTGCGGGCAACACCTCTGATTTCTCGTATGGTGAGTTCGATCATCTGTCTGTTAAGCTGCAAGGATCGTTCCAGCGCATCAATGCAGCGGTTGCTTTGGAAGCGTGCAAGGTGCTTGCCCAGCGTGGCTGGGGCATCAGCGAGCAAGCGATGCGAAGAGGCCTGTCTCGCGCTTCATGGGCGGGTCGTTTTGAGTTTCTGCGTCACAACCCCGACGTTCTTATAGATGGCGCTCACAATATCCATGCCGTACGCGCGCTTAGCTCCGAGCTTGCATCTCGTTATGACCAGGGAAGTGTGGTATTTTGCATGGGCGTCATGGCCGACAAAGACTATGCAGAAATGCTGAAGCTGCTGGTTCCGTTAGCCAAGGCGTTCGTGTGTTACCGACCCGATAACCCCCGTGCGCTTTCAGAATCCGATTTGGCGGACGCGGTTCAGATCGCTGTGGGAAGCCATCCGGTAGAAGTGGTGGCTGCTCCAACGCCTCATAGCGCGGTAGAGTATGCCCTTGGGTTTTCTGGGGATAGCCTACCCATTTGCTTCTGCGGTAGCCTCTATGGAATCGCCTCTATCAAAAAGGCGTGGCGCCACTTCGAGAACACAAGGCAATGAACCTGTGCGCATTTGATGGTCAAAGTCCCTGCTGGAAGGCAGCGGCATTGTGTGGGTTATACTAACCACTGTTGAAGTATCCCGAAAGGGCTTGGGCGGCGCCAAGTTCTGAACCTGGTCAGGTCCGGGAGGAAGCAGCCATAAGGGGCCTCTGACGAGCGCCCGGGCCTTTTCGGGATACTCGGTTTCGCCGATCAATTTGATCGGCGAAACGTGTATATGGGCACATTTGCAACAACCAAGACGAAGGATCGCATGGAAATCATCAACTTTATTCTGGGCTTGCTTCACGATCCGCGTGGCGCAATTGCTGGCTGGATCGTAACGCTGGGTGCGGTTTGGGTGTACACCCCTCTGTTTCTCATCGTATTCATTGAAACGGGTTTGGTATTCTTCCCCTTCCTTCCCGGTGATTCCCTTTTGTTCGCGGCGGGTGTGTTCTCTGCCGATGGCGGTGGCTTGAACCTTGGTGCAACGCTCTTGGTGTTTTACGCTGCGGCTATTCTGGGCAACACCTCCAACTATTGGATCGCCCGCTTCTTCGGCACCCGCATTATCGACTCGGGCAAGATCAAGGCTCTTACGCCTGAGCGTATGGCGAAGCTCGATCACTTTTTCGAAAAGTACGGTGGGCTCACTATCGTCATCACACGCTTTATGCCATTCTTCCGTACCTTTGCTCCTTTTATTGCCGGCACGGGGCATATGAACTTCGGCAAGTTCACGCTGTTCAATTGCGTGGGTGGCATTTCGTGGGTTTCGCTGTTTGTGTTGGTGGGCTTCTTCTTTGGTGGCGTACCCTTTGTGCAGGAGCATTTCGAAGTCATCGTGCTGGGAATCGTAGCCGTTTCTGTGGCGCCTGCCTTTATTGGTGCCGTTAAGGCGGCAATTTCTTCCCGAAAAAGCGGCAAACGCGATTTCGAGGTTGAGGCGGCGGTTGATGCCGAGCGCATTGCTCGCGCAAAACATGCTCGCTCCGAAGAGGATGCCCGTTAAAATCGGTAAGGCACTATAACACCCCATATGCCCCATATCAGTAGGGCATATTGCAAAATTCCGCTTATGCGGATGTGAAGCGGAGGCTTGGCTATCCGCGAAGGAGGCTCTGCATGGAGGCGCTGTATCGCAAATATCGTCCGTCCACGTTTGCTGATGTCGTAGGGCAGGAGCATATCGAGCGTACGCTGAAAAACGCAATCGAGCAGGATAAGGTCTCGCATGCCTATTTGTTCTGCGGTCCGCGCGGCACCGGTAAAACAACTACAGCTCGCATTCTTGCCAAAGCCCTGATGTGCGAAAAGGGCCCCACCATTGAACCCGATGGCACCTGCGAGGAATGCCAGGCTATTGCCCAAGGTACGCATCCCGACGTGTACGAGTTGGACGCCGCAAGTCGTACGGGTGTTGAAAATGTGCGCGAGGAAATCATTAGCCGTGTAAGCTATGCGCCGACTCGTGGCGCGTGGAAGGTCTACATCATCGACGAGGTGCACATGCTCTCGACGGCGGCCTTCAATGCTCTTCTTAAGACTATCGAAGAGCCACCAAGCCATGTTGTTTTCATTCTCTGCACCACCGATCCGCAGAAGGTTCCTGAAACCATTCTCTCGCGGTGCCAGCGCTTCGATTTCCATCGCATATCGATCGAATCCATCGTGGCGCGCCTTGGTGCTGTGTGCGCCGAAGAGGGTGTCGAGTTCGAGGCCGAAGCGCTTGATCTTATTGCGCATCGCGCCGAGGGCGGAATGCGCAATGCCCTCACTTCGCTTGAGCAGCTCATTGCGTATTGCGGAGGCAAGGCGACGCTCGAAGGAGCGCAAAGCCTTCTGGGTTCGCTTGATAACGCCGATCTCTCTGAAATCGTAGGGGCAATCGGTCGCAGGGATGCAGCAGCATGTTTCAACTGGGTCGCTCAGTATGTGGAAACTGGCGCCGACCTTGCCCAGTTTGTCCATGATTTGGCGGGGCATGTGCGCACGTTGTACCTGATGTCTATGACGGGCCTTGATGTGGAGCTGCAAATCAGCGAATCGATGCGCACGGTAATGATCGAGGAGCTGAAGCTCTTTGGCCAAGATCGCCTTAGTCGCATGCTTGTCCTTTTAGGTGATGTGTCGAAGGAGCTGCGCGTTTCGAGCAATCCTCGCCTAACGTTCGAGATCGCTCTTACTCGTATGGTTCGCCCCGAATCGGATCTTACACTCGAGGCCTTGGCAGAACGGGTCGAAGAGCTGGAGCGACGCTTGTCGGCATTGGGGAATGGTTCTGCTTCCGTCGAAGCTTCTCCTGTGGCATCGGCTCGTGCTGGCAGCAGTACTCCGCAATACACAGCTGCATCTGCCCAGCCTGCAGTGCATGTGCCTTCTGTTTCGGCGCCTGCGTCGGGTGGCTCTTTTGACCAGCCTGTTTCCGCCGCTCAGTCGTCCCAAATTCCTGCAGCGCAGGTCTCGCTTGGTCAAAATGCCGCTCGTTCCCAGGCTCCCGTTTCTCAGCCTGCTGCTCAGCTGCCGCCGCAGGCATCGGCGCCTGTTGTTCCTCCGGTACCGCAAGCATCAGCGTCTACCGCCCAGTCGACGCCGCAGGCATCGGCTGCTGCCCCCGCTGCTCAGCCTGCCGGATCTTTCCCCTCGGTCCCTGAGGCGGCCCAACCGCACCAGGCAACAACGCTTACCGCTCAGGTCGACTTGTCTAACCCTGCTGCTGTGCAGCGTCTGTGGCATTCAGTCACCGCTTCCCTCAGGAAGGTTAATCCTGCGCGTGGTGTTCTGTTTATGAATGCCAAGGTTTCCGCCGAGGCAAATGGCCAGGGGATTGTGGTCGAATTCGGAAAAGATAGCGCTTTCGCATTTAACGCGGCTCAAAAAGCTGAAGTTCAAGAGCTGCTTGCCAAAACCATTCAAACTGTTGCGGGCGGAAATGTGCCGTATCGTTTGGCGTTAGCCGGCGGCAATCCATCGGCTACGCCCGTTGCCGCACAGCCTGCGAGCGTTCAATCCGGAACGGCGCTCCAATCGAATACCGTAGCGCAAACCGCCACGAACCCTTATGCCGCCAAGGCGGTCGCCGCAGTGCGCGCGGCGCAAGCGGCGGCAAAGGCAAGCCAGGCGAAGGCCCCGCAACCCGTAATTCAAAATGCCGCTTCTTGCGCGGCCCCCTCTGCTTCTCAGCAAATGGGGGATAGCGCGGCTTCCTCTCCGTTGCCCGAATCTCAGATACAGCCTATGCCAAGGTCCTCTGCGGCGGCGCAGCAGGTTCCCGCGGCAACGTCTCCGGTATCCGCCGATCCCGAGCCGTATGACGACCGGGTTCCCCTTGATGTGTATGGGGCAAGTGTCTCTGCCGAATATGGCGAAGATCCCTATGCTCAGCAATATGGGGCTTCATCAAGCCAGCAGTTCACGGCACCCGCTTCTTATGCGCAGCCTACTGTTGAGCCGGTTTCGGCGTCTGCGGGTTCCTCCCAAGCGGCAGCGCCGACAATCGCTGCGCCCTCTCAGGCCGGCGGTGCCTCCAATGCCGCTGCGCCTGATTCATCCGTATCTGGCCAAAACGAGGCGGAACGGATCAAGAGCATCCTCACTCAGAGTTTCGGCGAGGGGATAAAGTTTGAGGAGCTTCCCGAATAGCGCCAGCCTTTCGGTACAATGCAAAGAAGTGCGGCCATTTTGGCCAGTTAAGACGAAACGCCCAACCCCTAACAAAGGAGAATCATGGGAATGAATATGCAGCAGATGATGCGTCAGGCGCAGAAGATGCAGAAAGAATTGCAGAAGGCTCAGCAGGAAATCGCTGAAATGACGTTCGAGGGCACTGCAGGTGGCGGCATGGTAACTGCTGTTGCTCGTGGCGATAAATCCATCGAGTCCATCACCATCAATCCCGATGTGGTTGATCCTGAAGATGTTGAAATGCTTCAGGACATGGTATGTGCGGCTGTCAACGAAGCACTTCGCGGCGTTGACCAGATGGGTAGCGCCCGCATGAGCTCCGTTACCGGTGGCCTCAACATCCCAGGTATGAGGTAATTGCAATTCCGTGAACGCTTCATCGGCAATACAGAAGCTGCTTGACGAACTCGAGCGCCTTCCTGGGGTGGGTCCTAAATCCGCCCAACGAATTGCGTATTGGATTTTGAACGAAGAAAAGGCGGATGCCCTTCGCTTGGCCAATTCCATTATCGAAGTGAAGGACACTGTCCATTTTTGCTCTCGATGCTTCAATTACGCTCAAGACGATCTTTGCGATATCTGCTCTTCCGAAAGGCGAGACCATTCCGTTGTCTGTGTGGTATCGGAGCCGCGAGATATCCCGCCAATAGAGCGAACGGGTACGTTTTCTGGCGTGTACCATGTGCTTGGCGGTGCCCTTTCGCCGCTTGAGGGTATCGGTCCAGAGCGTCTTCATATTGCCGAGTTGATGGCCCGCCTTACCGATGACTCAATCAAGGAAGTCATCTTGGCAACGAACCCGAACATTGAAGGCGAAACAACGGCCAGTTATCTTGCACGCCTTATCAAGCCCTTGGGCGTAAAGGTGTCTCGTTTGGCAAGCGGCTTGCCTGTTGGTGGTGACCTCGAATTTGCGGATGAGGTCACTCTTGGCAGGGCAATCGAATCCCGATTGGAGCTGTAGCTTCAGGAGGAACGATGCTTCAATCGGAGCCGGATGCTGTCCGCTCTGATTGGAAAAGATCAAGCGAGGCAACCTTACATAATTAATGTTTGAATCTTCCCACTGCCCCTGAGGATTACGGGAAAGAAAAAGAGCTCCTTGGAATGCACCAAGGAGCTCTTTTGCGATTTACAAGTAAAAGGTATCAGCACTGTTTCAACGCGTGCACGACAAGGAGCAAGAATCTTACTTCGAACGACTCTCATGCTGAAGGGAATAGTCTCTTATAAAAGAAGGCACCTCTTCTATCTCCATATCGAGCACAATAGATAGTTCACCATAAATACGCCTCTGTGCGTCGTCGAGCAACTTCTTATAGGTCAATGAAGCTCCGTGCTTCTTGCTTTCCTGCTCCTGTATGCGCGCATGCATTGATTTGCAAACCAGCAATAGTGAAAGAAAGTCGTTGGAGCGGATCAACTCACGGAAATGTTCTTGGACCAAATGCGAGTTCGTGTCTTGGAACGTGTCTGGTTCGAGGTCGAAAACCATGTCCAGCGAATGCAAAGCCTCTTCTTTATTAAGGGTATGCCGCAATTCAGCACTGCGCGAATGAGGTACATAGGCTTTTCCAAGGCGTTTCTCTATCGGAGCAAGTATGTAATAGAGCTCGTTTTCGTCTCCAGCAAGAGAAACATGGGCATCGTTTTGGATTACTTGGCAGATTCCCAGAGATGAATAGATGACGTATTCGCCGACTTCATAAGGCATACGGTCGCCTTCTTTCTTATACAAGCCTGTAACAATGATAAACCTATAGAGTGTCAGGTATGTGTAAATGCACACAACTTAAGGCGAACGGCGTTCTTCTGACCTGGTGTTTTGAAAAAAAATGAAGCAAAATTGAAAAAAGTTACAATTCCCCCCTTGCAATCCCCCCGATGCGGGGTATTATAGCTAAGCCTTCTGACGAGGGGGGGCGCCCGCAAAGGGCGGCTCCGAGTCGGCGAGCGGCCCGCCAAGCGGGGCGCGGGGCCGGAAGAGGAAACTT
>ERZ1034920.1709-NODE-1709-length-13581-cov-25.057519_pt1 | contig 13581 bp, 10 predicted proteins | sample MGYA00520688_ERZ1034920 | MGnify/ENA primary metagenome ERZ1034920 (study PRJEB33766, sample SAMN09781785) | gut metagenome | biome: gut microbiome | host: Homo sapiens | place: Madagascar | study: EMG produced TPA metagenomics assembly of the PRJNA485056 data...
GATGTGAAGAAACTATCATCTTCCCAAGAACATCTTTAAATTCAGTATTTCCATTAACATAGCCATCCATACTGGCAGAATTTTCCATATAAAAATTCATCTGATAATTCTTCAAACTTGCTTTTGTATCCTTGTTTTTAAGGACAGCATTAGTACCATCCAATTTTGGATGTTCAGGAATAGGAGTTGGCTTTTTTATTGAAAATAATATTATTATAACAATTGCAATAATACCAATAAGTAAAGAAACTTTTTGCTTCATTATGCTCGAGGTTATATTTAGGTGACACATACGCTGTTTGTTCCCAAATATACAGCATAATAATACTAAGTTTTTAACGAACATAAAAAAGCGTGGGAACCGCCTGTCGTCTGTTCCACTGATAGAGGCCTTCGCATTGCCCGATACTGCTGAACAGACAACGTTAGAAGCCCACGCCGATATGATACACTCCACCACATGGAGTAATTCTACCTATTAATAAACAGGTACAATACTCCATTGGCAGTGATATAATCACACCCGAGGACACCTACCGTTGCTAAGTCCATGACAGTATCTGAAAGTTGCGAAGTTTCTATCAGTCGTGAACAAAGCGCCAAGTATGCGCCTTAAATATGTCGTGCCTCTACACCCTAATCGCCAATTATACAAAGTTTTAAGCTCATATAAAGGCTCGGTATAAAACGAGGCTTTTATCTATGGAATCAAAGCTATAAGCACTTATCTTCCAATAACTGCCCACAAATTTAGCAATTAATATTGAAACAACAAAAACTTTCTGCAAAAAAATGTCTATGCTGACAGATTTAAAAAGTTATATAATTACCATGGTTCATAATTACTGCATTGTTGTGCAATGTGTAATAAACACAAAATCCCATCTATCCTGCAAGACAGATTAATCATCCATTACTGATAGACATTTTTAGATAGAGGGTCCGACATGGGTACTTAAAGCACTGTCTTTAGATACTTTTTTACCACATAAGACTTTAATGCCTAATGCAAGTACTTGCTTTTGATACTGAAAGTACTTGTGATTTGCAGAAATAGCATGACACATTCTCTAATATGCTTAGCGAAAATGAAGTATTCAACTTGGCATCAATGTATTAGTAATTTTCAGTGTCCCTCTGCACAGAGCGGAGACGGCACAACACACCCATAAATTTTTCTTTACTTTTCCCTTACTGGGATTTCGATATTTTCAACTGATTTCTATTTGTGCGTGAATATGGAAAATATAAAGTAAAGCACTAACAAACTGAGTATCAAATTGTTATATTCTCAACGCTTCAAATTAGATTTTATTATGTCCTCATGTCGTACGACATAAGACTTTATAGTTGTACGACTTGAGCGCTCAAGTCGTACAACATGAGGGTGTATTGTCGTACAACATGAACATATATAGTCGTACAACAATAGATTTTTTTTTGCGGAAAATGATAAAAAGAGGAAGCTACTTATACAAAAAACCATATTTTCACTTACAGATTACCCAAAAGCAAGTAGGCAAAATCTGGGAACAAATAATTACAGGGAATAGCCTTTCTTTTTCATTTACCTTTGCATCATGCGAAGTTTGGAGCATCATACCTCACTCCTATCCTCTTTCTCCATCAAGTTCTTACGAGGTTTCTTCCCGCATCGATTCTTAGGAAGATAAAGAGAAGGATGGTAAAGCCCCAGAGCGACGAGCCTCCATAACTGAAGAACGGAAGCGGGATGCCGATAACAGGAGTGAGTCCCAATACCATACCTACATTAATAAACACGTGAAAGAGGAAGATACTGAGTACACTATAACCATATACTCGCCCAAACTTGAAGGGCTGCCGCTCGGCAAGAATAATCAGCCTGATGATCAAAGCCAAGAACAGCAACAGCACTCCTGCCGATCCTAAGAATCCTTCCTCCTCACCCACAGTACAGAAGATGAAATCGGTGTCCTGCTCGGGCACAAACTTCAGTTTGGTCTGTGTACCATTGAGGAAGCCCTTTCCCTGAAGACCACCAGAACCTATCGCAATCTCACTCTGGTGCACATTATAACCCGCACCAGCCAAGTCTTCCTCCAGTCCGAGAAGTACGTTGATACGCACACGCTGATGAGGCTCCATCACATTGTTGAGCACATAGTCGGCAGAATAGAAGAAAGCCAAGGACCCTAAGGCAAACAAGGCGATGAAATAATAGTTTCTGATGCGTGAGGATAAGCCCTGATAGAACAGGAATCCAATGAGCACGAAACTTACAATCAACTGAACATAGGTCACATCGAAAGGAATGACGTAAACAGAGAAGAGCATACATCCCAAAGTGATGCCGACTGTATAGAGAAGCATCTGTACCGTTTGCCGCCCATTGTGAATATAGGTGCTCACCATGCCCGTAGAGAAGATTTGCACAAGTAAGAGCACAACAAACTCGCCTACCGACGTTTGTCCATCCCACATCATCACATTTTCGTACTTCACACCCACCACGAAGTAAACCACCATGGCAACGGCAGTAAAGAGAATACTGCCAGGCATTCCTTCACGATAGAACATAAGGAAGAAGGCAGAATAGACAAGTGCAGAACCCGTCTCGCGCTGTCCCACGATACATATCATCGGAAGGATAATGATAAAGGCTGCAGCAAAGAAGTCTTTCATGCGATGAATATTGAAGCCATAGCTCGACATAAACTTGGAAATGGCAAGAGCCGTAGCAAACTTGGCAAACTCGGCTGGCTGCAGACGCAAAGGTCCAAGCACAAGCCACGAACGGGAACCCTTGATACTATGCGGATTGAAGATGGTGGCAAAGAGCAACAGTACCAAGGCGGCATAGATGACATAAGAGAAGGTGTCGTAGAACCTGTCATCGAGCAACAAGATAATGAAACCGAGCGTGATGGAGGTTCCTATCCAGATAATCTGCATACCCGAACGAGAACCAAGACTGAAAATATCATTGTCGCCATAGGTATAGCTGGCACCACAGACACTTATCCATCCAAAGGTGAGAAGCGCCAGATAAATGCCTATCGTCCACCAGTCGAGCGAACGAAGCACACCTTGTTGTCTGTTATCTGATTGAACCATATTACTTATTCAAATATCGCAAATCGAGCGAGTTTGGGTTATTAAAAGTTGAAGAAGAGAGGCGCTTTCTGTTGCTTAAGATGAAGCGCCCATCTCCCTGATATTTCTATCTGCTGCTTGAGCCATAGGCAATTCTTCGTGCCTGCATCTGTGCGGCAAGAGCCTCAGAAGCTGGCGACAACTTGCCTTTGATATATTGTTCCATCATGAGTCCACCAATAGGCACGCCATAGTCGGCTCCCCAGCCACCGTTCTCAACATATACTGCGATGGCTATCTGAGGATTGTTCATCGGTGCGAAACCCATGAACACAGAGTGGTCGTGACCACGGTTCTGTGCAGTACCAGTCTTGCCGCATGGTTCAAAGTCATAACGGGCAAGCATCTTACAGGTTCCCTTCAAGGCAGAGCTGCGCATACCTGCCACGACATAGTTGTATGCCTTTTTCGAGGCCATGGTGTAATGACGACGAGTATAGAGTGTATCGAGCGGCTCACCCTTCACCTTGCGCACCACATGGGGCGCATAATAATATCCTCGGTTGGCGATGGTGGCTCCAAGATTGGCTATCTGCAGAGGAGTGAGGTTGACCTCACCCTGTCCGATAGAGATACTGATAATGGTGAGTCCGTTCCATGACCCTCGGTAAGCCTTGTCGTAGAACTCGGCATTAGGAATCAGTCCTCGTTTCTCGCCAGGCAGGTCGATACCAAGTTTGTATCCGAATCCCATACTCTTCATATAGTCGCGCCAGGTGTTCATAGCCACTTGCACATTGGGATACTTGCGCCTGTTGCCCATCATATAATAGAGTCCCCAACAGAAGTAGCCATTGCAGGAGGTACTGATGGCATCGACGAGAGCTATAGGAGAAGGATGTCCGTGACAGCCTACATGCAGTCCGCGATAAGAGAATCCATGATGACAGGGGAAAGCTGTACCCGGCGTGATGATTCCTTCGGTGAGGTATGTGAGCGCCTGAGTAGTCTTGAAGGTTGAGCCCGGTGGATACTGACCCATGATACTTCTGTTGAGCAACGGCTTCCAGGGGTCGTGCGAAAGGTAACGGTGCATCTTTCCGCGCATCTTTCCTACCAACCTACGTGGATCATAAGAGGGCGACGACACCATGGCAAGCACTTCGCCCGTCTTGGGGTCGATGGCTACAATACTGCCTATCTTTCCTTGAAGGAGTCGCTCTCCAAGAGCCTGCAGATTCAGGTCGATGCCCAGAGTAAGGTCTTTGCCTGCCACAGGACGCTGATCGAACTTGCCACGCTGGTAACTTCCCTGTATTCGTCCGTGCGCATCACGAAGTTTGATTTTGATACCCTTCTCTCCCCTGAGCTCTTTTTCATAGTATTTCTCCACACCGAGTTTACCGATATAGTCGCCTGGCTGATAGTAGCTGTCATCTTCTATATCGCTCTCCGAAACTTCTCCCACATCTCCGAGCACATGGGCAGCATAGGGACCGGTGTATTCACGTATGCTTCGCTTCTGCACATAGAAACCTGGGAAACGGAACATCTTTTCCTGGAACACACTGAAGTCCTTATCGGACAACTGTCCCATGAAGAGCTGCTGGGTGTAACGCGAATAACCGGGATTTTTGGAACGGTCCTTGATATCGTTCATTCGCTTGATGAAGAACTCTTTTGTAATGCCAAGCGAGTTGCAGAAGTCCGTCGTGTCGAGTCTTCCACTCTCCTCGTTCATCACCACCATGATATCATAAGACGGCTGATTGTACACCATCAGTTTGCCGTTTCTGTCGTAGATGGCTCCACGTGACGGATATTCCACCTGCTTGAGGAAGGCATTACTGTCGGCATTCTTCTTATAGTCGTCGCTCATAATCTGCAACGTAAAGAGACGAATGATGTAAAAGGTCACAATTCCTATGGCCACTCCACCTATCACAAACTTACGTTTTTCGAGATTATAATCGATCATAATACCTATTTATATAATATGCCCTATTTTTATATATTTTACCCTTACACCTTATTATTATATATACCTTATTATATATATATGTATCATTCTATGCATGCATAGAGTATGATTCGTTCTCCGTCTATTTCGTAGAGAGAAGGCGAAAGGGAAAAACTACTTGCGCACATTCTCTATGGCCATCAGCAACACATAGGTGAGAGCAGCACTTCCCACGATACATTCTATCCACTGCAACCAGTTGAAGAAATTGAAAGTCTCGAGTGTAAAGAAGAGCAGGCAATAAATCACCACGATGATGAGCGAATACCAAAAGTAAGAACTTCCAAGCGTGCGCACGCCAGGAAGCAAGTCGTCAGAACTGTCACGGGGCAGGAACAGCTCGAGCAGATAAGGCTGCAAGAGAGCTATTGCCGTCATAGAGCCAGCAGCCACACCCGGAGTGTTGGCGAAAATGTCGACTCCCAATCCCAGGGCAAAACTCCACAATAACATTTGCCAACGAGGCGTGTTACGACGAAAGTGGAGCACGAACATGATGTACAGAAGCGGTGTGGCGCAATGGAAAAGATGTATATGGTTACACACCAGTCCTTGCACCAGCAGGAGAACAAAGAATACTCCCCATCGCTTTACTATATCTATACTCATTTTTCAAAAAGAATTGAAAAAGTGTTGTCTTTTAAATCTGTTTTGTTTCTGCGAAACGGCAGAGTGCATTATTGTGGCTTGATGGAATCCTGTGCTGCCCGCATCAGGTCGATACGTTCCTGCAAGGCAGAATCATCAACAAGGCACACATCGCGCAAGCGGGCAAAATCGGTAGACAACTTAACCTGTACACGATATGACAGTCCGTCTGCCGAATTGAACACATGCAGAACCTTTCCCACCATGACACCTGGAGGGAAGACCGATGAATATCCACTCGTCACCACATTGTCGCCCAACTTGAAGTGAGCATGTCTTGGCACGTCCTCGAGATAAGCCAGCTGTGAGGAGCCACCTCGCCAGCGCAGATAGCCGAAATAGCCACGGCGCTGTATGGTACAGCTGATATTGGAATGGCTGTTGAGAGCAGGGATGACGATGCTGTAATGTTCAGACACCAAGTAGACAATGCCTACCACGCCCATGCCACAAACCACGCCCATATCGCGCTTCACTCCATCGGCAGAACCCTTATCTATAGTGATAAGGTTGTCGTATCTGTTCACCATATTGGCGACGACCTTTGCCGGAATAAGCCTGCATCCCTGAAAGGGGACCATGCTTGACAAGCGTGTCACTGCAGCTTCCTGACTGCGGGTAAGGCGGGCGATACTGTCGTCCAGCATTCTTACCTGCTGTTCCAGGAAAGCATTGCGCTGAGTGAGCTGACTGTTGACGCCTGACAGCGCGAAGTAACTCTCCACAGCCGAATCCCACTCATACACCTTGCCCGTAACGGCGTTGGCCGACGAGAACCACACACTGCCCTGATAACTGTTGTATCTGAAGAGCAGTACCATGCTCACTACCTCAAGCACCAGGAACACAAACCAGTGGTTGTGTTTCGCCAGAAACTCTGTAAGGTTGTGCATACGCTATAGTTTCTCTGAAATTCAGATTTTCAATTATCTCATCAGGAACGAGAAGCGGTCTACATTCTTCAGCGCGATGCCGGCACCCTTAGCCACACTGTGCAATGGGTCTTCGGCAATATGGAAAGGAATGTTGATCTTGGCTGTGAGACGCTTGTCGAGTCCACGGAGCAAAGCTCCACCACCAGAGAGCCAGATACCATTCTTCACGATATCAGCATAGAGCTCAGGAGGAGTGTTCTCAAGTGCTGAGAGCACAGCATTCTCGATCTTTGCCACAGTTTTGTCCAAGCACTGAGCTATCTCCTGATAGCATACAGGCACCTCCATCGGCAGAGCTGTGATGCGGTTAGGGCCATGAACAATAAAGTCTTCTGGAGCCTCATCACCCAGGTCGGTAAGAGCAGAGCCTACATGTATCTTGATACGCTCGGCCATACGCTCAGACACCTTCACATTGTGCTGACGGCTCATGTACTCCTGGATATCAGCAGTCAGGTCGTCACCGGCTGTACGGATGGAGTTGTTGCTCACAATACCGCCAAGTGAGATGACAGCAATCTCGGTGGAACCGCCACCTATATCAACTATCATGTTTCCCTCTGGCGCCTCCACATCGATACCGATACCGATTGCTGCTGCCATAGGTTCAAAAATCAAGTAAACATCACGTCCATCGGCATGCTCGGCAGAATCGCGTACAGCACGGAGCTCCACCTCGGTAGAACCAGAAGGCACACCAATAACCATACGGAGTGAGGGAGAGAAAAGACGGCTTCCTGTATGCACCATCTTGATAAGACCGCGCATCATCTGCTCGCATGCAGTAAAGTCGGCTATCACACCATCACGCAAAGGACGGATAGTACGGATATTGTCATGAGTCTTCTCGTACATCATCTTAGCCTTCTCACCTACAGCAATCATCTTGTCTGTACGGCGGTCGAGGGCTACAACAGAGGGCTCATCCACCACAATCTTATCATCGCTGATAATAATGGTGTTGGCTGTTCCCAAGTCCATTGCGATTTCCTGAATAAATGAAAAAAATCCCATTTTCTTTTATAATTACTAATTGTTTATTTTAAGCTTAAAATATCTACGCCAGCACTAAAGCTGACGCACATTACTTAGCGAACCAAGCGTGGATAGCTGTATCGTAGTGTGAGCTTACGCCAAAGGCACGCTCTGCAAACATTTTGCGATCCTCGATATCGGTCTCAGCACCTTTCTTCTTCAAGATATCGAGCAGCACACTGTACTCAGCCTTGCTGGGCACGATAACAACATCCTTGAAGTTCTTGGCTCCGGCACGGATCAGAGAGATTCCGCCTATATCGATCTTCTCAATGATATCGGCATCACTTGCACCGCTTGCCACAGTCTGCTCGAAAGGATAAAGGTCTACTACCACGAGGTCGATGCTTGGAATCTCATATTCCTTCATCTGCTCCTGATCGCCCTCATTGTCGCGACGCGCAAGAATACCTCCGAATATTTTTGGATGAAGAGTCTTCACACGTCCACCGAGGATGGATGGATAAGTGGTTACATCCTCCACTTTCTGACATTCATAACCGAGTGACTCGATAAACTTCTGTGTACCACCGGTGCTCAAGAATTTAACACCCTCTTCATTCAACTTGGCAAGGAGTTCATCCAAGCCGTCCTTGTGAAAGACAGACACTAAAGCTGTCTTGATTTTCTTTGTTTCAGCCATTGATTTCTACTTATTTGAAATAATGGTGCAAAGGTACAAATAATATTTGAGCCCACCAAAAATCACTCGTGTTATTATTAGCTTTTTAACGCAAGAACGATGTTTCTTGACCTGAGTTAACCCTAAAAGCCATTTCTGCCATCTTTTAAGACCAAAGCTGGTCATCTATTAAGACCGAAGCCGGTCGTCTATTAAGACCAAAGCCGATCATCTATTAAGACCAAAGAGAATCATTCACAAAGTACAAAACTCGTCTCCCGTCAAGCGCCCGATTACCGACACATTGACAGCAATTTCGACTATAAAAGTCTAAAAAGCAACGAAAAACAAGACAGAATGTCAGCACTCTGTACCTCGGCACACATTTCGCTTCAACGGTTGGCAAACAACAAATAACATAACGAAACAAATAAAACAAGAAAGGAGAAATATATGACATTCGACAAATTTACAATCAAGGCGCAAGAAGCGGTGCAAGCCGCTGTGAACACAGCGCAACGAAATGGTCAGCAGACCATCGAGCCGGTGCATCTTCTCAGCGGAATCATCGAGAAAGCACCTGATGTGACCAACTATATCTTCCAGAAGCTGGGCATGAACGGAGGACAGATCTCCATGCTCCTGCAGCAGGAATTGCAGCATCTTCCCCGCGTACAGGGTGGCGGACAGCCATACCTCTCCAATGACACCAATCAGATATTGATCAACGCCGAGGATACTGCCAAGAAGATGGGCGACGAGTTCGTAAGCGTAGAGCCTATTCTGCTCGCCATTCTGAAAGGCAACTCTACAGCAGCCCGCATCCTGAAAGATGCCGGCGCCAACGAGAAAGACATGCTCGCTGCCATCCAGGCTCTTCGTCAGGGACAGAACGTGAAGAGCCAGAGTGCAGACGAAAACTATCAGAGTCTGGAGAAATACGCCAAGAACTTGGTTGAACAAGCCAGAAGTGGAAAGCTCGACCCCGTAATCGGACGTGACGAGGAGATACGTCGCGTGCTCCAAATCTTATCAAGAAGAACGAAAAACAACCCAATCCTTATCGGTGAGCCTGGTACAGGTAAAACCGCCATCGTTGAAGGACTTGCCGAAAGAATCGTACGTGGCGACGTACCGGAGAACTTGAAGAACAAGCAGCTCTATTCGCTCGACATGGGCGCACTGGTGGCTGGTGCTAAATATAAAGGCGAATTCGAAGAGCGACTGAAGAGCGTCATCAAGGAAGTGACCAACGCCAACGGACAGATTATCCTCTTCATCGACGAGATTCACACCTTGGTAGGTGCCGGCGGTGGAGAAGGCGCCATGGATGCTGCCAATATTCTGAAGCCAGCATTGGCACGTGGCGAGTTGAGAGCCATCGGTGCCACCACCCTCAACGAGTATCAGAAATACTTCGAGAAGGATAAGGCTTTGGAACGTCGTTTCCAGACCGTAATGGTCAACGAGCCTGACGAGGTGGACGCCATCAGCATTCTCCGAGGCATCAAGGAGCGTTACGAGAACCATCACAAGGTTCGTATTCAGGACGACGCCTGCATCGCAGCTGTCAAACTTTCTGAACGTTACATCTCCGACCGATTCCTGCCAGACAAGGCTATCGACCTGATGGATGAGGCTGCTGCCAAACTCCGTATGGAGCGCGACTCCGTGCCTGAGGAACTGGACGAGATTACACGTCACCTAAAGCAGTTGGAGATAGAGCGTGAGGCCATCAAACGCGAGAACGACCAGCCTAAGATTCAGCAACTCGACAAGGAGATTGCCGAGCTGAAGGACAAGGAACGCGATTTCCGTGCTAAATGGGAAGGAGAGAAAGACCTCGTCAATAAAATTCAGCAAGACAAGCAGGAGATTGAGAACCTGAAGTTTGAGGCTGAGCGCATGGAACGTGAAGGCAACTACGAGCGCGTGGCTGAGATTAGATATTCTAAGCTGACTGCTCTCGAAGAAGACATCAAGCGCATCCAGGAACAACTGAAGAGCACTCAAGGTGGCGAGGCCATGATACGCGAAGAGGTTACAGCCGACGATATTGCCGAGGTGGTAAGCCGCTGGACCGGAATACCTGTAAGCCGTATGATGCAGAGTGAGCGTGAGAAACTGCTCCATTTGGAGGAAGAACTTCACAAGAGAGTCATCGGTCAGGACGAGGCCATCACCGCCGTGAGTGATGCTGTACGCCGCTCACGTGCCGGTTTGCAAGACCCGAAACGTCCTATCGCAAGTTTCATCTTCCTCGGCACAACCGGTGTGGGTAAGACTGAGCTTGCCAAGGCTTTGGCAGAATATCTCTTCAATGACGAGTCGATGATGACACGTATCGATATGAGTGAATATCAAGAGAAGTTCAGCGTCACCCGTCTGATAGGTGCGCCTCCAGGATATGTAGGCTATGATGAGGGTGGACAGTTGACAGAGGCTGTTCGTCGCAAACCATACAGTGTGGTTCTCTTCGATGAGATTGAGAAGGCTCATCCCGATGTCTTCAACACCCTGCTTCAGGTATTGGACGACGGACGACTGACCGACAACAAAGGCCGTGTAGTAAACTTCAAGAACACCATCATCATCATGACTTCCAACGCAAGCCGTGATATGTTGAGAAAGACCTTCCGTCCGGAGTTCCTGAACCGTATCGACGACATCATCACCTTCAAGCCTCTCACCAAAGAGCAGATTGGCCAGGTGGTTGAGCTTCAGATGAACAGAGTCAAGAAGATGTTGGCTCCTCAAGGCTTCGAACTTCGCTGGACTCCTGCCGCCATCCAATATTTGGCAGAGGTGGGCTACGATCCAGAGTTTGGCGCACGCCCTGTAAAGCGCGCAATACAAGACTATGTATTGAACGACTTGAGCAAGAAGATCCTCGCCGAGCAAGTCAGTCGTGAGAAACCTATCACCATCGACCACACCAAGGAAGGCGGATTGCTATTCGAGAACAAGTAATGTTAACGACAGAAAGAGAAACAACTACGCTACTTGCGTAAGTTGAACCATCATAAAAAGTCTACTATGCTAACCCCTTTTTTAGGGGTTAGCATAGTAGACTTTTAATATTTAAGAGAAGAAGGTACAGAAAACCAGCTGTTAACTGTTAACTCTGTTAACCCCTATTTCAGATTCTTATCCAAGAACTCCAGCATTTTCTCCTGCGCCTTCAAACCGCAGGAATGAGGAATTTTTCTGTTTATAAGATTAGTTATTGTTTGCAAAAATAAGAATTTATCCGCAAAAAGAGTCCAATAATCTCGATATTTTTACGTACCTTTGACTAAACATCATCAAATAGAAGATAAAGACATGAAAATAGCAGTTTCTTGTTCAGCGAATAAGAATATCGACCCGGATTTCTTCACGATGACAGAAGAGATGGGAAAGTGGATGGCAGAGAATGAGCAGGATAGATTTCAATTATTCATTAAACGCCATATTCTCCACAAACATTTTCAATTTATCAACCAGATATAATGGAAGATTGAGCAAATCATCGTCCTTCCTCATGTTAAGAGCAGAAAGACGAATTGATAGTTTAGGGAGATATTGCTTGCGATAATACGCCAGGCTCTTCGCCGTAACATTCTTGTCAGCCTTCACCTCGATAGGAATGATTTTACCTGCATCCTGCAACAGGAACTCCACTTCTGCCGTATTGCCAGAAGTCCAATAATAATGCTGACTGCCATACTGGCGAACCAAAGCCTGCAGGACATAGTTTTCTGCCATCACCCCCTTGAACTCCGTAAAGAGATTGTCGCCCATCAATACCGTAGCAGCATCCAAATCAAACTTGCGCCCCAATAAGCCCACATCATTGAGATAAAGCTTAAAGGCATTGTCTTTCTTATAGGCAGAAAGCGGCAAGCGAGGAGTTTCTATCGCCGAAACCCGATGCACCAATCCTGCCAGGCACAACCATTCGATGGCTCCCTCATACTCACGCGCCCTAGCCCCTTTCTGAACATCAGCATAACGGAACTTCTTGTCCTCACGGGCTAACTGATTCTGCAAATTGCTCCAAACCTGAAACACACGTGGGATATCCTTGTTGTTGATGTGCTTGGCAAAATCAAGGGAATAAGACTGGAGAACAGCATCCTGAACCACCTTTACTTCCGCCCACGACCGTGTATCGATGTAGGCACTTACCGCCTCGGGCATTCCTCCTAACACAAGATACAACTTGTAAGCATCTATCAGCTGCTGGTGTAACACCTCGGGCACAGCCATCACCTCGTCTATCATCTGATAAGAATGATAGAGCTGAGCATCTGCTGCCCTCAGATATTCAGCAAACGATACGGGATAAAGCGTCATGAAGTCCACCTTGCCCACAGGAAAAGACGCTCCTGTACGATTAAGAGCCACTCCCAGGAGTGAACCTGCGCACACAACAGCGTACTCTGGAGCATCCTCACAGAAATACTTCAAGCTATTCAATGCTTCATTGCATTCCTGAATCTCATCAAGAACAATCAGAGTGGAAGTTGAAGAAATTTTCTTCCCCGTCATCAGCTCCATCGACTTAATGAGTTTCAAGGGTTCCTTGGTACGTTTAAAATCCTCCTTCATGGCTGGCATCGTATCGAAGTTGATGTAAACCATATCCTCAAAAGATTCCCTGCCAAACTTCTTCAATGCCCAGGACTTGCCTACTTGGCGTGCGCCCTGCAACACCAATGGTTTGCGACGCGGATTCTCCTTCCACGCCTTCAATTTATCTAATATATCTCTTTGTATTTCTGCCATAATTCCTTCACTAATATGATTTTTCGGCAAAAATACACATTTTTAATATCAAAAAGTGACAAACTTGCACATTTTTAATATTAATTAGAATTAGAACCGATAAGATGGAGTATTCAAATAAAAGGAAAGAGCGGAAAAACAACTGTTAACTGTTAACCACTAGTTGTTCTTTCGCTCTTGATATTTCTTCAAGACCATCTACTCTTTCCCTAAGAGAAAATCGGAGAGGCTCATCATCAGAATGCCCTCTTCATTATAACCCGAACGATACCTATCCCCTACGATAATCAGTTTGCGGAAGCCATCGTTTACATTCAAAAGAGAAGCCAGCTCCTGATCAACCTTCTCCTTATCAGGCAAGGCATTAGCTGACTGGATATAGAGGCGTTCATCATGACGGTTCACCACGAAATCTATCTCAAGTATGTAACTACCAGCTATGCGCCAATAACCCAGACGACTATTGCCCCACATGT